>JGI24159J19872_10002507_pt1 | contig 21969 bp, 12 predicted proteins | sample Ectturendosymbi4_FD_19872 | JGI IMG/M metagenome (IMG submission 19872) | reverse complement strand
GGGCCAGACCTTTGACTGCAGCCACTGCGGCCGGACCTGCTTGTCCCGTATTGGACTTGTTAGTCATCAGCGCGCCTAAAGTCGGCGTGGACAGCCACCTTTATTTAATCTTCGTTAGCGAAGTTAAGACAAGACACATCCTCAGTCCTGAAATTTGCAAACAATGCTCACTGATAAAATGCTGAAAGGCTAAAGCAAGAGCAGAGAAAGCAAACGAACTCTAGACTAAATTGATTAAATAAGACACGTGTTAGATCAAATAATAACTGGAAAATTGGCCATTTTCAAATAATTGCTCTCACTAAAGTGAAAAACCATCTGACGCCAATTACGGAGCAACAAAAGCAAATCGACAGAATTTCGTTGCTATGACTCAACATAGAACGTAGTAGAATGGGTGAGCAAAATGGCCGTCGAAAGATTGACAGATGTACTCCAGGGAGGACCTTTAAAATCAAAATCTAAACGTAAAATGTAAATGGAGGCACCAAAATCGCTAAGTGAAATTACATGTGTCGTAAAAAAGATGCTAAGCAAGCGGACAAAGTGGCATCAGAAAAATCAATGAACAACGCAAAGCGGATGCAAAAATTTTTTCACACCAGGGAGGATTATGCTTTGAATGTTAATTTGTGCGAAAACTTTCTTAAAGTATTTATTTTCAGAAGTATTCAGAGAGTCGAAACTGGTTTATTCTACGATACTAACAGAGTAGGATTCGTAGATAGGCAGTTTATATATGACACCATGGAAAACTGAGTAGAACCGCGATAAAGCCGTTAGATCGCTGTCATCCGTATTATCTAGTTTGTTATCAACATCTCGGTGAGATCACCATCTCTTGGAAAATTTGTTTTTGCTTTGGCCAACATATTGTTCACGGCATATCACACAAGTCGCTACATAATCACCCATAGTTCGCGTGTGTCAAGTTTTGGTTCAGCGGGAAATATTTATTTTTTGTTATTATTTTGTGAAACAAATGGTACCATGGATTTGTTGTATTTTCCATGACAACGACAATGCGCACCGTGGTTGACGATCCTTCGGTTTCATTTTTTCTCTTTCTTATGTCAAACCCTTGGTTTGTTTTTGTCAAGGTGCTTGCAATTGGCTAGTTTTTGTGCAATTGTGCAAGGTCTTTCGTAGGTAATCATTGCCTTTGCATTTAAGCATTCTTCTATGATAGAGTTTGCTTGTGAGGTAATGATGTAGCTCCAGCCTGTATGTCATCATTCTTGTCACATTTTGGCGGCGCAGTCTTTCATCGTAATTTTATACTATCATGGGATTTGTCATGCCCAAAGGAATGTTTGAGCGGATTGCTTTTTCTTTAAGCCAGTTTAAAGATGGTGAAGCATTCTTCTTTCCTTTGCGTGCGTCGCCTCAATCTTATGCCTCCCCTGAATAGGATTGACTTTAATCTTGCATATGGATGTTATGATTTACCGAACTACCTGGACTACCTTCCGCTGTGGATTTCACAGTTCTTGTATTACTTTAAAGCTATCTTTCATAAAAACTATTCGGTCAGTATCCATTTACACCTGTAACGTGGATGTGTCGTAAAGAAGCCGGTAAAACAAAACGTTCAAACATTTGGGTCACTGCAAGTTTCTGACGAAAAGGTTTCTTCATTTGAAAGTGCCGAAACAAAAACAGCGTTAGTGTCTCTCGAGGTTGCTGACCAAGTTGGATTACCAGCTAGGTCACAACCAAAACTCGAAAATCGTTATTGGCGGCTTTTCCCACTTCGTGCTCGGCATTTATGAATGAGTGCAGGATAGATCGGGGCTGCCCAGGGGATGTTTTGGGGGGGGATTTCAGTAATATTTGGCAACCAAGTCTTATTACGCGTTCACTACTGTAAGAGCGATGAAGTACACTTCACAACACTGCTATGACAACACAATGGACGGCAAAATGGCTTTATATCGCAAAGGCTGTTTTCCGAATGGCACAAAATCATGGCAAAAAATTACTTTCGTAGGTTTTAGGTGGGCGATCGCCCCCCCCCTGGATCCGCCCCTGGTGCTGTCATTGTCCCAACCGCGTGCCCATCATAGCAAGCGCAGGTGGGCACTCGCACACCTCTCGAGTGACAAGTGGGGCAGTGTAGGTGTAACGCCGTTTCGTCAAATCTGTTTAAAATGAAACAGCTTTACCACAGCGACGTTGGAGCTCCAGCACATTGATGGTTTTTCGCTTTCAGTGAGATTTCTCACAAAAGTTCACAACTGTCAACCAACCAAGTTGTTAACCAAAACTTGTTGTTAACCAAAGTTGTTAACCAAAACTTGTTTCTTTCATCGTAACGTGTTCCCTCACATCAGCGTACGCGATAATACCTGACTGCTCTTGCCGCCCCACAGGTGTGCATAAAACCAAGCGTACTGAAGCATCCAACTGACTGCATGGACCTCGAGTTGGATAATAAATGAACATGAAATGATCAATAAATGAATAAAAACAATAAATTGAAAATAATATTTAGAAAAAAACATCATTAAAAACATGGTATGAATTTCGCAATCACTACTGCTTGAAAAAAGACGTGTTGACGTAAACGCGTAATTACACTAGCACTACTGTTGGATTNCATACCAACTCTTATATCTAGATTGNTGGACAACCAAGTTTTCATACTCACGANGAGATTGCGCAGCCAACCGGATCAATGATCACGTGCACATTGTAANTGCCAGAAGAAATGGACGGAGCAGAGAAAACTATTGTTGTGTCGTTCCACGATAAAACCGAAGCCATTTCAGATCCAACTTGTACAGATCCCGTTATAGATCCAAAATTCTCACCAGAAACAGTGATTTCAGTACCTAGAAAAATGGAAAACTTTGATGAATAAAAAAACTGCGGAGAAGAGCGCGATTACAGAAGATGCCTAAAACCGAGAACGGTGAAAAGAAAAAAAGTATGCTGCATTGTTTCGCTAACGCCCTATCGCAAGCAGCACCAGGTTCACGCATATTATTCGCAATATTCACCTCCTCCGATGCCGACGGTCGCAGGTGCGATTCCGTTAATAGAGCCAGTTCCTGTTGTGACATAACTGTATGTGACGGATCCCGTGGCCGCTACTCCAGAAGTGATGACCGACACCGCCAGGGTGGATTCTGTCGCACTTGCAGAGGTGACGCACGTGATTGAGCTGTACGTTGCAGCAGTTACGTCACAACCATTACCACCGATCGAAACATTCGAAGTCGTGTCAAAGCCTGGAATTATCCAATTAAAGGCCAACAGCGTGAAAAAAATGTACAGCAGAAGAGGGCAAAAGTATACAGACCGGGAAGAATTATACAACAGTGGTGGATCATATGAAAGTCGATTTTTTGAAGCATGGGCGTAAAAATATGCAATAGAGGTGCAATCTACAAAGCACACAACAATTAAGTTTTTGTACACATATTGAACGATCTTAGCCGTATAATTGGTCCTAATCACAAAATTAACGTGCATATTAAAGATCCAAACAATGGATTTTGCGTTAAAGCTTTGCGTCAACAAGCTCAAGGTTGATGAACGTTATGCACTTTGTTCACGAAAAAACGGTGATGTCGTCACCTGTTCCGGAAATGCTAACCGTAGTGCACCCTGCCACACTGCCGCTAGTGGGCGATATAGAGGTGATTTCAGACGTAACCGTGAAAGTCTTGTAACCATCTGCAACGGTGGCTAAACCTGACAAAACAAGCAATTTTTTGCTCAAAAACACCCTTTATTCAAATTTATAGAAATGAAAACACGTGTTACTCCTTCACATTTGGTCATAAAAAACGGAAATTTATACAACATTGAGAATTATTGCTATTACAACAGTAACGTACCAAAAACAAAGATGAAATATCTATTCGTACCTTTCCCACCAACATTCACTGCAAGGGTTTGCTGACCACCAGGAGAGTTTCCTAGCGTACACCTCAGCAACGTTTCACTAGACTCTGTGACTGAACATTCCACTCCTCCAACGATTATGTTATTATTGGAACCGAAACGTTCCCCTGATGAAAAAGAAACATTTGTTCAGCAAAGCAAAAAATCAAGCGCTTAAGTTGCAGATTTATGCAATAGCCTGCAACTTCACGCTTTCCATTTATACAACGTCGCGCTTTCGATTAATTCAATGAATGCAAATGGACTGCCATTCACGCCACCACACCTGTAATTTCAATAGCTGCTCCAGCGGCCCCGGAAGTGGGGTCTACATTTGTGACTTGCGGCGTTTCGGAACTGAGCCATTGAAACTCGCAGGAAGATGCAACATTTGTGTCAAACAACCCGGAGCAATGAGATGGTATGTCGTTAACGAAAATTTGTACCTGCAGAGGAAGCGATGGTTGGTATAAAAAATTTCTCCTAAGAACCAGGAGCTAAAAATGGTAAAAGTCACAATAGACTGTATATGAACAAGCACAGTTTTCACGTTCTTCACGTGTGCGTGCTCCACCAGGGGTTTCTCAGGCAGCGATTTTTCACTGGGTTGCTTTATGGTCCCTACTTAGCTACATGCTGGGTTTCCAAAGACAAAAGCAGCCGGCTATTGGTGGATTTACGTTAAAAGCTCACCCTGGCCTAAAAGTGCAGTATATGCAAGGTTTTATCGGTCGGTGTAGTTTCTGACTGATTGGTATGACATTTTAGCCAGACGGATCTGCCAACACCTCAACTGCAACCTATCAGAAGCAGTCATTCTTCCCGCCGGAATTTTTAGAAAAGCGAAAAGTCTTAGCATGTGCTGGAACTGAAGTTGGCATGATTATGTAAGTCTTGCTTTAGTGCTTCATCATTTCACCAGTAGGCTTTTTGCTTGCCATTTACAGGAGGACTGAAGACGCGTGACTGACGCGAAACCGAGTTCCAAGTAAAATGGTTTGTGAGCAGATTTGACTGCTTTTCCTATGTGGTACTTTGGCACGTGATTCGCAATTTCATGAAGCATGCACAAGGGCGTTGACAACAAGTATACTAGCAAAAATCGACTGAAAAACGTGTAATACTATCATCACTGCGAGCGTCAACTTAAAGTATACACCAAGGGATTCTCTTTCACATTAAAAAACCTTGTTGCGATAAGTTTGTTTACGATAAATCAGCGATTGGCGCAGTTTAACGTTCCTGCGGACTATCTCTTATGGCCCGCAAGCATTTTGTCAGATCACTTAATGCTACCGTAAAACGAACGAAAGCATTTGTCACCTCCGTTTTTTTTTATTCTTTTCTTAAAGCTTAGACGAACGAAAAACAACACACAAATAAATTAATGGTACTTTATCCAACTTTTAAGCAATTTCGCTCTTAAGCGTTCTGACCATTGTCCTAGGGTGACTGCAGTCTCACCGATTTTTAACACGTGAGATTTTGCCAGAGTAGGATAGCGTCTACCTTTGCCTTAAATGGGAAGTTCTCAACAAGCTGGTACCATTTTTAGCAAATGTGCTTACCTGCGACAACCTGAGAACTGCGAACATTACAAGATTACTCCAATCCTTGCTTCTAACCAGAACCAACGAGTGAAATTGTTAATGATGTACTTTCTCCAATCAATTACGACTTTTAGGAACTGCGGATTTTATGGGAGAATCACTTTTTGAAAGGCTTGTGGAAATTGTCAAAATCCGCCAAACATATTTTGTCTTATGCTTATTTTATTATAGCCGATACAATTAAATATTGAATTTGGCTGATAACCTGCAAAGTTAGTGCTGCCAATGTTTGTCATTTCAACGTTAGGTATTTTAGGAAATAGTATTAATTCGTAAAGGCAAACACAGTATTGGAAAGCAAAGATCACCAAATTACAAGAAAGTGGATAGGCTAGGTATACTTTAAAAAATTGTTTCAATTAGTCTTCTATTGTTATACGCAAATTTTTAAATCAACTCTCTGCCCGCGGGGCTCTATAGGCCTGTTTGAACAAAAATAACAAGTTCAACACAAAGCTGATTATTAAAGCTGCAAACGCATGCACCTGAGGTGTGGCATGTGCCGTGCGAAAGAAATCGCCGCGAATGGGGTCCATCAGCAGCCCGCCTTCGACTGTCTGAGTAGCGCTGATCGTTGGTGAGTTGCCTGTAAGTGCTGATCCATCCACTTTCATCATGTCGTATTTTCCTCCAGGTGATATGAACTTTACTTGGTATGTGTAGCTGCAAAAGTGAAAACGTTTGATATATCTTTTTATTTTAATTTGCAAGGGCTTGCTGCTCAAACATTTGCCGCTAACTCTTCGGGTTTTTCGAAAAAAGGCTTTGTGCCTTGAAATCGTCATTACAGTTACAATACATTCAGTGAGTATAAAGTCAAACTTCTGTATAAAGCCATTGTCACACAACTCAATCAAGAGTTACTTTCACGCATCTTCAAGCTTCTAAGCATGTGTTAGATTCTTTCTCCCTAAGAAATTACCACTAGAGACATTATCAGCTATGTGTTTGCAAAACAGTACTTTAAACAAAATGTGTTCTATGTAGCAATAAGCCAATCGTACTGCCTTGTACGTCTGCTTGAAATAGTTCCAGCATGTTTTGGAAAACTAGAAATTTCTTGTTCAGTCTTTTATTCTATTGTTTGAAAAGATTAATCGTGTGAAATGCAAGCAAATCTTCCGAGTAACTTCCTGCGAATGCAGTTGGTTACAAAATCCTGTTGTAGCATTTGGATCTGAAAATGGGAAATACTAACTTACAACCAAATTCAAAAGTTATATAAAACTTGCTCGTGGCCTACACAATGACTTTCTTCAATTGATGTAGTCTATCACCTCCGAGAGTACTTTGCGAACCTCGGAAATATATTTTTGCTCAATTTACCGATCGAGACCACCATAGATTAAACTTTTTCAAGCCGATATCGTTCTTGGCTACAATGTGTTTCTAAGTTATTTGTTCTTATTTTACCGTTTTTCATTTTTGTGCCGGTTTACAGGAGAGCAGGATAATAGAAGATGTTCTAAACAAATTAAAAGATTTTTAAGGACTCAGCACACTGCTTATGCCACAATTTCACGATTTCTGTGCTTGAGTTTATGATGAATTTGACGCCATTAGAACACATGTTTCGGGGTCATTTATACTTCGGTGAAAGAACTGCGTCACGTGAATCAACATGTGAGCAGGTCTTCGCAACACTAAGAAGCGGTCAGGACGCAAAGCCGCATGCTTGCAAACGCACTTGAAATGAACACAGCTATTAATGGATTTTTTCAGCAAAAATTGACGTTTTTGTGGATTTTCAGCGAAAATTGTGCTTTTGTGTTGCAATTATTAAAAAGTGCATCATTTCAACAGCTAGAATTATTTGCTTGCAAACAGCAGGACACTTTTTTTAACCAATGGTATGCGATTTGTTGAGTAGTAGCACATTTGTGAAGTGTTTTGCAATCGTTTGCTTTTCAGGCAATTTTACATTGAAAGAGAGCACAGAATTTGTTGGCTATAACCTCTGAAACTTGAGAGTTCAATTTCTTGCAAAGGTATTGACCGTGGCTCAAACTCTGTTTTTCAGAGGTAAAGTCCATCAAACTTGCTTTTTCGAAATACCACATCAAACATTTACTGTAAGAAGTTGTGTAACGTTAACGTGATATTTCCACGGCTCCATAATTTAATTTCCGCGCCTTCGAACCCTTTCATTTTGCACAAAATATTTTTTTTAAAGTTAACTTAAACCGCTACCCTCGCTAATACTTTATCACACTGTCACTTTTGTTGCCTATTGTAGCAATTATTCATTCACCCATAACAGCTTCCGCTTCTTTGAACAGATGTTGTGGTGATGCCGATAAGACTTTCTAGCTGCGTAGCCAGGTCCTCGTTCGAAACGTTCGCGGGCAATTCTTGCAGACCCCCGTGACTTCCACCTTCAAAGCTAATGTCGAATGTCCCCTTTACCGGCGGAGAAGCTGTCGCTGTTCTTTCCACACGAATCTATATCAAGAACATTCGTCAGATACTCGATAACAATTAAACAATTGTTAAGTTTCTTTTGCAGCAGGCTTGCTTGGAGATAGTTTGCAGCTGGCATATCACACAAACATGAGTGCATATCGACAATCAACGCCACCTAGTGCAAGCAATTTAAAGAAGCTTCTGAGTACTTTGACCAGCTAAAAGTTCTTTTGCCTAGGATTTCTGGCTTCAAATCGACGTTTTGTAGAAATTTATATATATATATATATCAGTTTAACTGTTGCTTGCCTGTTCTCAGTGACAACAGATTTTTCACCCCTGTTTTTCAGCGTCTAGCGTACAAGGTGTCTAATAAAACTAATCACAACCTATTGTTCACAAAGCTAAAATGCAATGTACCTGTGAGCATAGTAAAACTGATGGTGAGTTGGGATAGGAATGAGACCAATGCAAGCCTGTCAGACCCCTTTAAGTAATCAACGGGTATGATATTAGGGAGTTCTGAGTCCATGTCTATTTTTACTGCTCACCTTGATACTATTTTGCCCAGTAGGACAAACTTTGAGCTGTGGGAAATATGGTAGGGATTTGCCTATTCTTTGATGTTCTGTTTCATCACAACATTAGTGGCCTTCAGAGCCTTACGACAATTTGTCCTGATTATGGTACTGAAAATGAAATAGTTTTAATTGTATGAAGGCTGAAAACGCATCGAAAGCATACAACGCCAATTGTTTCTTGGAATGGCTTGAGTGTCAAGTTTTTCAAAGACGTCAAATATCTTGCTGCATTGTTTCTTGCCTCGATGAAGGATCACAATGACATTCACAGGCAAGTGAAATCAATTTAGTGTGTAACAAACATGCCCAGATGGACCTTTGCTCGGAGTTCCACTACCGTTAAAAACACCCCAGTTCGTGCCTAATATACATGTCTGCCAATTGTGAAGCAAACACACAGTATGATAATAAAAGCCTACGGGTTGCCTGCAACGACGCCTATGGAATTTGTGCACTACAACCGAGGAACGCAAGTGTTAACCTGCTCCAAGTACCCTGTTTTATCAGGAAATTTGATACCGCTTGAATGGAAGCATATTTGTGTGTCTTTGCTTGACGATATGCATCATCATCTAACCTTTTTACCCGTCCACTCTAATTCTCTGATGCATTTTACAAATCTCCATTTTCATCTAATTACGCAACGTTTGTGTATGACTACACCTGACCGAACGAAGTAGAGTTGCTGGTGCGTTTTTTTAACACTGGTTCCTTTTCAGTATTGCGTGCATATGCCATTTAACATCCATCCTGTGATTTGTCGTATAAAAACATTTTGGCATACTTGAGTTCTTTGTCTAACCAACGTAATATGGAATATGCGTCTGAGGCAAAAGCCTTAACAAAATTTCGAAGAATATTCAAAGTTTCACAAACGTGAAACTTTGAATTGTTATGCTGTAAAAATTAACCATCACTGAGGACTTGATGCAAAACTAACGTTTTGGACTGCGCAAAATAATTTAGACGTATTTCTTACTTAGCACCAACGTTCAACACTAATCCGGACAAATCAGCTGAAACTGTGCAGAAATTAATGAGTGACCGTTGACCCAAAGAATCTCTGCACCAGGTGCATTTGCGCAAATCTCTGTGTTGGAAGGAAGGGCTCATGATGCACGTTGTTACAGCAGAGCTTCAGCAGGACCCCTCCGTTATCATTTAAGTACCTTCGTTCCAGTCAATCACAAACAATGAACTTTGTCGAAAGACAGACATACCCTTGAAGTTGAAGCCCAGTCGGTTCCATAAAGTCCATCATCTGCGTTCACAGTTCCGCTGCTCGATGCAAAGCCTATTTGTCAAAAACAAAACAGTATGCAGCGAGGATAAAAGCATTTCACCACCTGATTTTCAACACGCTTTCTCCAATTATATGGTAATTCGAAACAAGACAACCAAAAACATTATTTTAAAACAGAATCGACTCACAAAGGCCCCTACGGCGGATTTTCATCTGCTGTTTTCGGAAAAGCAGGTGAAATTTAAAGAAATTATAAGGACGTCATTTTGGTAAGGGTATCCGCCAAGTCAAGGAGACGCCATGGTTATTTTCTTTGGTGGGGAAGCAATTGCATCCAATTCCCACCCCTCGATCCGCCATGACTACGTGCATAGGGAAAAATCAATTCTCATACCTGTACCGTTGGTGGTTGTTTTTGCGCTTGTATTCACGTGTGTGTATGGTGACAGGTGCCATAAATTATACTAATATTTGCCTGAAACCGCTCGACCATTAGCTCTTCTTTTCTATGTACTATGTTTTCTGCGATTACTTCAATGCTTCGTAGACATTCAAGACTAATGAGATCTCAATGAGCGGCAAATGAGAGCTCAATGAGCGGCAAATGAGATCTCAATGAGAGGCAACGCTGATACACCTTTTTTGTTTCAAACTGGAAATGTTTTTCACGTAGTTTTCTTTGGGAATTAATTTTATAGAATTTTTCTGTGTGTTTATCTGCATAACCAGTTTGATATATTAAAGATGAGTTATTCCACCATCGCCACTGAACAGACTCCAATTGCTCTGTTTCTAAACGTTTTAGTTCAAAAATTTTGTTACAAACGTATATTTAAAATGTACAAAAAGATAAATAATTTTTATCGTTGGCCTGATCAAGAAAAGAACAATTGAGTTTATTTTGATCTTTGATCTGTTCCTCGTTTTAACCCCGTTGATATTGCCACTAAATTACTGTAAAGTGATGGCAGGATGACAAAAAATTACGCAAAAATAATATCACATCAAATACAAATAACATTTCGTTGATATAAACTAATTTTTACAGTAGTACAGAGTGTACGAAATACAGTAATACAATAAAAAATAGTACAACCACTTTTCGTGTTTGGCTTACCAACAACAACAGCTGCTTCAGAAGAAACGGGTAAATTTTCAGGAAATGTATGCCATTTATCTGTTAGGTCGAAAGTATGCAAATGCAAAGGCATATTCATTACTTTGAAAGAACTTTTCAGGAAATTAGATTGCAATAAACAGAGTCAAATGTACCGCCAACTCAGCCCCCTCTCTTATTGAAACAGTAGAGGCAATGTGATGCCAGTAAGAGGCAATGTGATGTGTTCTTTGGGTTTCAGATACCTAATTTATAACAAGCCTGCCAAGTTCAAGTTCTACACGGGCAACGATTTCCTTCCTGCGAATTTCTCCAGAACTTATAAATACAGTAGTTGCAGCTGTGACCGCATGTTACGGGGTGGACTGATGAGATCACAAGGCGAAAAAAATACGGCACAAACGCGAAAACTGAAACACCTTACCGAGCAAGGGAAAGTTGTGGCCGCATTCAATTGGGTGGAAAATAACGTCGTATTTCAAGAAGGTTGAGTTCGAAGCATCTGCTTTCGTTACTGTCACGTCCGACAAGCGGATCTCAGGCTCGGCTGATGGCCGAATGGATCGAGTAAAAGCTGTTGAATTCAAGCAGACAGATGTGCATTTGAATGAAAATCAGAGGTTTTAGGAGATGCTCAAGGCTGAAAACATTTTTTTTGACTACTGTGCCAGTAATCTAAATCTGAAACTGCTTTCCCATGTTAAAACCCTTTAACGCCCGCGCCGGCCACTGAAGTGGTCGGTAAACCTTTGATCAGCCATAACTCTGAACGGATCGGGCTAGAGAGCCGGTGAAAACATCCCTGGATGCATGAGACAGCAAGGAATCTAATGTACATTACAAAAATAAACCTTTCCATTTGAAATTTTTGAGAAAAATCTATATTTGTGTATTGGCCGTACTGATTTTTTGACAATTTTCAGAGGAAATCCAAAAAAACACGTTTCCCGCATCCCGTTTAGCCTCTCCGATCCGTTTTTTGGCGCTTCGCTGACCGCCGGAATACTCGAAAACAGGATATTTTCAAATAAAGTCAGATTGGGGTGTCTTGGGGAAACGTTTGGGGGAAAGAAGTGTAGTTTGGGAATATTGACTTCCAGATCACATTCTGGGGTCCACAGACAAAGGTACAGAGGTCAATGTCTTGCTGAGTAGCTTGAAATGTTCTAGGAGCTATTCTGAAGCTTTAGAGACCTTGAATAGCCTGCTAACCTAAAGAGCTGGAGAGTTATGACCAAAATTAGATCCAAATATTTGCTCAGCCACCTAATGGATATTTTGATTTTTTTCAAGAATATGATTTTCCTGTCAATATTTTGGCTTAAAATTTGATGGGATGTTGTAAAGTACCCAAATATACAATTCTGCAAGTTTGGGGGATTTCGTGGTACTCGGTGGCAGAAAAGTGACTTGAACCTAAAAAAAAACGAAATTCTTGGTTTTTGCCCTCTTGGACCCCCACAAACAAAAGTTTAAGCTTTTTTGGTCATCATTGCAAATTTAAGATCTTCACCAACATTTTTATGTAAAAGTTGTTTCCAACGTGTTTGGTTTGAGCTGTATGGCTGCTTGAATGGATGCGACTGGTTTTCCAATCCTACGCGATAAAAGGATTTCCCTTTAAACGACGCCACAGTGACGTCGCAGGTAGGCGTGACCTACCGCAAAATGCGGTGCTGTCGTATGGATCAAATGATACCTTCAGTGACTCTCTAACTCATTCCGTTCAGAAGTTATGGCCACAGCAGTAGCCGGCGCGGGCTTTAAAGGGAAGCTGTTAGATGGCCTTTCAAAGTATTGCGGTTATGCTTCCCGCATATCCATTTAAAAATGAATCACATTACATGCGTAATTTTAGTGTAATAGAGCATATCTACGTGAAATAATATGTAGCACTTCGGATAAAAAAAATGTGTAGGCTGAGGGAATTTTGACAGAGAGAACAGTGCAAGGAAAGAGAAGGCAACTGCTGCCAATTGGAGTGCTGGTTTATAAAAATCAATTTAAGAATGCGGTCGCACGAACTCTTTTCAAAAACTCCAGACACTCCGATACAAGACAAAAATTAACGAAAGGAGCGCTATGTTCCGAATTTGTGCAACAAAATTGCGCCTTCAGCACAGTTAGGCAGTAGAAGTGGCCTCGGTGCCTGATCGGTCAAGCAGTCACACGCAACTCAATTGCGAGCTCAAGGTTCTAACGGCTTGCTACTGCTCCGAATAAGTTTGTGCAAAGCGAGAAGCTCTGAAATGGGGAAATGTATTGTATCCTCTAGTCCTAGCCGTTTGTTCATGGCAGATACGTTTCAGTCGGCGAACAGCTCTGTCAAAAACAATATATTTCCTGCATGCTAAACGTGACGACTTCGACCAAAATACGCCACAATTTGTTGATTGAAAAGTTTGGTTAAAATTTTTGACTAAACAAAGTCTGTTTTCTTTCCGAAAGAAAATCAACTGTAGATTTTAACCACAGCAACAACTTGAAGACAAAAAAANTTTCTTTTTAACATATTAATAAAATTGCCAGATTTGAAATGTCAGTTCCGTGGAGAAAACGAGTTTGTGCGGCAGCACTGCTTGATTATGTTAAAAGTTGCACTTGAACGAGTTAAAACCTGTCCGTAGCACCAACTTGACGCCAAACCTACACAGAATTTCTTCGCTTGTTTGTTTTGCGTCGCTGGCCACCATCACGTTGTCCACGTAAAGATCAACATTGTTGTTGGATCCGGCATTCAAACGAAGTGCATACACATCGAAGTTGCTCTGTGACGGTTCAGCTGAGGAAACCGTAAGTGTTACCCCATGGACAATCAAATGTAATCAAAGGTTTTAGAAAAATTAAAACATAAGTATTTGCTTAAGTGATTTGCTCTTTTTGCGCTTCACACAATTCATTATCCACGCAAAGAAGTCGATAATTTTCTTTTAAAAACAGCATAAAAGATCTGAAACATGTTTTCAGGTGCTAGTTTCATTGTGCACCCGGCATTACTCACGTGAACCGCTCCTAAAGCAAAATATTGTTTTTAAAAAGACGTATCTTCCCCTAATGCCGTCACTCCTTTTCTGACCCAACCATATTTGAACACAGTTCGCCAGAACTTAAATAAACATCCCGCTCTGGGAGCAGAGCAACCATCTCCAATTACTCGAAATACAATCTACGTTATGCTCAAAACAAACCTGAAGTTAGAAGATCATCGATGTCAACACAGACGTGAGTCCATTCAGTGGCATCTTGAAAGCCCACGTTGTTTATTGTTCGCCAAAAGTTCACGTCATTTTTCTCCCCTGTTTCGGAGTCGAGGTAGTTGTAGGATACAAGGATGCTGTTGCTAATGTCACCGACGTAAGCGAAGCACAGCTGCAAACCAAGACCAGCGTTTTAATGGCTCTGATGCTTAATTAAGGAAATGTTTACTTTTCCTTTGCGCAACTTTTGCCCGCGGTGTTAGCTCAGCGAAAATTTCCGCGCACTACACCGTGGTTCCTCGCATTCACTTGCATTTACCAAACAGGCAAACATTTTTGTTGGGTAGCTTGATATATAAATGGCAAATTGTACTGCTGGTGAGCTTTGGTTTTTGCTCTACAGGGTAAGGCACCCTTAGGAACGCTTTTAACAACTTTTACTTTTTTCAGGTTTTGTGCTTCTGTTGCGTCTACACGAGGCACAAGACAATTGACTTTTCAAATGAAACTTTCCAAATGGTGAGCTGTTATGGAGGAACACCAGGATAAAAACAACAAGCAGATTGATTTTCAAACAGTCCTTGTGTAAAATTGAACTTGATCATTACAGTACTGCTGTACATCTAACTGCTTCAATTCAATCAGTATTAAAATGCCAATAAGTACTTTTTGATATGTGGCAGAGGAGAAGGGCGCATCGGTCGTGTAGAAAACATAATCTGGGTTCTTTGCTGAGTAAATGCCGCAGAAAGCCGTTTCACTGCTACGAAGTCCGCTGACGAAACCTGTAGTCTCGAAGTCGCTGAAAACAAGCGTTATTTGCAATTACTCTGTGTTGTAATCACAAAACTCCATTGATTTTTTTCAAAACGCATCCTCAAATAGATTTTTCTCCGATGTCCGATTTCAGCATTTTTGCACCAAAACACGTTTTTCGACAGCAACAACCTCTTTTTCAAGAAATTCTGATGTCACAACACTTTTGAACATTATCTTGTTTTCNCCTCACCCTCCAACATTCAACACAAGGCAAGCTTTTTATACTATCAAGAGCNCAATTGTGCACTTCTCCTTAGGCCATGTTTGATATCAGATGCTGGTTCAGTTCTTTCGGTTGTGATTGAGAAAAGAAAGAAGAACAAAAAGCAATCACACACTTACTGGTAAAACATAATGTTCGCCCCCAAATCGTTTTCGATCTGTTTCGGGCACTTTGGCCCGAAAAGGCTCTTGATCGCCGACGCAACATCCTCGTCACTCGCTTGAAACGTTACTGGATCTGACACGAAGCCATTTATTTTGAAAGTGAAGCTGTTCAGGTCCGGCACGCCAACTACGCTTTCAGACGCTGTGACTGTCATAGCGCTTTCGTCACTGCTCGTGGCAGATAGCTCTACCCTCCCTGAAATAAAAAACTATCATTTGGTTTTCTGCAAAAGGCCAATGCTTTTTAAGTCCTATCAGAATAGATCACGCTGAAAGCAAACCAGACGTTTTTCACTTTCAGGGAAAATTCAAAGAAATTTTGATTGCTTCGAGCATGTTCAAAGCTGCTTTTCAGCAAAGTTATTGTTTTATACTTTTCTGAAAACTGCGTTGTTTTATTTTTCGAAAAATAATCCAAAAGCTTTCGCCTTAGCTAGCAAAAAACTGGAAGATTGCACAATTTCAGCGATTGGCATTTGATGCAATTCAACATGTAATTTGTATGAGAGGGCTATCCACTTACGCAAACTTTCGCTCAAGTTTTCAAAAAATATCGAGCTATGCTGCATCAGGTCTATCGCAGCTGCCTTAAAATTTCATCAGGACACTGATTATCATGAAAGATGCCAAAGTGGATAATATTACAGGAAGATAACGTTCTGAATACTTCTAGACATATAAATTTTCTCTCACTGAAAAAGTCAAAGGACGAAATCAATATTTAAGAACAACAGGCTGAATGCATTATTCCATCAAACTTGCTCTTTTGGTGACAACCGATGGCTGATTGAAATGTATTACCTTTAAAACAGTAAGGAGCTCAAAACGGTGGTTTGTGGAAAAAGTCACATCAAACTTAACCTGTAGTGGTAGTGAAAGTGATGGTGTATCCGTTGGTGGCATCACCACTGACGTCAACGTCGCTCGTTATAGCTGACAAGGCACTTTTCACGCTGGTTGAGCTTGCACCAGAAAGGATTGCATCTGATGAGATACAAGCGCATCATTTCAGCCTAAAATTGTTCCACCAAATCAATTGCCTGCAAACAACTACGTCCCTCTATCAGCACCAGTTTGTGGTGATTACAAAACATTGTTCTGTACAAAACTTATCCTTCTCATCAAAATTAAATTTTACTTCATGGATAGTCACGCGGCCATGATGAATCCCATCTGTTTTGCTTGCACAAGTGTTTCAGCATGAACCCTCTCAGAATGCTAGCCTTATTTACAGAGCAGGTTTGAAATATTCATCGTCGATTTTACGTTAATGCAAAAGGGCTTCCTTGGTCAAAATACAAGTTGAAATTTCAAATTTCGAACTAACCACAAACAAGCAAAAACACTAGCATGATAATAATGTTCAAAGAGCAAAGGCCGCTGCAGTAAAATGTAAATGCGCACTGCCTGTCAATCAAATCTTTAATCTGCATTTCTATTCGGCAAGCGACTGAGAAAAAATGTTAACTTCGGGCGGATGTACGTTTAACAACCCAGGCTTACCCGATTGGTCACCAGTCTGCAAAAGTGTTCTCGTTTGGGTTGCACCAAGTTAAGTCATGCTTTTCATAAATCAGCAAGTTTCTCATTCAAAAAGAATCTTTTGTCGCACCTTCTGAGCTTTCGTGGAAAGTACCAGCAGAACAACGCAAAACTACCTTAAACATATGCTTACGCTTTGTGCGATACGATATATTTTCTCCTTTGCTGAAGATTTGTCGGCTGCTAGCAAAATGAATCGACCGTTATATCCAAAAAAAGCGCCACCCACTTCCTCAAACTTGGCTGCGCGCCTGATGAGGCGTTTTGAAGTGCCTTTGCGACAAAATGGCTGACTACCGCGCCGCTCAGCCACTGAAACAATAAACGCGCTTCTCATTGGTCATCATCAGTTCACCTGGTACAATATCTACACATGGGCGTCTGAAGAGGGGTTCATGGGGGGCAAAGCTCTGCTGGATTTCGAAGTTTGGTATTTTCTTATTAACTTTTCAGTGGAGATTTTTTTTCCTTACTCGAGGTTGGCAAATTATAATTTTACAACTGCTGGTACCTTTGGATAAATCCTTCCGACGCCCATGTATCTGCAATTTTGTTGGTCACAACAGAAAATTCCATGTGTGTTCAAACAACAGAAATTCAAGAATTGCTTCTCCGCCCTCACTGGCCTTTTGCATGGATTTTGTTTCTGGGTCTACAGTAGCGGCTCTCAACCTCTTCGATCTGCGCACTGACTTCTTTGTCAAATGATCTTTGTGGGCTCATTTTTCTCATTTTAAGCGGAAAGAGTGGTTGATACAGACGCCCTGCTTTGTTATTAGTTTATACCCAATTTCTTTCGGGAGCGAGGGGTCAACTTACTCACGAATGATACTGCGCGGATTGAAGGTTGAAAATGGCAAGGTAGTGGAAAGCCTACTATGACCTGTCATTTCCAATTGTGACGAAACAGCAAACGTAGATCTACGTAGGATCGATGCAATCCATGTGAAATTTCAATAACGCTTATGTTCACAAACCAAGCTACATTTCTGCAGCAGAGCTGTTACCGCACAGTAAAAATTTTCGCTGCCTCAAAGCGAGAAGTAACGAAAAGTTACAAAAGTTACTTGTATGTAAAGTGTCAGCGGCAAGATTTAAGGAAATTTATTTTCGATTTGAACTGTGTGGTTTGACACGACCACTTAACTCTTTCACTAAAGAAGTTGCGAGCCACTGTCCCAAGTTTTTTGCACGTTTTTTTGCACAATGTTTCCTGTCCGAAATGTTGAAATGTCGCTTATTTCAAACAAACTTAAAATTTGCAAACTAATAGGAAATCTGGAAAAATACATCTGTTTTGGACTGATTTTGAATGTTGGTATGAACCTACCTGTATTCACTCCGAAAATTGTGATTTTGAAACTGTAACCATCGCATGAATCTTGCAAACAAGAAACAGTTATTGCCCATTCAGACGGCGATGGCTCTTGTGTTTCCCATTCTTCAAATGTGATCACTTGTTTTTCCTGGACGACGGTTGAACCGATGCTGATGGTCTGGACATCAGTCAAGGCTGAACCTGCAAAATTTTGCATGATTGTTGATCCAAACCGAACGTTCTTCTTTTACGGCAAAGCGCTTTTGCCAATGTCATGTGTGGCCACACGCCTAATTTTTTTGTTTCTTACCTCTGACGGATTTTTTCTGCTTTCATGCCTTTTTTCCTATCATTTGTGTGACAGTGTGATATATGCAATAACGTCACTTGGAAGTAAAACACGTGGAGATCAGATAGAAATTTCCTCACTGCATGTTTTCAGGAAAAAGGCAGTTTGAACTGTACTGCCATTGGTTCGCCACCAGTGCAGCATTCACTGGGAAAACAGCCGCCTTGCCCACGGCGCAAGCAAGCGGAAATGGACGCCGCGGGCCACTCGTGACGCGCCGAAAGTTGTAAGAAACCGAGTATAAACGAAGCTGAACTGAAAAAAGTTTCAACTTTTCTGGTAAGGTATTAAACCGTCAAGCTGTGAGCGAATCAGTGTTTTATGACGTAACACTGCTTACTAGTTTGGTCTGGAGTGTAATCGGTACGATCAACGTAGACGGCCATTTTCATTTTCTGCGTGGAGGTATGTTCTTGGTGGCGGATCTCGACGTAGTATTCTTCGCCTTTGGTCAAAGCAATGCTTCCGCTTGTTGCGTAATGATTGGACGAAGAACTGATGATGAGTTCCTGCAACAACAGGCAAGCCAGTAAAAGCAGTAGAAAAGGTTTGGGAACTCATTTTCGCCGAAAGACTGAAAAATAGCATTCATGGCGCAGGTTGGCTTTTCGATTGTACCCTTGCAATAGATCGTCAAAATGCAGAAATGCTGTTTGAATACCTTTTCCTAAAAATGGACCAACGGGGTTTCGCTGCCAATGCACCACCTACCAAAGGCAAAAATTGCAAGCAGATACTAAAAATGTGCCAAAAAGAAGGCTGAAATGAAAAAAAAACGTATTCATGTCAGAATTTTTCCTTTGCAGTTTTTGTGGTTTTGTATAAATAGTTGGAAGATATTTTGAAAGGTAAAGGAACGCACTTTCTCTTTCCTAAACGTTAAGGGAAAGCAAACGTTGCGTCATTCCTTCATGATCCAACCTATCTCAACTTTAACCGCTGAGGTCAAATGCACTATTTACGAAAACCAAACATTCAAAAGGAGTTCATATCAGCAGTAGAAGAACAAGTATCTGACCCCTCACCTTTCCTGTTGGGTCGTTTCCATTTTTATTCAGGTACACGTCGACTTGGTCATCTCCTTTTATTTTGAATTTGTGGTTCGCTGTTACATAAGGAATAAAAAAACCTTGAGTTCTCACAACCAAATTGTCTCCTTCCGCCCAGGAAGTCTCGCTGCCATCGGTGTGGAAAGTCCACACTGCACGAAATGAGACTTTTCGTTAATATTTAGAAAAACGGTTGCTGTAAAGAACTGACATTACTTAACCTTGAAAAACAATAAAAAGGTTAATTGGGTTAGGTTTAAAATTTAGAAGACCAGCGCAGTTGCAAGAAATCATTGCTTCTCTGTCTGTTGACCCAAAAGATTACTCTAAGATGCCACGACGAGAAGACACTTTTACTTTTTGAACATCAATTCGACATTTGTTGTCTAAAAAAAGGAAAAATATGGCAAACTAGGCGATCTCTGAAAACGACATGTGTAGAAAATCCTCTCGGGCGATTGCAGCACATCACCAGCGAATTTGAACGTTCTGCAAGCCGCCTGAGAGGATTAAAAGCATGCTTCAGGTTTGTCAACTTGCCTAAACACTGCATCTGCCATATTAATTATGAAAAATTCTACCCAAATTATTTGTATTTTCAATAAGGCGTTTAATCTGCAACGGCTATGAAAAGCTTGCGGTGTGTGCACATGTACCGCCTGCTTGTGATGATTCCAGATCTGCATTTATGTCATTTTGGTTCGGAAAGACTTCGTGTCGGAAACCTCTTCCTCCCGGGTACAAGGAACGTGCTGCTGGCTGAGCTGACGTCAGGCATTTTATCTGCGTGTCGCTGACCGATTGCACTGAACACTCTTCTCCTCCGACTAAAACCTTGATCAGTCACGTTAAAAACGTAAGATGTAGAATGTTTACCGGGCAAACGCCACTCGTCTGAAGTGAACAAGTTGAAACAGGTTAGATTTGCATAAAATTTACTGCAAAGCAGCAAACTGGTCGAAGTCAGAGGATCACAGCATCGTACTGAATTCCTTAATGGCCGCAGGGACCTTTACGCAGGCCTTAGCTCTACACAAACCAAGTATAAACAACGGAGCATTTTCAAGATAATTTATCTTTTTGATACAAAATTCATTAAAACCACAATGCATGACAAACCAACATTAGAATATGATTTTAGTTCAAGCGTTTTGCGTCGCTAAACACAATAGACGCACTTGCCTTTTGCCTCTTGGCATTAATGTAAATTAAAAATAACTTTTGTATAAATTTCTTTTATAGCCATTTGGAAACCTTTGCATGTTGATGATGCAAACAATTTTCACCATGACAAATGTTAAATTTGAAACCTTTATCGGCGCTCTTGTTGAGTTGTCGAAGTATTTTCCTGTAATGGTGAGCATGCTTCCTCCTTCGATGCTTCCTTGTTTCGGGTTGACATCTTCGACGACTGACAAGCAAAAAGGTTTCAATAAGAAAAAGTTTTCGATTGCGATAATATTCGAAATAGAACTCCAGCAAGCGGAAATTTCGTGAGTGCAGTAAAAAAATAGGAAGTTTTTTAACTAGATTTTTAAAAATGGCTTCCTTTACTTTGCACACAACGAAGAAAGCAACTAAATTAGCGAAACATAGATGATCAAACAAATCGTTTATAAATATAGCTTTATAAGAAAAAAAGGTATTTGAGAAAGTCCAATTCTTTTGGAACCAATTTCGTATTGAAACATTTGCCGATGGAATTGACTTCGTTGTCTTGGAGACTAGTCTTTTGAAATGGCGACTTTTCAAGTATTCCAAAAAACGCTTAGCCATTTTCTTGAAGCATTTTGCATTTTTAATTTTCATGGGTGAAAGTTCGGAGTAGAACACGAAAAACCAAAGACTACTAAAAGAATCGCATAATTTAAAAATTGGGCACTGATATACAAGAATGCCTGACTTCTTTTCCGTCATTACCCATGAGCATAGTTTTGGTCACATTTTAGGGTGCTCGAAGTATTATTAGAAAACGTTGCACGCTCAACGCTTGTGGGTATATACGTCCTGCAAGCACCTGGTGTCGCTTTTATGGTCAGAAAATGACGTTAAGAAAGCGAAAAATCAAAGCTTCATTAAACATTTCAACTCAACTTCAGGCTCACAGCAAAAGAACGTTTTTCGATTTTTGCAACTTTGATTTTAATCAATCGTACCTGCAAATGTTTGGAACATGTAGATCTTGTCGAGGGCACTCACGTGGAACGTTGACGGGTATGGAAGGGAGCGACCGTGATCCCCCGTCACTATGAAGCTCACGTTCTGGTTGCCGACGAACTGCGAATCGACTTTGCACGCTAGTGTTCCCCAGTTTGACTCGCCGTCGTTGTCTAGCAACACCCCGTATCTGTAATGTGCACAATTGCCAAGTAAATATTCAAAGACGTAATTTGGAAAATATTATTTTTAAGTGCGAGTAAACCTTGCCAGTGAAATCTGAAACCTATAAGTTTTGTTTTTTTT
>JGI24159J19872_10002506_pt1 | contig 21970 bp, 13 predicted proteins | sample Ectturendosymbi4_FD_19872 | JGI IMG/M metagenome (IMG submission 19872) | reverse complement strand
TCAAGAGAAATTGCACCATTTCAACAGGCACGAGTTAGGACTCCTAAATTAAAGTGTGATGATTTTCCTTTGGAATTCCGGAGTCAGAGTCGGATAAAAAAATCCGACTCCGACTCCTAGCGTTCTTGGGAATCCGACTCCACCCAAAAACCTCCGACTCCTTACGACTCCGACACCGACTCCGCAACCCTGGCTTCCAAATATTTATCGGAGTTCGGCTTCTCAACAAAGCTTCTCATCAAAACTACTCACAGCAATCGCCTTGAACTGGAAGATAATGTAACATGTGCCGTCAGAAACTTCTCCTCGTTTGGATAAGCTACTCAATACAAACCGTATCAAACTTCCCATTGAATTTGATTAAATGACAACTTGCATACCTTTGTTAAAGTACATAAACATGTTCATTCATATGAGCCAGATCTTGTGATGCCCGGTAGCCTGGATTTTCAAAGAGCTTGATTTCTTGTCTTCTGCAAAATAGACCACTACGGTGGATAGTTTTGCATTTCGCAATTTTGCTTTTATATCTTATTCATACAAAGGTCATGGACCCCCTAAAATCTTGTTGTGGACTCTCGGTTGGGAATTATTGGGCTATGCGCTGTATATGCGATATGAAATTCGGAATGTTGCAAGTGCACAAGAATGAGATTTCACTGTGTGGAAATAGCCTGGTGATACTGCGCATGCGCACTTCAGAGTAATCAGTGATTGCAGGGGCGGTGGTGGTGCGAAGCGAACGCAATTCATCCGACGACCACGTGGGGGTATCACTGTCCCGGTCCACGGATCATTGGGAGCAGCTAGTATTGAACACCAACTCTTGTGTCTTCATATACAGTATATCTTGCTGTGTTCAGCAGTTTTTATTCCATGAATCACCGGCTCTGAATCAGTGTGTAGTGCATTTACATGGAGATGAAACATTTTCATACACAAAGCATCACCAGTGTCTCTGAAAGAAGTGTAAGTTGTAATGCCAAGCATGGCAGTAAAGCACAAAACATGCAAATCAAACAGATGTAGTGATGTATCGCATCCTGATCTCAGCACAGAAGAAAGTCACTTGACAAAGTACTCTAAAAAATAACGTTTAACATTTAAACAATCAGCATCAGGAGGAGCTCCCATGAAGCAAACCAGTGTGATGTCACAGAAACACCGAAAAATAATTAAATGTACATATACTGGCAAAATGGGTGACGCATTCTCAGTACATCGTTTTTTGGATGTTAGTTTTCTTATTAAGGTGGTTGCTTGCGCTTGCTCAAGAAATGTTACAGCGAAACGATTGGAAATGCCAAGTTTTGAGTTGAGGTCAAGGTATAACGCATGATGTTGTAGCAGCATCGCTATCTTCTGAAAAATAAAAACTAATGAGTGCTCCTGCACTTGACAAGAGTTGCATGGACTTTGGTTGCTCATTTTTAAAAAATGGCTGTTTGCTGCCAGATGTCTCAGAAAGACACCGAAGTGACCGAAGGAGATTGTCGCGTCATAATCAATGATTATGAGTCTGACGATGAAGCAAGGACGCAATCGCTGATGAGTTTGCCCGGGTTTTCGTTGTATTTATCTTCTACTTTCTGTGAAATATTTAATTGGCGGCATGATCAGGTAACCCTAAGCAAACGCAGCATGCATTGGTTTGTTTGGACTAAAAACTGAAATTTGTTGTTTGTTGAACTTTTAAGAGGTGCATCCATTAAAAATTTAATAAACCTCTCCTCAGGGTATGCATAAATATTATATTTTTGAAGGGCGTACTCAGGATTTTCGTAGAGATACGACTGTTGCACTTGCCTGATTCACCCCCATGCTACGCTGATTTTGTAAATGGCAATTTATTCAAACGGTTAAAGTGCCAGCAGCGTAAACGTTACAGGTGTATCAAGATATGAAGCAGCCACTGAGCCATTACTACATCGCTTCATCCCACAACACATATCTGACTGGTGATCAATTAACAGAGCCAAGCAGCACTGATGCTTACATGTAGTAAGTCTCTATCACTGTGAAGGCGGAGAATACTTTTCGTAAATATGTCGTTTATTTGAAAAGCTACTTTGAATAAAACGGATACACGTATTTATTATCTCTGGATAGAAAATATTGCAATAAATTTAGTTCAAAGACAAATCTGAAGGAACGTCTCAATCTGCGCAGAGTTTACAGAAAAAGTTTTGTTGTTTGAAGTGCTGATAACTGGTGAGTTTCTAGGCAAAAACTTTTAAGTACTTCCAGCAACTTTAAGCTTGACTCACAGGGACATTGCTTTACTATTTGAATTATCTTGGTTTTACCAGCATTGTTAGACGGCTGGTATGATTTGTGACCTTGTTTTCTTCCTTCGTAGCAATACGGCCATGATGTCAGTAAGTAGGAATCAGTTGCTGGCAGAAAAACTTACATTTGTTTCCGTCATGTCTTGCAAGTGTCAAGCGAAATTTCTGACTTGCGAAATCGCTGACTTTACGTTATCTGCGCATGCGCAGAGTGATATTCCAGGTCATGCATTTCGCAAGTGGTGGCTGCTCACGGAGACATCAAATATTCTGAAAACCGATGATTAGGGCCAGGATTTAGCTTTAGGGTTTAGGTTTAGAAAAGGAAAATCAAGTGACATCTAAGACAAAGTCAAATATTTTTGAGTGGTTAGTTATTCCCGAACTGTCGTTTAATGTGGAGTGTCTGACGTCTCACCAAAAGATTTATTTTCATAACAGACATCAAAAACTTCATCGTCAAAGTTTATTCCTTTACTCTGAGAAGTGAAATAACTGATATACAAGAATGGGTCCGAAATTTCGCAGAGGTCAGAGGTTTCGCTTGCCCTGTCACGAGTAATCCTTGGCTAGGTTAGAAATTTCGCTTGACACTGGTCTTTCAATCCAAGATGTCTTGAGGTATGCATAGAGTTCAAACTGTTTTGTTTCTGAAAAGATTTCAGGATATACGATAAAATGTTGTGTCCACCAAAATTGACTAAGTGCATCATGAAAAAGTTTAACTAAAAATACTTCTGTCATCTTTGGCATCTTTGAACTTTGAGTAAAGTTTGCTTCTAGGCCTGTAAAAATCAACACTACGTACTTTGGGCTATCGCTCAAAAACTAAACAGAAGCCGCTGCCAGCAGGAAAGATTTGTTGTTTGTCAAAAGCTACTTTTAAGTGGGCAGCCAGGGACGTGGTCTACGTTTTTTAATATCAGCAGAATTATTATTTACACCAGTTAGTTTTCAATCAGTTTTGCTGGAACTCGCGTTAATTTGCGTATTTTTCAAAAAGAAAGGCTGCTTCACAAACTCACAGGTCAACAACTTCGAGTGGATTTTGTTACGTCAACTGTGAGAAGCTTGTAAAGGTGCCCATCATAATCAAACATAATAGTAGAAGTTTAGAGCGACGTCTTTAACCACATTTTCTACAACTGTGGTTGAAATCAAGGAATTGGCAAACTTTTACTGTTGTATTGTGAAACAAAAAGTAAAGCGTGTGAAAAAGCAAAGCAATGATTAGTCTCCTAATAAATATTGCTGTTCTCTGAACAACTGAACTTGTCATTTGTTTCGCAGTGCTTTGCTCAAGGGCTGCCGCTGTGTGGAGCTAGACTGTTGGGACGGGCCGGATGGCGAACCAGTCATTTATCACGGCCACACATTCACGTCGAAGATCAAGTTCAAAGATGCTATAGAAGTAATAGGAAAACATGCATTTGAAACTTCTATGTATCCTCTTATTCTTAGTATCGAGTTGCACTGCAGTGTCAGTCAACAAGAGAAAATGGCTTACTATCTCAAGGTAATTTTTCCCAATGTCTCCATTATGAAACGAACAATGTCATCCATTAAATGGTCGGCTACGAAAATGTTTCATTAAAACTTGTTTTCACCCAATCTTGTGGTTCAGCGGTTCGTTCTAGCTTCTATCCGGGTTGAAGTTTGCAAGGACGTACTTTTTAGTCGCAATATAAGCGCTGGAATCTAGCAAAGTACAGGTGGCACAACGTAGAAACAATATTTCAAACTTTGCCAACGCTTACGTATTTTATGTTTTAAACTTTTGCGAATGCTTTACTCGCTTATCTCGTCTTGCTGTTAAAAGCATGTCAATGGGAAAATACTTGACTTCGTTTGATTTGTTGCAAATGGTTTCTTGTGCTAATGGTATTATTTCGTGCAGACTATCTTGGGGAGTGAGATTCTCTCTTGTCCTCTCGTTCCTGGTGACAAAGAAGTTAAGCTTCCTTCACCTTCGGCTTTAAAAGGAAAGATATTGATCAAAAGTGGGTTTGTAGTTGCTGCTGATTTAGATCTTGTAGTAAACAACATAAGCAAAATATTAAATTCGCGTAGATCAGAAAAAACACGAAAGTTAAATATTAATAGCAACGGTTTATTGCAAACTCTGCCGAAACCGAAAGTGATTTAACATAAGTAGATCAACATAAGAAAGCTTGCACCATATCTGATAAACCATCATCTTACACCACCTCCATGCCCCCGTGACCAGTTGATCATGACATAAACGTCCGCTCTTCACGACTCTCCGAACTGCGAACCACGAAATATGAAAAATTTATCTTTGAATTGGGACAAAAGACAAGCTGCAAAACATGTTTGTTCATCAGTTGCTATTTACATGCCTGTGCTTCATGTACTTTCACAAACATTTTGTTACTTTGGTGAACTGGAGCATTGGCGAAAAAGGCGCAGTGTTTTACGCAAAATGATAGGAAATACTCACGCAGCCTTGACAATATCTTATTGCCAATAAACATATTTTGTTCAACATTTCGATCTGCTTTGGAGTGGTATGGGCCATTTTTAATAACTTTTTTGAATTTCGATAACACCTAGCCTATTTTAGATTTTATGCGTGGTACCCCAATTTCACTTATAATGTTTCTGTCGGAATACATCGTTTTCACAGCAAGCTTTCCATTTTGCGAATTAAGTGATAAAATATCGGCCGTTTTTGACCAATCTCAATGAGCTCAGCGATATCAACATAAACAACCGACAGCGTCTACTCCAGTGGTTTCCAACCTTTTTCTACCGCGACCCATTCTAGAAACCCACTACGAATCAACGACCCCCATCTAAATCTCGCATAAATCTGATGTAGCACAGCTGTGTGCTTAAAATATCTACTCGCGACCCCTCCATGAATGGTTCACGACCCCCAGGGGTCGCAACCCCCAGGTTGAAATCCACCGATCTACTTGGATATATGTGAACATCTCTGGCTCTCTCACAAAAACTGATCATGCTTGCGATGAAGAGAAAATACCTGGAGCAGCGCTTCGCTGAGATGAAAATATAAAATATTAATGATCTTGCAGAAATGTTCACAAGGCGGTTGATAAATACAATGGTAGATTACGCGCCACTCACATTGGTAGACTGGGTTCAAATCTGGGTTCAGTCGCGCTGAGGATTGGAGAAATAGTACTTGCGACTTTACACACAGACATGTTGTGAGACAAGCCCGNAGCTATAGGGGATATTTGGGGAGAGATGTACTGCAAAAACTTAACCTCTTGCAATTTTGATACCGAAGGCTCAATGTTGGTTGAACGTTGAGAGGTAAAGTTTTCATGCATGGCTGATCTTCGAGAGAAAATCTCAAGCATTGGCTTACGAGCCGACCTTTCAATCAGTTATTCGTTTACTCTCAAAAGAGAAATATGTAATCAGATACAACCAATATCAGCCTCTACACACAGTTGGGGCAAATCTGTCATTAGGAATCAACAAAAATTGCAAAGATATTGTAAATTGCGAAACTTCAGTACCTGAGAAAAGAAAATACAGGCAAAAACATGCCTGTTGTCTCTCTCACATCAACTCCAACGTCCTTAATTTGTGTTGAATCCAATTGCGATTCACCTTTCCTTCTTAGTGTGTTTATTTCATTGTTGCTTCTTTTGTTAAATAAGAGTTGAAAAGCCCTACTCCGTTGCGGAAATATGTACTCTGTCGAGCTCATGGCAGTGTCTGGTTCTTGGCTGCGATAGGATTCCTTTCGATAGACAGTGTTACTTTTCTAATTTTTCAAATCGCTTTATTTATATGAAGAAACGTTATTTCGACAAACGAATCACTGAATAAAACACAATTTACAATCGGGACACATTTGAAAATAGTACATATTCATACGTTAAATTTCCAAAGCACATTTCAAACTAGGAAATGCACTCGAGGCATAACTAAGCATTCCTTTGTGAGAAACCTGAGTGTTTCTGAACGAAGTTGCAAGTAAGGTGCTGCACTGTCCAAAGGAATCTTTTCACAGCTAAGAATCTGCACCACGATCTTGACAGAGTATCCACTAAGTAGGCATCATCAGTTTCCCCTACACTGTTGCCAAATGATATTAAAACATTATGAAGTTGATCTTGACCAGCAAAATGTTTAAAAATATCTTGAAAGCGCTTTGTTTGCCCCGGAAGGCTTGTGCTGAGGCGGCAAATCGCCATAGCAAATGCCTACAATCGCTGCCTTAGCTTTAGACACTAAACTGAAGCAATATTTCTTAAATTGTGGATCATGAGTCACGGGGTGCTGGGCAACGGAAACAATTTTGATGTAGCCCAACAAAACAAGAAAACAAACTCTTTCAACTTTTAATACATGGATAAAAGAGGCGAAAATGAACTACACTATATTCTTCTTTGATTAGCATCATTTTATCAGAAAACGTTTGTAGGTCACGTGACGTCATTCTAAGCGATGATGGATCGTGGTTGGAAAAAGTTTAAGAGCCGCTGGACTCATTTGTTTATCTTTCTCAAATTAGGAAATTTGGAACAATAGCAATTTAAGAGTAAGACACGGATAAGTGCTTAGAATACAAGGATGTGGTCACGATGTGGATGCATACAAGCACGCATAATAGTTACCGGCTTATACTCACAAACCGCTCTTTTGTCTGGTTTTCAGTACATGAGTTTTGTTGACAAACCATATTTTAAAGAATCAAAATTTTTTTAGCAATCCATATTTTTTCGGGTGGTTTGACAAAAATTATTTGGGTAATCCATATTTTACGAATTGTTGGGCTAACTAACTGTTAAGGTGATTACAGCTTGATACGTAAGCAAAGCACAATTAGACCTACTGTACACCTGAATTGTAGTTGCCGTCTAAAAGACATGAAAATCATTATCGTTTATTTTATTTGTGAGTAAGTTATGCCTCAAAGCGGCTCTAAATTATGGCATCAAAAACTGTGGACCTGTCCCCGAAGGTTCATAACAAAGCGGTCGCTTCTCTTCACTGGTCCCGAACTCAGAGAGATTCGAGCCTCGAACAAAGAAATGAATGCGAACTTCCATGGCGCTTTCAAACTCGGTCAAAGGAACGTTCCAATAGCTGCTGCACCACTGGAGATGTTATGCTTGGACTCTGTCTTTTCCTTGCTTCAGCGGCTTCCACCATGAAACGGGCACCGCTTGGAGATGACCGTTACATCCTGGATTTAGAGGCAATTCATACAAAAAAAGATTCGTTTGAGGACAGTTGAACCGCGAGTGCCGCTGTGACACAAGGCAGTTAAAAAACTTTGCAACCTTTTTGTTTTTGTACGAAATCCATGTGATTCTTTTACAAAAGTGTGCAGGCAATGTTAGGTAAATATTTTTATGCATGAATCAGTACTTAGACAAAGTAGACTTCACTTTTGGCCTCAACGTCACAACTGAGATAAATGGACTTGTTTGAACACTTGGTGTCGTGTTATTCTGTGACGTCATTTGATTTACTTTTGAAAGTCTTTCATTGCTAGTTGTCTCCTGCAACAGTAAGTGACCTCCAGTTGTCTCCTGCAACAGTAAGTGACCTCCAAACAAACTGTCTGCTCCCTTCCCTGGCGTATTTGGCAAAAGCCGATTTCTCGTTTACTGGAACAAAATATGAATAATGATTTTATTCATCACTTGTCTCATCACTTATTTACAAACAATGAACGTTTCTATAGCACCGGTATCATTTGTGCATCTTTACGATCTACATTGGTACTTTCAAAGTGTTTTTGTGTTGCATAGAGCTTTGGTGATGAAATTGATTAGTGTCAGATTAACTTGGTTGTTTGATGATTTGATTTGCTATAATTGTGTTGTGGAAGTTTTTCTCCAATTATGCATGTAAAGTTAACAGCCATCAACAGGGTTTATTGGCAGAAAGATGACCCAGAAAAGAGACGACATTAGAGAATTGTAACTAAAAACTCAAGATTTCGTCAAATGTTTGGTAGAACACCTTGGTTGCGACTGATGCGATCCGATTTGAAAGGTTTAACCTGCTTTGCAATGTGAATTTATGGAAACTGAAATAACCACTACAGTTATGCTGCTTGCAGGTAAGAAAGCCACCGCAGAAGCCGCCGATGACGTAACAGAGTTAGAAGACCTTTGTGAAGAAGACGAAAACCCTGTGAAGGTACCGACCCTGCTGCAGAACAACCACCAAATATTTGTAAATAAGTTTAAATTTTTATCTCTACCAAGCGATTACATTCAATCAAATTACGGCTTAATTTTCAGCAAAAAAATCGTTCATATACGAACGTTTCCAATATTTAGCGGCATTTCATTCTTACTACGCGAGGTGTCACAAGCAATACACTCATGAAGTTGTATGGATGAAGATGCCTCTTCATTTTTGATGCGTTCTGCAGATGCATCATTCAAAGAATATGTCCATTGCATCATACCGCGGGGCGAACAGCACAAGAGATTCGTTCAAAAGAAACGGATCAGAATTGAGCAAACTNTTAAGAAACCAAAGTCTAGCATCAAACTCGAGTNCCTCCGTTCCGTCATCAACAAACTCTTCGACACGAAAATCATTCCCGGTATCTAAAATGGTTCTTGTTTTCTTCAAANNGNTTAANNATTNCTGAGATCAGCGATTAAACATTTTTTTCTTCACTTTTATTTTTTGTAGAAGTTGATTGTTTCTTCAATCTTTAGACAAAGACATTGATTCCGATTTCAGCCGAGAATTGCTATGTTTATATAAGCTGAAACAAATTGAACCAAAACTATTTCGCTGAAAGTAGTCCTAAACAGTTCATTATAATGAACTGAACTAAAATTTATTTTCAGTGGCAGACGGAAACAGTCTAAAAAATGAATAAAGTCTGTGATGGTATGTTTTCGGATGAAGTGATGAAGTTGACATGGACTCGAAACAAAACTCTTTGAATGAAACCCGTTAAAAAGTTCAAGAAATTTAAAAACTACTTACAGTAAAAATCAATTTCCTATAGCTGCAGTCAATTTTCTATTACTTTATAATTTGTTGAGCAAGGTCGTACTTCATTTCGCGAAACCAACAAACGTTTACATTTCTGACCCATTCATCAGCCGCGATCAGGCGTTGGTATCATCCGGGAAAACAAATATCCGGGCAAAGAAAAAGATTGCAAAGCATGGAATTCTACACCAGGAAGCCAGAAGATGAGAGTTACAATTTTTAAAGTCCACACAAATAAAAAACAGCCTCTTTCCACCAAAACCAGCGAAGACTCGTTATGCCTCTGCAACTTCCCTGTCAAAATGTCAAACGAAAATCAGAAAAATAATCTATTTGCTTTGTTTGGAAAAAATTATTTACATGTTTTCAGTAATGTCGCAATTGTTTGATCCAATCTTTCGTTAAACGTTGGGGGCAGTTCCCCGAGGGGAGGAAATTCGTGCTGTCCCTCATTTACCATCGGTGGCTCGTTGCTGAAAACACTCGATAACCTATATTTTGTCGTTAGCTGATGATGACCTTCTTGTTTCTTGTTGACCCCATCAACCAAAACTTTTTATAGTAAGATTCCCATCTCCATCATTTAAAGCCCTGAGTTCCGACGTCATACTTGTTCACGTAGCAGCGGAATCTTGAAACTACATCTCCTTCCCCCTCCAGAACGTGGCTTTTAACGAGAGGACCCAACACATTACTATTTGATGACGTAACATGCGGGGTTCTTTGAATTAAGTGTTTGGGGTGATGATGACCCCACCATAAAAATTTAACGAAGCTGAAGCGAGTGCTCCGGAGAATTGGTTTCTCTCCCCATTAAACGTTTGTTTCACTGCAACAGTTTGAACTGCATTTGATGATGTGGCTTTTACGCTTGCTATTTCCAACAACAACAACGTGGCTGATAGGAATCGACCGCTGTAGTATCAGTACACCTCAATTGGTCACTCAATGTGATTTTATTTAAAAGACTGTAATTCAAAAAGTGATCATTGCGCCCCTTCACTCCTATCTTCCTCGAGCGCCGCTTTGAACTTGTGCTTTGTCTTTGTTTTGTGACTTGTTTTGTGGTTTTGAAGACAAATTTCCTGATAAATATTAAACAGGAATGAAACTGCAAAGAAATCGATAAAATTCACATTATACTTTTGGCGAAAATTGAAGGCCTTTTTGTCACTTGTGTTGAAATATGAACTTTTTTCCACTTGAGTTCTGTATAAAACGTTCAAAATCATTTTTGTAAAGCAAAGCCTGGATCAACTGTTTGTCAAGCATGCCAAAAATATGTGAGCACGATCAAAAGATTTTATTTAAATTAAATTTCATGTGAAAAGATAATTTCCAAACCAAAAACATCGTATGTCGGCTACAGAAGTATTTGCCGGTCTATGAAACTCTCCTGCTGCCTGTTGCTACATACCGCTTCCGGCCAATCGATCTGATTGAACTTTTTCGCATGAGATGAGTATATTCTCCAGCCATGGCGCGAATGCGATATAAACGTTTCATAATGATAGAGAATTTCATCTGCCTGGCATTGTTTGGTTTTTCCTGCAAATCTCATGTGACTTCTCAAGTACATTAATTTTCAATGTTTCACCACTTCTACTCTAATATTTCAGCTGTATTTCCCATTTTCAGTAAATGCAGTTTTACATTTCTCTATAATTTTGCTTTCCTATCAAAAACAAAGTTGTCAAACAATAGGACTAGAAAATTTTGTTTTAAATATGTTTTGAACATTAAGACCTGATGCCGGTCTATGACCCTCCTTAAACCTGCGTTGTATTCCGTTGTTTTCGTATTTGTGGTTTTGAAGTTTTCCGCTCCGAAAATTTTTATTAATTACTGCCAAGAACACAAACAGACTTTCTTTTTGTTCCGGTGATAAACGCAAACGAACCAATGTTTTCTGTATTGTTTTGCCCAGTAAAAGCTAAAAGCGGACCAGAAGACCAGGAAGATTATTTTTTTCATTTAACTTGGTTTATTTTCCGCAGCGAACGAAGTCTTCTCTTGCGTCGTCGTTGTCTGATTTGGTAGTTTATTGCCAGAGTGTAAAGTTCAAGTCTTTTGAACCACATCAAAAAAAGAATCGGTTTCTAGAGATTTCTTCACTGGCCGAAGCAAAAGCATACAAGTAAATGCAACACGTTTCAGGCATTTTTAGTATAGAGCTGCGCTGAAATAAACCTTTCATTCGTGATTAAGATGTGTTCTCTGTCGGATTTTGCGGAAAGTGGCACCGGAGGTTTTGTCTTCTTTTGTTGCGCAGGTTGGCAAGAAATCAAGCCAAAGAATCGATAGAATATCACAAACATCAGATAAGTCGGACTTACCCTGCTGCGTTTCGAACTGATTCCAGTAACTACGACCCCCAACCATTGTGGAACGTTGGATTCCAGATGGGTGAGAGCAAAAATGTGTACTTTTAGCGCAATGTATTGCATCTCGTGCAATTACAGCCAGAAATTTCAGCGGATGAACATCAATTTCAGCGGATGAACATCAATTTCAGAGGATGAACATCAATTTTACAGCTTTCGATTCCCCTTTACTCCCAACTCATTCTTCGCATCTATGCTGTCACAAACGGGCTGGGTGGGGGGGACCAAACTGACTTTGTTCCCGGGCGCGGAAAACCCTGGCTGTGCCACTGAGCTGGTGGTCGAGGAGGAGGAGGATTTCAAGTATCTTGGGGTGGTATTCACGAGTGAAGGAAGGCGGAATAAGGAGATTGATACACGGATTAGTAAAGCAAACGCATTTCTGCGTGAGCTTTATCGCTCTGTTGTGATAAAAGAGATCTTTCAAACACCGCAAAGCTGTCAGTTTTTAAATCGGTCTTTATTCCGATCCTCATCTATGTTATGAATCTGGGTTATGGCTGAAGAAGTACAAGCAGCAGAGATGGGGTTTTTGCGAAGAGGTCATGTCGTGACACTTGGCGAGAAAGTGCGTGGCTGTGAAATTCATAAAACTCTGAATATAGAACCCCTACTCCGAACAGAGAGATCTCAGTTACGATGGTTTGGTCATGTATCCAGAATGTCGCAGGAAAGATTGGTGAAGCAAGTCCTGCTGGCTAAATCCAAAGATTGGTGAAGCAAGTCCTGCTGGCTAAATCCAAAGATTTTGAAGCAAGTCCTGCTGGCTAAATCCACGGGAAAGCGGTCAACCAAGAAACCAAGCGGCATGACTACATCTCCGACCTTGCTTGTGGAGCAGTAGAATTATCTGAGATTGCTGTTGACCGTGAGGTATTTCGAGTCCTAGGGCTGTTTTCCCCGACACCCACCTCGGAGGAATTGCGGGTATGAAAATGAATGAACTGTATGTCTTGCATAACTTGTGACGTCATAATGACCGTTCGACTCGCAACATATTTTTCATATTTATTTCGTGTGGCGTTACGCTTCAGTGCGTCCACTGGTGCACTGCAAGCAATCAATCAGTTATATTTTACGCCTGATCTAAGACATTTCAAATGAAAGACGGCGAGGGCTGGCGAAATGACTGCAAGGTTGACAAATCAACTAACCTCTTATAAAAGAGCAATGGAAAGACAATTAAAGAGCATGGATAACGCAGTAAAATTAAAAACATATGATGTTCTGTAGACAGTGCCACATTATGTTCAGCGAGGTTCGATTTAAGAACGGCAAGTGCGACCTCATATGGAAGCAATGGAAATTACTCATGAAATAGCAGCTGCTTGTATAATTTCATAAAAGTATTATAAGGCCTAGGGAATAGGTCTTTAGGCAATGCCTCCCACACCTTAAAACCTCTATCAAAAAATTAATCTGCGGCTTTACAGACAGACAGACAGACATACAAACAGACAGTCAGAGAATGCTTGTTTATTTTACATGGCCAACGAAAAGACCCGGAGGTCATCAAAGTCAGCTGACCATGGGTCAGTCATTATATGCTTACTCAGCTGTAACAGCAGTGATACACAAAACACAGACGCAACTTTAGAAAATCAGCAACGGCAAAAGAGAAAAAATTGATAATGATAAACCGATGTTTCAAAGAAAAAAGGCAACAACAACAAGGACCAAATAAGTACTGAACATCCAATACACATAACATTAACAAGACACGTAGCGTATATCAAGACCATAAGGATTAAGTTTGTTAATCAATATCAAGAAGGTATTTTTTGACCTGTGTTCGAAAACTCGTGGAACCCAGTAGCTTGATATTCAATTTAAGAGACTGCCACACTTCTATTCCTCTAAACTGAATTGATTTCTTTCCGATATTTGTATTTACTGATGGTTTAAAGAAATTTTGATTGGAGCGAATTCGAGTTTTAAGGAACACTTTCTCTGTCTTTGCTTACCTTTCAACATTTCAACCTTAAAGCAGTTGTTCGCAGGTTTCAGGACTGATGATTCGTAGAGTTCTGTGAAATAAATTGCTTATTAAATAAATTGGCTGTAGATTTGACTGCGTTAAATTTGTGAAGACTAATTAATTGAATTAAGAACGCTTAATAATTTTTTGTCTTCCACATTGTCGTGTTTAATAACTGTGATATGTGATAAATATTTATTCTCCTCTGGGATTTCTTCTGGAAGCTTCTGATTACGTATTTCATACATGTATTTCGTTGGTTTATAATTATATATGTTTTTTTATCTCACGAATTTGAATAGCAAAATGCATTTCCTTTACAGCTATTTGTTCACTGACGTGAATTGTACAAACACTGCGTATGACCCAGTCATTGAATTTAATTAGTTATTAAACCATCACTCAACTTTCATTGCAAGCACAATGGTATAACTTCCTTAACAAAAAGTTTCAGTTAGACATGTGCTAGCCTTCTTCAGTATAAAAATACTGCGGCAGAGCTTTAGTTATTTCCGTTTTGAGTAAGAAGGTTCAATTATAGCAACAGTGAGACAGTTGAATAACCTCTTGTAAGGCAATAAGTAAAAGTCCCTCAATCGGTTAAGCTTGAGTTGAACTGAAAAACAACAGGATTTGAATGGTTCGTTGCCACTGAACTCTGGATTCATCGTTGCTGCAGTAAAATCAAGTACATTGTTAATCCTACGCGCTCACTGTGTTTGTTCGTGAGTATTACCTTTCAAATTATGTGCACTTGGGCTATTTGATTTTAATATTCGTTTGTAGGTAATTCTGCAAATGGTGAGTTTGATATGAAATTCCAAACAACTATACACGTTATAAGCAAACTGAAGTTCAACATGTCTGTATGAGGAAAAGTTCCTCTGATGTAATATGTTATGCGAAGCAGATTACAGGGCAGAAAGTTGTTTTGCGACCCAGTGTCGCATTGAAAATGTTTTGTTCCCGTTCCTGTAGTAGACCAAGTTTTGCTTTACTTGCAAAGTTATAATTTTAGATTGGTGGCGACGAGCGGTTGCGGAGCTTCCTTGCTCTGAATACTCGGTGTATGTTTTGTGATGTCACAAAAACTATCATGAGAGTAGGATATTTTCTCATCAGCGTGTATAGTTAACAGTAAACAGTAATTTACTTTCAGTGGCGCTCAATTACCAAACACAGTGCGATGAAATGGAAATCTACAGTGCCAAGTTTCGCCAGAATGGGAACTGTGGATACGTACTGAAACCTCAAGAACAACGCTTGCCAACGTCAGAGTATCAAGACGAAGAAAACCTTTCTTCAGCAAAGTTATTGCACCTTCACTTGCTGTGTGGAAAGAATCTGGGTAATGCATAATTAAGTCAACCGTAAATGCAAACAGTCGTAACACCGCAACGTGAAAGGTTTTTCCTGAAGTAGCATTGTGTAATGCACGCTCGCCCCTGGCCGTAGTTATGAGAAAAGGTGATTTATGACTGGGCAACTGCTGGCGCCGTTAACGAGTTGTTTCAATGGATTTTGATCTGCTGTCATATCAGACTCTTTCAAAAGTGATCACGCTGCATTTTGCAGATTCGCATCTTCACGATGGTGAAGCTGTGGGATCCGCACATATGTAGATATTTCTGCCTTGGCCGGGTTTAAGTTTCATGGCGCAAACTTCTTTGCTATGTTGTGTTGAACACAAGCAGCGATGTTTTGTTACATAATTTGTTATATAATCGTCGTCCATTTCTGTTCTGTCTGCCAGTACCTGAGGTCAGCTCACGTTTGTCTTTTACTGCCGCAACATTTGATAAGGTCCACACAAAGCGAAATTCGATCGTTGAATTTCAACTGCTTCGCTTCCCTTCCTCGAAATAACTTAAACAAAAGGGTCGTGCTGCTGTGTCGTCAATTAACCTTCTCATCTGATTCGATATATCACAGAAAGTTGTGGTAGACAAACTAAACACGGCTTTGATGGAAATGAAAATGGACAAAAATGCACAATCGAGAAGTGCACTGTGCTCCTATTCCACTGCACCTTGCATTGCCGTGTGATTCTATTGCTTTTACTTTAACTAAGAAGTGTCAAACAAATTTCTGATAAGCTGTGCAACACTTTTCTTCAGCTGATGAGTCACGATCAAAATCTTGTCATCGGTTTTTAGCAGTTGACGTCATAATCTCAGGATGGCCAGCCGACGAAACCCAAAGGGAAGTGCAGTGTGAACAAAGCATTGGTATGTCTCATAGCAAAGTTTGAAATGAAAACATACTTCTCGTTTTGGGAAAGCCTGATGTAAGGTACTATAAACAAAGAACATCCCACACCATAACAACGAGATGCAGATTTTCAAACTTACTTCAAGTGGTGGTCAACGTCTTTTGATAACGCTGAGTAGACAAGAATGGGACTATTCAGCGCTGCTCGTTTGGGGATGAGTATTTGGCGCAGAGCTGTTCTGGCCATAGGCGTAGCCAGGGGACCATGGCTCCCCGATTTTTTAGAATATCTAGTCATTTCGTGCTTTAAGAAGCGGTATCCCAAACGAAATACTGTTGCTCGCCTTAAATCAAACATTTTGCCCCCCCAACATGTTGGACTGGCTACGCCACTAGTTCTAGCCTAAACTGTTTTGGTGCTGAGCTGCTAACGGCCTACCTTTACCAGAATAAAAAATATTTTCATTTTATCTTAGAGCCCACTTCAGAAATGGCTGAAAATATTCTTAGCAAGAACGATCAACCAACGTTTTCCCACAATGGGTATTAAATAAATGCAATTGCAATCAAGTGCTCATAATAAGCATCACGCCCTTTCTTTCTAAAAACAGAAAGGGTGCTATGCTTACCATGAACAGTTGATTGCTGAGAAAGCTCCAAATCAAAACTCCTTAAATCCATTAACGCTGATGAAGTATTCTAAACATCGCAAAGCATTTTGACTAATGGGCACCACTTAAATATTTGCGAGGTAATCACGATATACGTTAAAGTTTTATCCATTTTCGTTACACACGTTTTTATCAATTTCGTCAGTCTTTTAACTGGCGCCAAAACACCAGCGCCAAAAAGTACCCAGCCCATAGTATGCTGTCTTGTCTACAATATACATGATTTATTTTTGTCCATGCTTAGTTTGTTAGTAATAATTAAAATTGTAATTTTAAGGTATTGGTCAACTGAACTATTTTAAGGCATGAACCACCTCAGTTAGAACCTGACAAGTTGTTTTATTTCAACGGATGTAGAATAATAGAGAGACAAGAGTTGAAAATCTTGCCATGGTTCGAGTGCTATTGGATTGTACCTACGCAGGATGCGAGGTACCTAGTGGTTGTAATTGTGTTTGTACTTTTTTGCAAGTACAATGTACAAATAGAATTGAAATTTTTGTACAATTGAAGTTGCAAGCTACCTGCACCTGTGAGCTACGTGGTATTTGTGTATGTACGATGCTTAAATGGCAACATGATAAAGATGTGAGGTATACAATCAGAAAACACGCCACTAAATAAGAGCCAGTATATATAAAGCTGAAATCAGACTATGCATGGTTCAATTTTGAAAGTTTTAGTAATATTTGCAGAAAAAAACACACAGCCTGCATAGGCGGATCCAGGATTTTTTTAGGGGGGGCTCAAGAAGACGAGTTCATCCGAATGTGTGCTGACTGCATAGCAGTGAAGACCCAACTGCTCAGGTAACGTTTTTTGACAAACGCGGCTAATTACCACAGACATTTCGCCTAAATCGCATTCTCACCACAACTCAGGATTGTTGGGACGTTTCCGGAGCAGAAGCGACCTTCAAAACAATTCAGAATTTATTCTCAAACTTATCCAACCTTAAAAAAAGTAACTGGTTGAATGTTGGAAAAGTTTTATTATTAGCAAAACAAACACATGTCCACGCCAAAAAAACGCGTGGGCAGGATTGGAAGCGACACAAAACTATACGAAGAAACTTGAAATGCCGCCAGTAACCTTCCTTGGCAGTCTGTGTCAAATCCATGCCGTATTGTGTTCGAAAATTGCAGATGTTCATGGAATAGAAGTTCATGACGTTTGCACTTGAAAATTTGTTTATTTTCGGAAAATTTTCTGATTGTTATTGCACATCACCAGGGGCATAACGATGGGGGGCAAGGGGGCATAATTCCACTGGCGCCGAATCACTGCGGTGGCCCAAAAAGTCACAACAATTTCATAAGCACTTCCTTCAATGCAGTACATTTGCTTCCGAAAGACCTCAGGTTCGAACATGGGGGCGCCAAACTTGCTTCTTGCCCCGGGCGCCATCTAACCTCGTTACGTTCCTGCACATCACGACTATCTAGCCTAAATGTCGAAATTTGTTTACAAAATACCTGCCCATCAGTGAGAAACTGTCAATCACAAACTATTTAAAACAAACTACTGCTGTTGATTATCAAAGTCATTTGACTACAGAAATTTTCCGAAAACAAGCACAACTTTCCCTCCCCCTCCGAAAAAAACGCTAGCACTTTGCCCTGGAAGTTGTTTATTGCATCACAAGGGCATTGAAAACGATCATACAATATTTTTCCATGTCACAGCGGGAAACGTGAAGTTTTCAGTGAATCAATGACCAACTTCACATCCATTCAATTTTTTGTACGAAACGTGACTATATCGCAGTAACGCAATTTTAGAAATACTGTGCAGTAGGTTGAAAAAAATCGTTAGAGACAGTAGAATACTGGTCGATAAGAAAGCATCTGATTTTGTGCTGAGCTGAACTTTTGTCCAAAAATTGTTGCTGGCAGGTCTGATGCTAATCAGTAGTCATGTTTAGCATAACCTACAGCTAATCTAGCGCACTTCATTTTAAGCCTACCNGACATGTAAGNTACGTTTTACGGTTAGGTTTACTGTTTTGGAATTTACGCTGTCACTGAGCGCTCTAACTAACCTAGCCTGTAGTTAACTGCATTATAAGTTCGATGTAGCGTAATTTTAATGCCTTCGCTTAACTACAGTAATAACATGAGCTGCACTCATTCATAAAGGCTTGTAGGAAAAAAATAGTATGATCTGCAGCTTATTCAACTTTTTTCCACAGTCAGCTCAGTCACGAGGGGGCTTTGGTGGGTCTATCCCCCACAAACAAAGCTCCAAGCCGCCCCAAATTGAAACATGAAACATTATAAATCAGTGGAGTTTTTGTCAATTTTTAGAATATCAAGCCCCCAGCACAAACGCAAAGCCCCCTATTGAAAACTTTTCTAGCGACGGTTCTGAGTCTGCTGCTTATTCATCTTTTGTCCACAAGAAGCCTAATCTTACCCAAATGAAACAAGAGTTTAAATACTTACGTGCNCAGTGGCATGGCCAGCCCAAAATTTCNAGGTCAAAATGTTTGATTTTAGGCGAGCAACAGTATTTTGTTTGAGATACTNCCTCTTAAAGCACAAAATGACTAGATATTCTAAAAATTTGGAGGGGCCATGTCCCCCTGGGGNCCCCCTGGCTACGCCTCTGTACGTGCGGTTTNTATAACGTATATGTAATGTAAATACTTTATGTAAACACTTACGTATTCATATAACACTGGGACTATAATTTTTTATATAAAAACTTGCTTATTATAAGTTTACGCCTCTGTACGTGCGGTTTGTATAACGTATATGTAATGTAAATACTTTATGTAAACACTTACGTATTCATATAACACTGGGACTATAATTTTTTATATAAAAACTTGCTTATTATAAGTTTCATTTATAGTGAAATAAACACATTCGGACTGCCCAAATTCAGCAAAATAAGCTTTGCATATAATATTTTCGTCTCTATCCCTGTGCAAGAAATGGTTTATTTAAAGGCTATACAAAAAAATCACCCCAATGGACCTTTCTGTGTCGGGAACCATCGATCAAGAAATATACCTGAAAAATATTAGGGGGGCTTCAGCCCCCTTAGCCCCCTGGATCCGCCTATGGCCTGCTCCTTTGTTTAATCAAATGGTTGGTCACTTTAAAATTATTTCTCAAAAAGCAAGCAAGGTTACTTATTTTTCACAGTAGTCATATAATTTCAATTTTTACTGCCGCGATTTTGTGTCTTGGATAGAATAATTTTCCATATTAATGTGAGTTAATAAATGCGGTTTGGATAAACATGTTCCTTCAAGAATGTTTTTGTTACGTCAGCTCCCAACCCTCGCTGGAACCAGAAGCTCCTGTTCTTTGTTCGGAAGCCTGAACTTGCGATGCTGAGATTTATCGTGAGGGATCGCGATCGTTCTTTGGATAAACTTGGACACTACACGCTTTCTTTGAGCAGTATTGCGCAAGGTAAAAGTATGAAACACTAAGTGACTAAATATTTCAAATCACACCAGCCTTTGCAACCACAATGATGAGGCTTGCGTGAGAACGCATGAAATGAATTTCAGACAAATAAGGTTGCACTGTCTTTTATTCATTTAAGGAACGCGGCATTATCCTGATCAAATACTATGTGTGTTTCACAGGTTACAGACATGTTCCTGTTCTTAGGAGAGATGGGAGCAAAATTCCCGGGGCAATGCTATTTGTCCATGTTGTTGTGGACGACGCAGCCAAGAGCCATTCAGATACAGGCAAATTGAAAGTAATGAGGAACTCCATGTACGATAACGACTGACGAATTCATGCACCCTTATTTTTGGATTCCTGCTTAACTGTGAGATAGAACGACTTTTCAACGGTTGGCAGCTCTAAACAGCTCAATTAGTTCTGAGACTTTACAAGGGTTTTTGGAACCAATGTATAACATGAAATTAGGGACATACTATTTTTTGTTCTTCTTTCAGCAAGACTGAGAAAACGCAATACAATTTCGGTGAAGACACTGCATTCGAGGTTTGCTTTGGATCACGCCAATACCTCGAATCCCGTTATGTTGAATCACATGATCAATCACAGCAACGTGTTGTGATCAGGAACAAAAATGCCATTTGTCGTGAATAGAGCAAAAATCCCACGTCGGTTGCGAGTATGGGCGTCGGAAGGGGGGGAAGTCCCCCATTTGATTTTGAAATTTGATATTTTCCTATTAACTTTTTAGTACACTGTCTGTCGAAACGAATACTTTCCCAGCAAAGAATGAAACACTGAGATCTTACAAAGTACGAGGTATATCTTTCGCCTACTAGGTAGGCATCATCAGCTCTTCTTCAAACATAATTTTTTTTGTACAGTAAAAAAATGTTTATCTCTTAGTTGCGAGTTGGTAAAATGAAATTTCACCACTTTTGGTTACCCCCTGGAAAAATCCACTATTGCCTTCCCCTTGGAAAAAATCCTTCCGACGCCAATAGTTGGGAGATGAACAATTTGAAAATATTCGATGCAATTCGCAATTACTTTCTATTTGCACTGTTGTTGCGTTATGGTTCACCACATGAAATAAAACTGTGTTTATGTAGGATGTGTTGATGCCTTTTGCAATTGCTTAGACCAGAGGTGGGAACCTGCGACGCACGTGAACATTTGATATGGCCCGGATCAGAATTTTCGTTACCCAAGTACAACATCGCGTCGGAAAGACGCTCCATGATAAGCAGGTACTTAGCAAGTCAAGAGAAGTCACTCTTCCTCATACTCATGAAGGTAGAATTTTAAGATAAAATTAATTGATTTTGCGGTCCGCCAGCGATAATGCGTAATGCGGCCCGTGATAGTAAGTAGCTTCCCCTACCCATGACTTACATTTGAACACTTCCGTTTCAACTCGTTGTTCAGAGCCGAGGTTGGCAGTTGCGAGCTAATTTTCCAGTGGCGATAGCAGTACCGCCGCTTTATTTTAAAAACCAACGGCTGAGGTAGCGAGCTATTTCCACTTCATCGCTACTGCTATTCGCTACCTTGGTGTAAGTGGTGGCCAAAGGAAAAAATACGCAGAAGCTCTTCAGTACGCAGATATTGGTAGTAACTGCCAGACATGGGGTAATCGCAATCGATTACAGTTTTCTGAGTAACCGTAATCGATTGAACTGACCAAAAGGGAAATGTAATCGTAATCGATTACATTGCCAATTTAATTGTAATCGACGATTACTTTCGCGATTAAACTTGGAAATCTTCACTCTACGACGTAGGGCCTACATCCAGAGGTGAAAGTAAGCCGGAACGGCCCGGAACGCCGTATCGGTAAAAGAATTATTGCCGGTACGGCGTTCCGGTCAGAATTTCTAGTAGGTTGGTGTTATGACGCTGACACAACAATGGCGGTACCTGAACTTTACTAGAAACAGCTTTTACATCTTATTTCCTGAGAAAGGTATCATATGAGTTCAAGGCAAATCAATTCTAGGCATATCTATGTTCGTTTCAAAGGAACTTGTTCACT
>JGI24159J19872_10002502_pt1 | contig 21977 bp, 15 predicted proteins | sample Ectturendosymbi4_FD_19872 | JGI IMG/M metagenome (IMG submission 19872) | reverse complement strand
TGCCGAAGAACATTCTGCAATACACCCGATCTCGACTTACAATGTTGGTGAATAACTAAAAAAATAAACATCAATATTCTGATTGCTAAGGGGGGGGCTTGAGCCTCTTCAGCCCCCCCCCTGACTGCGCCTTTGTGCGCACCATCCCATAAAGCAGAGGTCTCCAAACTACGGCCCGCGGGTCAAATCCGGCCCGCGAAACCATTTCATCCGGCCACAAAGACATTTTGTCAAAAATTAAAAATAACATATTTGCGAAAAATTCGTTTATTGGTAGAATGCGACTTATTCCGAAACAATCACATTGTAAGATGTCCGGGCCTTGTCCTGTTCTATAATTACTTACGTGGCCCTCTGACAAAAAAGTTTTCAGATCCTGCCATAAGGCATAACTTAACAATGTACACGCGCTTTCAATAACATTGCGAGACATAGCGAAGGTCTATAGTTAAGTTTACAGGTTCAAATTTAGCAAAGAATCGGTATTTACGATTTCAGTCACTTTGTTTACTTGAGCACTGCTCCTCTGGCTGATGATGAAAATCCTTTCAAGATGATCGACTGCAACAAGATCTCCAGATGTTTCGTTGGACGTTCAAATCACAAATATTTAGTAATCCTCCAACAAGCACAGACTACTAACAGTGGTAGCAGCCGGAATCCGCCCGATACATCGTCAGGCCGATATGAATTGCCTGATATAACGATGGTGCCGATGTATCACAGCGCCAAGTTTCTCCGATGCACATCGGCAGAATTTGCGCATGAATGCATCGCTATTGTTTTGGCCGAAGTTTTCGGAATCCCAAGTTGTTGCTCTGTCTCTGATTCACGAACGCTGATTGTCTGTCCTGTTCCTTGTTGCATGCAGACATTTCATGTGAGTTTTTCAAAAGCATTGCAATGGCTTGCGGTTTGAGTTATGCAAAAGTCCCTGTTTGTGCGATAAGTAATGTTTTTCTGAGATAGAAAGAAGTTTAGTTTCATTCTTTTCAATTCCAGTGTGTACTCTATGCGTTCAGTTTTACCATACAATGCTGAATATAACTCTATCTATTTTGGCGATGGCGGTGCCATAGGAAGTCTGGTCAATGCACTGCACACTCACCATTGCAGTGGCAGAAGTCGAAAGGAAACTGCAACCCCCGCGTTCAAGACAAGTTCAAAGATTCTGGAACGTCAGAGCATATTGAAAAATCGAAAATTGCCATCATAAAAGAGCTATTGCCGTCCTCCGCGCCAGAGCAAACATAATGTCAAGTACAAGTGAAAAGTCACGTTTCAGCGTAACGATCAGCAAATCCAATAAACCGCTGCCTAACTGCAAACACAGCACTATAAACGTCGGCAAAAGCTAGCAACGGCCCACTCATCATCATCAGGAAACGACAAAGCATATGGCGATTTGTATAAACATTCTAAAGAATGGGGAACTTCAGCAACAAGTACAGAAACGTTGTACAAAATTCAAAACTTTTTTGTAGTAGGGCACTCGTTTTTGATAGATTCCAGGTATGGCTTTACGAGCCACACACTTGAAATGAGCAACTAAGTGTCCCCTGGCATTGCACCTCATGCCAGGTTTTACCCTCTGGTCTCCAAAGAAAGGCTCATGCTCGCCCATACATGTGTTGCGATCGGATGTCCCGAGCGGCATGTGCACAAAGCTTCGCACCGTGGCAGCAAGCAACAACAGAGATCATGCTTGCAATCTCTCTTACTATTGCTTGCTCGCGCTACATATATTATGGTGTTATTCTTCACGCACATCCCGTTCGTGGTGAATCGCACAATCAACGCAACACCACCGGAGAGGTTGCAACAAATGCTTTACTTCCAAGTGGCCAACGTAAAGCGTGATATACAAAACCTTGCAAGCGGTCTTCTATATTAATAATAAGAGGAAAACGTACAGCTGTACCGAACTGCCCGCTCTCGGTACTCACCAGACATCTTCCATTGATGCACATTCTCCCCCACTCTCTTCCGCGGCCAGTTCGTCGACCGGGACGATGAGCAATCTGCGAGCAAGCGGCGCCGTCCGTGATGCGTGCCGCGTGTCGCACGAAGAAGCGACGGCCTCGTGCCCTGCAGTTCAGTTGGCATGGTCCGCCTGAAAAATGCCATCGTTTTCTGAAATGCTCTGCGAAAGATTTTAACCCCGCCCCCCAAACGCAACCTAAAATTTAGGTTTTGAAGTTCCTAAAAATGGTCTTTAACAAGCTGTGCGCGATTAATTAATGGTCGTGCGCTGTTTAGTTTACACATGCTGCAAACTACACGGTTACATGGTTGGTTTAAGACTGCTCAGATCAGCGCTTTTCAGCCTATTCTCTTACGTGCCCCAGATAACTTTTGATACAAATTCTGTGGCCCACTGCCTTTTTAGCATAGGCTATGCTTTTATGCGCATGCACAAACAAGCATCATTCGAAAGCAGCGAATTCATTCCTATATGAAAGTCAGTGGGCAACTTGCTGCTGAACAAAATCAATGTGTTCCCACGCTGTCGTGATTTGATGTCTAAGTAACTGCATTCTGACATATTTTTGTCCTAACTCCGTGGCCCACTCGAAAACTGCGGTATGGTCCGCTGGTTGAGAAACACTGGCTTGCATAGTATTTACACAAAATTGAATTCTGAGACAAAATCTTAAACAGACCATTTTTCATTTTTTCAGAACCACTCGGGCATCACTGCCTGCGCCACAAATACAGACTCCCGTCTGTTGCTTAAACCAAGCTGTGCGCGATGCATCCCTGTAGCGCTTCACAACATCAGTGAAGATTGTTTGAAAGGAACTGCTCAGATAAATGTTTGTTCGTGAACAACAAATATATGATATCTTGCCAGAGAAGCGAGCAGTCAGTCATACGATTCGGTCACCAAAAACGAACAACGTTAATTTTTCTCGAAACGAGACCCACCTCCGGCCATCGGTTCCCAAACGAACGACTGGCCGGCGAATTTCTTCCTGTTGTGTCTCGCGCACTCCGTTCTCCTCGTGTTGATCGCTCCGTCAGGGCAGGTCTGCGAGCAACAACAGAACGCATGAAATGCCACCGAGGGTGATAAACCTTTACTATCGACAGTGAACACGACTTTCAATTCAGACGTTACAATCGAATCTTGTAGGCAGTTTTTTTCTGATTGTGGAGAACTCCGTAACAAAGAAGATTTGGTAATTTTTTTCGGAAAAGCCTGAAAAATCGTCTTTGTTTTTTCATAATTGAAGGCTCATTTTTCAACACATCGGGCACCAGACAACAGAAGGCAAGGCGTTACTGTATCCAATAACTCCGGTAAAATGTTTGCTTTTTCTCAAAATCTCCACGCCATTTTCTAAGTCTGCAAAACTAGGCTTCAAACAAGCATGCGTGGTTTGCACGATGATTGCTATCTTGCACACGTTTTCCATTCCGAGCAAAAAAGACACTCTTTAACCCAATACGCACTTTTCAAAATATTTTTTAGTGCTGCATTTCGTAAAAAAATTAACTTGCGAAACTATGGAGTTTTTTTAACACGAGAAACAATTTTAAAAGGTAAAGCGTCGTCGTTTGAAGTCAACATGCTCTTCAAAAACGGCAAGTTTGATTCTCTCGACAAGAGATGTAGGCAAACATACAAAATCAACTTTTGGCGTCAGTGTTCGTGGAATCACATCGCTGCACCCTCTCTTGCACCGAACGTGAGTAATGTTTGAGGTTAGACCTCACGGGTAGAACCGTCGCCAGAAAGTCTACAATAGGGGGGCTTTACGTTTGTGCACGGGGCTTAACATTTTAAAATTTGACAAAAACTCCACTGATATATAGTGTTTCATATTTCAAATTGGAGGGGCTTGGAGCTTTTTTGGGGGGGATGAGCCCAAAAAAGCCCCCCGTGGCCACGGGATTGCTCACGGGCAAATACCGTATTTCGCGTATATATGTCGTATCGAGCATTCTCACCATCGGGACTAATCTTTGCGGCATTCTTCATGCAGCGCGCTCAGCTTCATCACGAAAATCATAGAACAACATTTGAATGCTCCATAAAAATTTGCCCGACGCGTTTAAAATCGGGGCTCAGAAATGCGACGGAACAAAGCAGATATCGACGTAGCGTCGACTTACCGAACGACTGCATGGCTGGTACCTCTCGCTCGTTCCAATGCACCCGAGACGACGACCGATCGGCATCGACCTGAATAAGTACAAGAGCACATCACGCGCTTCATTTAGGATGTAATTTCGCAACTGCGGCAATCTTCGAGCATTCAATCGGGAAATCTAATTTCCACGTCCGTGAATATCTTGAGCAGCACAACGAATTTAAAGGCTGCGGCTAATGTTAAATGCCAGTACACTGCGCATCATTTGCACTTGGACTGCCGATTGCCTGGCTTTGATGTTACCAAGTACCAGAAATATTGACGATCATCTTAATTTAGATCAGACGAAAAGGTGCATGCGATTTCTTCCACAAGCATAGATAATGTCACGAAAAAAATTAGGTTGGATCTGAGCCTGCGTGTAAAACACAATGCTTTCACAAGAAGTTAATTTTAATTCCAACAAAACGGGTCGTTTTTGACAGCTTTGAAACACCGAAAATCTCAACTTCAATCGGTGAAGTTGTTCAACTTCATAAAATTGCAGTATTCCGTTGCAGTGAGCTTATAATTCAATCACTAAGGTAGATTTGTAAGCAAACCTTGACCACCCAAACAGCTTGGGGCGCAAAACACATTGTTACATCATAAACAACACTTAGTAAATGCTCTCTAGAAAAGACTGCTAGCGACAGTCGAAGTACCTGATCGAAGATCTGCTAATTTGGCAGTATCTTCGCTGGACCCTGACTCCGCCTCCACAGGACCGGCTGCACTGAGACCACGGACCCCAATTACCCCAAGCGCTCGGTGGCGCTCTTGCGGCCGGCAGGGAGAAGCGACGATAATGCGCCTGGAGAACACAATGCTTTCTTTCCAACTGTTTTGATAAATCAAGCCTTGCACTTCAAAACAAACATTTACGTACAAGAACACTCATGCAAAACTACTTCACGGATAAAGCAATGTGTGCATTTTTCGTTTGGTTAATATTGCTACTGCCATCAAGGTCAGCCGCTAACAAAAACCAAGTGTTAACTCAAGTGTAAGGGGGGTGTTTTGCATCCATCTTTTCGTTAACGTTTATAAACAACGACGCCTGCGAAACCACGAAAGAGCCTGGTCTAGTCCGAAGAAAAAAAGGTTTGCATTTGCCTGAACAAGTACTTTGTTTTCACATTTTATAACGGAAAGATTTTGGTAGTAAGTTTCCTTTAAGAATGCGAAGTGCGGTTCGTATCAAAGAGCAACTGCAGGTTTGTTCGAGTAGTTTGACTGCAAATGTTTGTTTTTCAGGTCAGGGTCGTTTGTTTCTCTGGGGATGTTTACTGTGTGCTTACACATTAATTGAGTTGATTAACTTTTTTTTCATTTGTACTTCCCGCAACCTCTGGTCCATGCTCCACTCCAGACATATTTTGGAAGATCTTTAGCATGGGTTTGATGGAGACACATATTTCAACTTATTTTTGAAGCAACTGTTATGACAGAAAAAGGTACGAGTAAAATCATGATGATGCTTTAGAAAATCGCAGTTCTTTACACATCAAAAGTGCTGCTTGACGAAGCACATTCTGTTTAACACAGACAATGTATTGAAAACTTCACACTACAGAGCATGAAAGTGACAGGTAAAAAATCCTGTACCATTTAAGGANTNCCAAATTCTANAAAAACGCCAAANACATCTGAATTNCAACCTAAGTTTGGCACACNCGTACCAACCTCAAACAAAAAAATTCCCACCCATAATGTNTTCACAAACNAAGNAAATACACATGAACGTGAATGTAGCGGACATCACAATTGCGTNGCTACTAGATCAAAACAGCATTTATACGAAGAGTAGGTCAGAAATGTTTCACGATCGGTACTTTCACGTATCAGGATTCACTTACCCACAGACCAAGCAACTGAAAAGAAATGTGAACACATTCAGGTAAATCAACGTCAAAGCGTCCTCCCCAATCGCAAATAAAAAAACAGCTCCACGCCACACAATCCATCATGGATTGTGGCTTATCCATGTCAACTTGCGGACAATTCTACGAAACACAGCGCCAATTTCCTAATCTAGGCCCAGCTTAACCTTACGTTTACAATAGACGTTCATAATTTTCATTGCTAATCAGTGCGATAATAATCCTCGACCGAATTGCCTGAGCATGGGTTGTGAAGCTAAACTCGACTTCTAGCAGTCTTACACAGGGCTGTAGACCAAGCTTTTTGGCTCCAACTCCGGGACCGGCCCCAACATCTAGACGTGTTTGAGTCCGGCACCAGAATGATTTGGTCCATTAAAAACTGAAAAATAGTGTATTGTTTGTAGAACATGCTTGCCCTACAAGCTAGCGCTGTGGAACCGGAACCCAAATATCAGGCTCCAGTTCCGGATCAGGCCCCACCATGCAAAAGCGTTTGCCTCCTTCTCCGGCTCCAATCATCCAAAATTGCTTGTGCTCCACAGACCTGGTCTGACATGTAATGTGGAGTCCCACTCCTGCAGTGCGAATGGATCCAGATAGCACGTACCATGTTTAGCAATAGTAGCGCTTCAGATCATTATTTTCAAGATCCAACTTGTTTCAAAGACATAGGTGTAGGAGCAAGCAAATTTTTGGCGGTGCGCAGGATTTTAGACAAATTTCTTTTGCCTGAAAGTTTTATCCCAGAAAGATCATGAAGACCTATGTTTGGTGTGATCTTCAAAATAAGGTCTTCTTTTGTTTTTTGGCAAACGCTGGGCGCCATTTTTTCAAGTCAAACAACGTTGGGCGCCATTTTTGCCTGGATTTTCAGAAATTTTGCCCAGATTTTCAACAAATCAAAACTTTTGGGGGTGCGCTTGCACCCATGCTACCCCGGCTCCTACACCACTGTTCAAAGATATTTGATTTCTTCATGCTTTGCTTTAAATTTAGTGGAACAGTGTTTTTATGTGTCCCGCCATTCGTGTAACAAAAAACTGCTCAGAAGCCCCAAGCAAACCGCATGTTCAAACAAGCGCAAAAGTGAAGGTTAAGGTTGACGTGGTTTTGAAGAAGCGCCCGTTTCATAATAGTAGAGGACAAGGTTTTCATACACTTGTCTTTAAAAACCCAGTCCTGAAAACAGCAACAAGTCGGATCTTGCCAAGAAGCATTTTTTCAATTTGTCCAATCGTTCACTGCGGTTGTAGCGTTCGCGGCGTTGCCAACTGGTATATATACAGTATGTACCAAATTTTTTAAAATTGGTATATTTTCAAAGTGGTTGGTAATAAATTTACGATTTGGTATATGCTGTTTTTTTAAGGAAAATGTTAGATACCCGGTATGGACCTGTAGAGACCCGATTTCTCTGATTCTAGGGACCCAATTTTCTCTGATTTCAGGGACCCGATAATAATTTTCTCTGATTCTAGGGACCCGATTTTCAATTCTAGGGATCCGAATCGGGTCCCTACAACACCTCAAAAAACCTGGTACATATATGAAAAGTTTGGCATATTTTTGCAGGAAGATTTGGTTGATTCTTTTAACCAAATACTTTGTTATATTGCAAAGCGCACGCAGAGAAACCACAGTCGACAGTTGTGCTGAAGCTATATAGTAAAGGCCTGGTGAATTTGCTTTACATGAGAGTAAGCGTGCACTTTGGGCAAGGGAAACGATACCGTGAGAAAGCTGGGGAAGTTGTGAGAAAAACGCAGCAAGGCTCTAGGTACGCGATTTTAGTCAGCCAATGGAATCCGAAAGTTGTAAAGCTGCCTATGAACGTGGCAGAAGATTTAGAGTAGAGTGGCTATTGCCTGGTAATATTTTCATGGCTTGAAAAGCTGAATTCTGCTGGTGGTGTGTATCCCTTCTGCAAACTGTGCAAAAATGTTGCAAACCGCAAAGCAGCCATTAGGCAATACCGCTCAGTAATACGGTTGGTTAACCAGAAGAGATGACAATGCAATTGAAGCTTGTCGCAGGTGTTGAATTTTCAGTGCTTAACAAATCTATCATTGCTGAAGTTGAAGTCGAAATCGAGCTTGCAGCTTCAATATGTTACCACTGCTGAAACAGCAACTTCTGATAATCTAACACTTTAATGAAGTACAGTAGTAAAAATGCGTGCGAAAGGCAGCATAACATTTTAATTTTTTTTTTTTACAGAAAATTTTTGTCAACATGTGGTATATGTTTGGACTAGATTTGGTATATTTGTTGCAAGAAGGGTTGGCAACCCTGAGCGTTCGCACTTGCCGATGCACAGCGCTCCGTTTCAGGGCCTGCAACTGACCGAAACATTTTTGCCCAGCATGGAGTCTTGTAGTGTATTAGCACCAGTTACCAGAGCCGCATCGTGGTGGCCAAGCGATTATTACCTCGCCCCATAGTCAGCCGAGCCAAGTGCACTTAATTTTGTTCAGCTGCTTCCACATGTATCCATCCTGGATGCGCTCCGCGTTTTTATTGAGCCGTAAGGTTTCCACGTGAGTTAAAAGTTGGGAGGGGTCTTTGATGCTGGTNGGCCAGAGGCCGAATTATAGCTTAGCTGACGCNCTTTAAGTATGAAAGCGTGGTTTATCGTAATTCGTTCATGCCTNCAGCGTTGCCCACGTCGTGGAAACGAAGTTAATATGCGCACATGAAAAACCACAACTTTTTAAATAGCCATTTCGCGAGCTTGCCAGGTACGGAATATCTATGCAGGCCTCGATTCGAGGTATGTCAAGCCATCAAATTTTCACTGGACGCTAAACGCAACTCATGTGAAGCTCTTTACAGCTTTATTCTACTGCCAGTCTTTACGCTTCAAAGTACGCTTATGTAGCCTCACAGTCAAGCGAAGACTGAGCGAAGATCCAGAGAACTGAAAACTGTTGTGCTGAAATGTAGGACACAAAAAATAACAATTTAAAAGATTATTACGTCCAGCAATCTTGTGCCTCTACTTTTTTACACCTCAACTACAATCCCATGGAATGAACTGCTAAAGCTAGATCATTCGGAGCAATGTTATATTTTACAAAACGTAGTTTATCAGCTAGGACTTCAGCATAAGTTGGCGAAAATATTTTCACAACAGATACAATAGGTCCAAACGTACCATCTGATCGGTTGCAGTCCGGTGGTGGGTTTGGGCTTGAGCCAAGCTGCACATTCGGATCAAAACAATAATCCACACTATCCGCCTCATCTTTGCAGATCTGGATCAAGCGTAGCACAATGCGTGCTACTTAGTGATAGCAAATATCCAGCAGACACGCAATTAAGTTGCTGTTACACTTTTGGTTCTTATTACCAAAGCTCAACAGCTTTCGCCAGGACTATTGAAGATGTTTGTTGACTGGAATGAAATTTTCATCGCGTTGATGCGTTTACTCAATTTTTTAAGGTTGCTTAGCTGTATCATGCGGCAACTTGTAATAACGCCGCAACCTGTAGGCCTTGCTGAAGCGTTTTGTCTTAGGCGCAATTGCACTAGCTACAATCACGTCCAGTAAAAGCATCATAAGCTAGACCTCAGAATAAACCAAATCCAAGTTTTTCCCCAAAATTTTTAACTCAATTTAATACGGGTCTTATTATGGAATGCCTTGCGTGGAATCGTTGGATCGATTCCTGCGGTCGGCGCTGATCAAGCTACAAGTGCCCACAGCCGGCGATCACTAGAAAGATGAGTTCGTCCACGCTGAGTTATAAAATCAGATCTAACTTTAATTTCAGCAAGCCTCACATTCTAACTGCTCGGTTTTCAACCAAAAGAGACGCTACGGACAACTGCCCGACTCAACAGTTTACTCTCACTTTGGGCTAAGATGCGAGCACCGTCTCGACACGCTGGCAGTTCAAGTACAGTTTTCCGGTGCGAGACGTCTCGCATTTTTCAAGTGGAGTCACAGCCCAAAGCAGACGGGCGGTAATTGTTGGCTAGAAGACTCACAAGGTTGCTATGAAATAAGACAAGAATACCTGCGTAGACGCACTTATTACGCTTTGGCTGGTTTAACATCGCAATGTTAAAAGTCGTAAGTCAGTCGTCCAAAGACTCACGGTAAGTTTTTACCCTCTCTAGAACAAAAGCTGATGTCTACGCTGCTACGTAATTTATCAGACCAAACGTTTGACGCGAAGTCCAAAACAAACAACGGGTCTACAAGGCACGACGCTACGTCAATAGCGAAGCGACAATTGTCAAAAATTGCTTCGAAACTGTTTTGCATCCGCCTGGCGGATGTTTGAACACTATGCACACAGAAAAGGTAGAAAATGTGCTGTTGCCCGCAGTAAATCTCAGTTTCACGAAATGACACAACAAGGTTTGCATTACCTCCCTCTCAAAAAACAGATTCACAAATAAAATCTATACAAGTGTTTAAGGAAAGTATCTTCTGCGCGGGTAGTGCAGAATCTAGCTTTATGTGTGTTTTAATTTTATCAGTAAGGGTTAAAGTTACAAAACACTTTTGTCTTGTTACTTGTCTTAAATAGCACTGCTTCTGTTTGCTGAATCGGAAGGGGCCAAGAGATCAAGTTCAAGTTTGGTACAAGCTTAATTCGCTACTTTGAATTCAAAGTGTCAACGGGATAGCAACACGTTTGCCATTGAAAAAATACTACTAAAGAACCATTATTCGTTGAAATATTACGCACAAAACAGATAGCACGGAGTTTGAATATCAGCAATTACAACCCTTTTTCTGTTAAGTGAGCTCTTCAGACCAAGATCCCCTTCAGTCAATATGACATTAGGCGTGCCAATTTCCAAATAAAAACAGTGCTAAAACCAAAGCTCAAAATATTACGGTAATGACNAGTTGAAACAATTATAATTATAATTAGACACATTTTTGTTTGATTTATGACCTATAGGNAAATGCTGACAGGTTTTAAGCCATCTCAAACTGAATTTTCATTCTTTTCAGGCAGTAACTNTTCTTTAAATAGGTAATGTAGTATCGACGTACGAGCGGTACGTTAAAATCAACACNTACAATTCTATTTGAATGGGGCAGAGGATACGTGTAGTTAAGCGAAATCGATTTCCTTTTAAAGGCAGTTTGCTGATTGATTCGATTACGTCACATTTTCGGGGACTAATTGCTGGAGCTGGAATACAAACATGTGTAAGTCGAATCATCGCAAAGTTATGAAAGCTGAGGCCAGCCGGTCTCTTCTTCGAAATCTTACAGCAAACCTAGCCTTTAGTTGTTTTCAGGTAGGGCTGCACAAAAATAAAAAAGCTAGCTTGTTGTTCAGTGAAGCCTGACCATACATCAGCGTGTTAATGCAGAAAATTCTATTTTTGGCAAAAAGCAACTCTTAGCTTAACCAGTCCAAGCGAAGGAGCGCCAAAACAATCAGTGTTTGAAAACTGAATCGTTACGGTACAACTTAAATCACGCACAAGACCTTCGGAATGGCGTTTTTCTTTGATTTATATCTGAATGTATATCGCGGTATCTACCTAGGCTTGTGTGTCTAGTTTAGTGTGATTGCCTCCACCAAATGACGATGCGTGCACGATGTCGCCGTTTCGGTAGCGATGTTGCGCAATGATCTCGACCGGATTCGTAATGCCGGTTCAAGGCCAATCGAAGAAACCTTTAACCTGACGTGCTGAGATCCGACTGTACGCAGTTCACAAACAGTGTAATCCAAAAATCACGCAACAGTTAATGGCAAAACAATTTAAACTATATTGAACCTGAAAAATAAGTTTTACGTTTGTTTACAATTTACACTCATTGTTAGCACTGACCACGTTTCCAGACACGTTAAATGAGCACAACTGCAAGTTTTTACCACAGGCTTTAAAGTTTGACACTAACTGCCGCTGCTTCATAGAAATTTGAGGTGAAACGTAAATTGCTCGAATGTCANTAAGCAACGTCTTTCCTAATCAGATCGTCACACTGCTTTTTCATGTGAAGAATACAATGACACCAATCTAGACTGGTTCAGCAAAAGANCTTATTTTAAAATTTCACGCGATCACACTAACAGTAGCGTGTGCNTTTCCACGTTTTCTGTTTTAGATATTGAAAAGTGTAAGTTAATAGACCAAGTCTGTGTTGCGCAATGTTTGCAAGCGTTGCCAGAACTTTCTTACGAAATTTCTACCAATCACTTGGGGAAAATTACTACTGTAGTAACGTTGGCAATATTCTAGCCTAATCATTCTGTCAGTATGGTACACCTTCACAGATGCTTTCCTTCTTCTGTAGTTACAGGAGCTGAATGCACTCCACAGCACAAAATTTTCAAGAACGACAATGCTGCTGGAAACTGTTTTCTTTCTGCGCGGCATGTAGTGCTAACTGACGATGAGCCAAGCGGGCAAACGGTGGTTTCACAAAAGCCTTGTGTGTTTTGTGGTTGCATTCAGATTTCGCCCAGCTGCGCGTGTAATCAACTTAGCGCGCGGCCTGAATGAGGCCATATACACGGGTGTGCATATCGCAGCCAAGTTGGAATCGCCGCGAGCTGGCTGATTTTGCGCTTTCGGTCACGTCAACCGCCCACACCACGTGGACAAGGCAAGATGTCGGAGTTACCTAGGCCACGACTCCCGACCTCACAAAATGATTTAATAATTTCGCCATTAATGCCGTAACAACTGTGGTTTAAACGCAAACACGATTTTCACTGCGTGCCAATTAAACTTCCGCCACGGCAGTTGTGATTCCAGCAGCACAGAACGACATGCACTAACCGCGCTGTCGATCAGTAGGCAATGAAACCGACGAAACATCAGCCTGCGTCCGCGGAGAGTGGAACCACGGGCTAATTCAAAGCAAATTCTCTCACTTCAGGTGAAAACTATTTGTCATTTCCACCCTGTGCATCCACATGACAGGCAAGACATTGACAGCCGCGTTTGCGATGACGTGCCGGGGCGTCACATGTAGGAGATTGAGGTCGGGACTAAGGTTCGTCAGCGTGAATGCAAGTCATAAACAAGGAATGTCACGATAAGACTCTCGCTCCGTTCATTGCGTTCTCCACTCCAACCAGAAATTCGCATTTGTTCTTCAAAACACTCTGTTCAACATTTCCACTTTCTGTGCTAGTGTATTTTTGTAGATGCAGTACTCCAAATAGATCGATGTTGTAATGTTTTTATTAAATTAAAATTTCATTTATGATGCTTCGATTAATATTTCTAAGAACGCTATACTTGTCTAATCTAAATGCATCGATGCTAATGTTAAACTTTTCAAAAAATTTAAAGAAATATACAACTAGGTGAATTAGTTCCACTTTAGTGATGGTGTTAACAAAACTTTTAAATTAAACTCATCTCTAACCCCTTTCTTAGCAAAAAATCTTCTTGGAAAGTTTTCGCTTTTGTTGTCCCATACCAGGTGTCATATTAAAGAAACAATGAAGGCTGTCTTCGTCGGTTTTACGTGGGATTAATGATGGTGGAGTACAAACATTTTCCACCTTGCTGTGCTGTTGCTGATTTTTAGTGCAAGCGAACCTTCTTTTCAAAAACATATTTGCTCAGCAAACAACACTTTAACTCGCACAAAACACTAACAAGGGCGTGAAGGCTGGCAGGCCTTTGCGCATTCACGTCACGCAATTCTAAGTCTGGGTGAAAGTTGACGTCGCTTCTGTGGAGACCGAGCTCAGTAAAGCAGTTACCGCCTTGAAATACATCTTGCAAACATCAATTAATGCAAATCGTTTGGTGTCGTTTTCTTGTGAATGTGGCGCAGTTCGCTGTACCTACACTGCCAATGCGCTGAGCAAACACTTTTAATGCCGTCGAGACCTGAGAAGTTTGGTTGCTCAGCATCTCGGAAGACTGCAGTTACATTGCTTGAACTGCAAAACATTGTGTATGGAAATATGGAAGTGCAATGGGCACTAAAATGTCAGCAAAGCGAGGCAAAAAACGAGTCCACCAAAACCAGGGGTTTCCAACCTTTTTACGATCTCGCTACCACTTGGGCATCCAGTATTGTCAACAAACCTATGCGAACCACAGGTTTGGGAACCCCTGATCTAAATACTTCATCGACATCGTCACAGATGGGCTGCGTTAACTGTACCGCATTCTTGCAGCAATGTGCACCAATGCGTGCTGTTGAACTAGAGCAGGGTCTCCAAACTACGGCCCGCGGGCCAAATGCGGTCCGCGAAACCGTTTCACCAATGATGAAAAAAATATAATTATGAAAAATTCGTTGAGTTGGCAGAATATAACATATCCCGAAACAGCCACATTACGTAAGATGTCCGGCCCTCGACATGTTCTGTATTACCTCATGTGACCCTCGGACAAAAAGTTTGGAGACCCCTGAACTAGAGTATTAATGTATGAACAGTTAAGTTATTCTCAAACTTGACAATCCCGCGGGCGGTGTAAGTTCATTGTGAGCCAGATTATTCAANGTCTTGGTTTTAACTTTAAATTNATTTCAGTACAGCAACACGCTTTCAAACGAATCTGAACCACANTTGCTGGTCTTTGCATTGCTGAACTGATTCTGGTCCATTCAAGTTGCTGCACATTCGNTCCNCAATCGTACAACGGGCATTTTGCAAATATCTATTCGGCACTCAAGCTTGCGTTAACTGTGGCTCTGTTCCTTCAGGATGCGATATATGTAGCGGAAGACAACTGCATGCGAACTCTTGCACTATAAAACGACCACCNAGNAACAGTTTGTTTTTCTCTTTTTATCCACTTACCAAATGCATAATCTTNAATACGTTTGTGATTACAACAAGGCACTCCAACCGAATTTCGTTGGCAAAAGAACACGCTGCAAGCACAAGCATTGACCAAACTCATGACTGCAGACCGCACGCAAATACGGACTACACTTTCAAATACCGTTTCCACCAACTTCCCTACCAAGTTTTTTTCACTTTTATACCTTTCCGATGTCTCATCGGCCTATGCTTTTACTGCTAGATTCGAAACGTTCATGCTTTCCACGTTTGTTTAACAAATTAATTTTTGTTCTTATATTCGTTGCGCGGTGTTCTTTCCTGAAGCAAACCAGAGTCAAGAGCGTAATTTTAACGTATGATACTTTTGCAGATCAAATGCAGCTCGGCATGAACTGGTTCTACCCAACGTTTAAGGAAATGATGGGCTTCAACTTCAGTTGTGCACGGTTTTAGTACACAAAACTCACCACACAGACCACAGCCGCAGTTCAAGTTCGCAGATGCCTTTCTCCATGCGTTATCAATCATTCGACGCCTCTCGTATTTCGTTACCACCATGAAAGATGGACACGCGGCCCGCCTACCTACCCGAGAATGGCAGCGGAAGAGGTAATGATGTCGGCGTGTGTGGGTTTGCTGGTTGCTTGGACGACGCTGCGAACCCGCATACTGTGTTCTTTCAGAGCGATCTAAAGCATATGAACATGGCTAAAATAAGAATCAGCGGTCAAAGCGCACCGTGGCTCAAGTTCACCAATCACAAAAGTGGCTTTGACGTTCAAATAGCGGGAAGAAGTCGAAGTCATACCTCGTCAGACATATCAAAATAGCTGAGACACGCTGAAATAAAGTGATTGCAAAGCTCTAGTAACACACTTGTAATATGAACTTCTTACGAGTTGGTACGGAATTCGCAGTAACTAGGAGAGTAGAATGCGGCTATTTTTTAAGGGTGGTTTGATGAACAACGAACCAAAACTGCTGAAATCTAAGCGTTTCATACCGAAAACTGAGCGCCAAGGTTTGTTCTTAACAAAGTAAATTTCTGTGGCAAGCGGTTTGCTTTGTGTGCTTATCGCATCACTGACACTGTTTTTCAGCTTGCCAGTGTAACGTAGCAGAAGAAGATAAAGAAAAACAAACAAAATCCACATGTGCAATCCGGAAGCGAAACACGGAAAAAGTTTAAGTTGCATTAACGTGCAGAAAACATCGTCGTCTCATGATAAAACTGCAGTGGCAGCAGTAGTCTCAGCCATGGCCAATATGGATACATGAAAGTGCGCTGTAAAAAGTCAATAAGTTTTGCTGTAGACATATTTGCTTGCAGATGACGAATAGCGACCGATTGTTATTGATTTGTCAGTAGTTACCTGCGTGCACATCTACGTCAGAGACCATAAGAAACATTGACACAAGTCAATGTTCCAAGGCGTAGGCATCAATCACACTGACCGGTATTTCTTTTTGATACATCTATTATGACGACAGAGACAGAGTGAACTGCAAACATTGAATGACAAATGCAACTTCTACAGTTTCGACGAGGTTTCCTTTAGTTTGAGCAACTGGCAACACGAGTTGAATGTTCAAAACTTTACAGCCACCTTTTATCCCATTTCACGAACCCTCATATATCAACAACGCTACAACAAAATTTTCCATCGAAGCTATGGGAGACATTATTTCGGGTGAAGAAAGGCAGCACCTGTATTTTTGCAATTTTCCTTATCACCTGTTTTCAGCAAACAACACAGGAGCTTCAGTCATACAAACAACTGCTTACTTATTTGATGCTACGACAATTGTAAGTATGTACTCAAATAACAAACGAGTTTTTGAAATGTTTTAAGCAACATTTTACGTCCTATTCGCAAGTGTTCCAGGGTACGTAGATACGAGTACATTTACCCTGTTGAGGCCGATTGGCTACACGTGGAAAAAGCTGAAGAATATGCGTATTTTTTCGTTCCTACCATGAAAAGCATTGGGCCTCTCTCTGATTAAATTTGTTGGGCGTCGGGAACAAGCCCGATATGTGTTCGGAGAACACCACGCCGCTTGGCCTTATCCGTGTACATGGTCGCAGTTCCAAGAATATAATGCAACGCTTCGATGCTGTCTGAAAACTTTGCATTGTTGCGTCACAACGAAAGCGAGGCGTCTAGAAGAAATGTAACTATACGAAACAATGCCTTTTACTGCTGAGCTCAACCAAGAGCGCGGGCCAGTCGTTTCGAAATTTCGATCGCTTTGTTCATTCCACTGGTGCCACGCCTAGTGATTTCTCACTAGATCTAGTGGTTTTTAGGTTCATCTAGTGATCTAGTGATTTTTCACTGCAATCTAGTGATTTTTTTCAAATATGAATTTGAAGAAAATCGATTGTCTTTTTTCTAACTTTTCAACTTTTCAGCCCTTTTTCAAAGATTTTCAGCCTTTTTTATCCGCAAACAATTGATTATGTGAAATTATTGCTTGAAGATTTGCACCAACAGAACAAACAAGTGTTTCTAATTTGAGTTTCTCATTGTTTGCACCTCCGTGCAGTTTGGTGTTCATTGCTACAATATTGGCTATGACAGTGGCTTCATCTCTTAGCAGGAACACTGCAGAGGAAATAATTACCTGTTAGGTTGATTCCTCTAAATACTCGCGAGTCGCGAGTGGTGTCATTTTCAGCTCTTGAGAAAAGCTTGAAGATTATTGTTAGTATGATGAGCTTTTCCAGGCTTCAACATGATCTATTTTAGCAAACATGCAAATGATGTAAAGGCGTTTGGGCAATAAAGTAAATAAATACATCATTTCAAGCAAAACTGCTAATTTCGACGCAAAAATTTTTAATCTAGTGATTTTTTTCAGATCAAGTGAATTTTTTTGTGAATCTAGCGATTTTTGCCGAGAACAGTGTTGCCACTGTTTGTTTCTTTTCACTAGATCTGGGGTTTTTCTGTTTTATCTGGGGTTCTAGGGTTTTTTGACTCTGGTCAAATTTTAGAAATGTAAGTTGTATTACTGTATTTTCCATTCGATTAAAGAATAGGCCTACAGTAGTTTCTTCCACAGGCGTAATATGTGCAGAGTCATCAGTAGCCAGTACAGATGAGTAGTAGGGCTAGGCTTAACCACATTGTTTGAAATATAATGGTTTACAGATTAAGCACTAACTAGGCATAGGTCAGCATTCTATCTCTGATATGTCAAGGGCTGCTTGTGCATGATTTTGGAACCCTGTTTTGGTTTTGAAGATGATGTGGTTGAGATCTCCATTGTTTTACGGGCGCATTGAATGTGGTATGAATGTAAAATTTTGAATGTTATATTTGTAGTCAAATATTGCAATTAATGCAATGGTTAGGGTGAAAAGAAAACTGTAAGACCTTCAATTTTATCATGTACATGTGTAATTTGTGCATTTAAGTGAAAGTAAAAGAAAACATCAAACGTGTTTTTAGAAAAGATCTAACTAGCTGTTTTTATGTTACTTCATACATTTGATTTGCTGCTAGCATACTTGTAAATTGCGATTGTCAGTATGTTTAAAAATAGACTTGAACTTGTTAAAAATATGATGTAAAAATGCATATTACCTTAATTTTTATGTGGAAGTATGAAGTACTGGTAGCGTGCTTTTGAAGTTTGGTTTTGACTTTTTTTAAACATTTTGTATGTCTGGGGTTTTTCTATTATTTTCTGGGGTTTTCTCAAGGTAAACTCTGGGTTTTTTCTTCATAACAGACAGGCAACACTGGCCGAGAAGCCTGTGGCAGCACTGGTTCATTCCACCAGATTGTATCGTTCCCGTTGTGTGCTCGTTAGCAGGCTGTAATTATTTCGTCGCTTGGTGACGAAGAAATACAATCGTAAACTGCGTGTCTTGGACGTTACATTCCACATTTTCGCCTGACTGCGTTTATTAGATGTTCTCACGCACATTGCGTTTCTTCTGAATGTTTGTGGACTTAGTCAACAGTTACCAGCGTGTTAGTTTTACGTTTCAGAGGTGGGGATTGTAAAACTCAAAGAAATTGATATCGGTATTTCTTGGTACTACGACGTACACATACCGAACAGTGCCCGGCGTATAATACCAAATTCTTTGAACCTGATATCTTTCCTTCCGATAGTGAATGCAAAGGCTTACATTGCTCGAATCCGTCTCGAGAACACCACCCATGGATAAAGTTTGGCGCTCATTCTTCGCCGTTACTATTTTGCTGTTTAACGAATTTATAAATTGAAACGTTTTCTGAAGCTTTCTAAAGTGCTCAAAACCCTTCTCAGAATTTTAAGATTTGGGCAAACTCGCTAGAAAATAGGACGAAAATTAGCAAATTATTTCCCAAATGCTTGCGCTCCCTTGCAGCTATGCTTCGAAAGACTTTGTCTTCCTTGCAACAAGCCTTTGTAGGAGGTTTCGGTAAGGGCCTGTACACAATACATGCAATTGCTGCCAGCTTTTTCATCTCTTACGTCGTGTAGCAAAGATATACTTTGGTTGATTGCTCTGTTGTCTAGTACAGCGGTGAAGATAGTGTGGCACACGAGTTTGTTCGCGGTTCAGCCTTCAGAACAAATAACACAACCTGTAAGAAGCAAACAGTGAGGCAATTACAATTGCACCGGCAACATTTAACTGCAAACTGTCTGAAAAAAGCTACACAGGATGCCATTCATGTAGAAAAAAATAAGACCGACAGACGTGATGGCCATCAATATAACTGGACCTGTCAAACTACATTTTTACCGAATAACTGTAACAGGTTGTTGTTGCGTCGACGACGAAACAAACTTGCTCGCTTCGACACCCAGACCAAACCAACCTAGTATTAACCTTGATTTTGAGCGGGAGATATTTGTCAACTCGTTTTGCCCACACTAAAAATTCGCGGATGTTTTGTGTTTTGTTAAGGTCAACTACATAACTGGAGTTAATCAAAGCGTAGCAAAACGCAAGCACACACCGACGCTGTCATGTTGTTTTCAAATCTCAGCCCACATGTCATTTTGTTTTGTTTTTTCTTTTTTTTTGTCAAAATAGGAAAATAAGCGATCGCAGTAAGCAATCTCTTCTCCATCAGGGAATCGAAATGCAAGTGAAAGATCTGGCGACAGCAGAATCGACGAAACCGGCTCGTTTTTTAACGCTAATGTTTCCGAACACGATGTTAACAATCCTTTGACGACACTGTTTGAACTCTTGAACTTCTTGAATGGAGTTGGAGCGTAAATCGATATATTCTACCAAAAAATCCACAGGCCTTTACGTCGATCCAGACGCTCACCAGCAGTTAAGAAACAAAATTTCCACTGCCAGTCAAACGTTCCCACAATTTTCAGTTTTGCTGAGACTACTCTTCCAAAATCTCCCGCCACAAGAAACTCCAAGCTTCGCGCAGTCAAGTGGCGTTAAAAAAGGCGAGCCTGGTTCGCGAAATCATGCCTCTGGGCGAGATCACCTGAACTAAATAATCTCTAATGGTTATTCACAAGCAGATTGTAAAGAATGCAGAGGTCCTTGATTTAAACAAATTTCCGTAAGACGGTTTGCCACCACCCGAGCCGCTATTTAAGCTTCAAGGACGCAAAATGCAGTGTTTCCCGGCCATCAGACCTATCTATATATCAGGAAAAAGTTCGCCTAAAGTGCACGCCACAAATCTTGTCAGAACGAGCATTGATCCGTCATGGAGATGGTGTGCTGTGGAGAGATCAAAAAGTGCGCGCACTTCACGCTCGTCGGACATTTGTCCAACAACGCACGAGCTAGGTTTTTAAGTGCAACGTTCCATATCTTTTCTTTTGAAACGACATAGTTCATTGCTGCGTGAACTTTCGAGAAAAGAACTGTGAGCGGGCGGTCTCGTTACATATTTTCAATCAAGTCGTATTAGCCTTTACACTCTACGGGAGTTTGAAAAAGAACAGCGGTTGGTGAACCTCTGCCAGCAGGTGTTGGTCGACCACGGCCGACCAGCAGCAAATACAGTACAAACGTTGCATAGCTACGCATAGCGGCTTGCCGTACAAGAGACCTTTCGTCTTTTCCGCGCGGCACCACCATCCCTTGTGTCGTTAAGATCAAACGGAAAACTGAACGTCTCCATTGTTGTTCGAGGAACGAGTGAATCTTAACTGTGTGGCGTTCATTTACGTAGCGCAAAATTTAGTGTGAGGACAGAAATCGCAGAGGAAGCGCAACGTTCACATTTGCAGGAACATTATCGGCTATCATCGCAAACCATTAATGCAGCACGAACAAACGCGCAGCGGTTATCTTTATTGGCCGCACTGCTGAGGCAGCGCAAAGACGGATCTTTGATGCTGCGAAGGTTTTCGTCGGCCCCACCTATTCAAACATGTAGTACGTGCCGGGGGTTGCAGAAAATGTCGACTAAGATTAACTGCTTTCTGGCTGTAAAGCAATTCGCTCTGGTTTGCTATGTGCAGAATTAGAGATATGCATGATGGAGGACGTTCGAAAGTGGATTACATTTAGTTTGTCATGTGCACCATCCGTGTACTGATTACGAAATCGGATAAGCAAACACTTATTCTCCGGTGCAAAAAAAACTTTTCTTGGCAACAATACCAAGACATTTAGATTTTTAGGATTGCCAACGACAAGCGACAAATAAAGACGTCGGGAAATACCCGCTTCGATAAACTAAGGTGCTGAACAAATGCATCGCAAAAAATTCTAAAACGTAGGTTCAGCCTGAAATAAAATCGAGCCATAGAATGCATGCAACAACATGTGTCCGAAAATATCAAAAACCCTTCTCCCAGTGATAGACAAAGCCACGTGTGTACGTCACTTCAGTCAACTATGTGCGGTGGCCTTAGCTGGGTGAAGTAAGCTATGCCAAGTGAACATTTGCCAGGGCCAATTTTTCTCACAGTTTGTTGCTTTAGTATATTGGTTTCACAGTGGGCAATATCGCCTCATACGAGTTTTTAAAACCGGTTAAATTTTCCCCTGAACCAGCGACACAAGTGAAGTCGTAGAAACCCCACTTCGCAACTTGAATATTGCATGTCATGTAGCTTTCCTCATCACGCTTAAAGAAGTCATTGTTGTTGATGATATTTGTTAAAAAAATTTTGTCTTAAAATCTTTTTGACAAATAACTTTAAAGACTCGCTAGCATGGGCATCCGAAGGATTATTTCCAGGGGGGGGGCACAACGGACTTTTCCTAAATTTTCTAAGG
>JGI24159J19872_10002498_pt1 | contig 21987 bp, 9 predicted proteins | sample Ectturendosymbi4_FD_19872 | JGI IMG/M metagenome (IMG submission 19872) | reverse complement strand
GGCGTCTAGTAGTGTAGCTGTTTAGGTCAGCTTGCTTATGTAGTAGATCTAGAGCAGTTATGTCCAACCGCAGGCTGCGAACGGCATAGTCGAAGGTTTTGTGCGGCACATTTGAGGTTTTTCACTGTAGTAAAAGTAGGCTACATACCGACAAACTGTTCTTATTTTGATAATCTTGAATTTGACATTTTGTTGCAGATAGTTCTGAGTGCCGCTTAATCACGTCTGTACTGCCACTTTATCACGTCTGTTACCATTGCAGTTAGGATTCGAAAGCTTTCAGTACATTAACTTAAACTACATTTAGTTTGCTGAGATCAAAGTAAACCATCCAATGTGCGGCCCTCATTGATGCTGCATGACATTCTGTGCGCGGCCCTGGTTAAGACAGTGACATACTTTTTGGCTCAGTAAGCCATTTCGGTTGGACATAGCTGCTCTAGAGGCTTGGACAACAACTTCCGGCTTGGCAGTTTTGAATGCTCTGTTCCAAACTTCAGTTTCAGCTCAGATCTGCCCTTCGACTCAGAGCTGCTAGCAACGTCGGTGGAAATGTTTGCAGAACTGTTTATCCTCAGCTTACTGTTGACATGTCATCAGTGTCGGAGCAAAAAGGTTGAAAAAATGCAAAATTGAATTGAGTTTTACTGTGTGGTATGCAAGTTTTATTAATATACTTAAGTTTTGTTTACTGTCGTTTTACAAGTTGCGGACACTTAGAGTTTTAAGGTAATAAATTGATATTTTCCAAAACAAGATCGTTACGGCTTTGTTGCCTTAAATGTGATGATCTTTTGGAAAAAAACAAATGACTTTTTCTTCTGACTTTTTGCAAAATGTAGGTGTTGTATGTATAGAATATAGATATAAGCTCGAAAGGCAGTTTTTAGACAAAATGTCAGATTGAAAGATAAAAACTTCACAAAATATGTGATGTTTTTGATCAACAGTAGAAATGGGGGAGTTATGTACACTGAAAGGATCGTTTATTTCAAGTAAATTTAGCTTTTTATGGAAGAGAATTCAATCTGGGCTTCACTAATAGCGTGTAACCAAGGCATAAGTTCCTTCAATTCTGGGAGGTTACTGTGTTAGTACAAATTGTGTTAACAGTGCTATAGAAGCTGTTTATTTGACATTCAAGAATTATAAAAGCTATGTGTAGATTTTCATAAAACTTTTTTTTCCTTTGCGGTTGTTAACATTGCTAGTTAAAATGCGAATCTCCATAACGACACAGATAAGCATGAAGGTGGGTCTAAAATCAGATTATTTTCTGATTCATATCGGATACGGACTGGTTTTAGTCAAGTATGATACAAAAAATTAAATAGAATTTTGGGACAAATGAAAGGGTTATACAATGTTTCACACAGTCAACGCATTTATTACTTCAAGGCTGGATTCAAATAAAACTTGCGATTGAAGAGAATCTCTTGGCTGCAGGTCTAAATAAATATGTAGATTGCACATGCTTTTTGTATTTGCAAAATTGGGGATAATCATTGGTTTTTGCATGACTTTCACTTTCACTTCCTAACGTTGGGGGTTTGTGGCTTGCGTTGGTATCCATCAAAAATTATATTGCTTGAGTGAGTTACCGTCCAGCTGAAATGGGAATAAGTCACATCCTTTAGACTGCCGAATTAAAGTTATATAACAATTTATAATGTTTTTTCTCAGTATTTTTAGGAAAATTTATTTTGTAAATGTAAGCCCCACAGTGACGGTAAACAAAGTTATACTGCAAAAAAATTAAACCGTTTTTTTGAGAATCTGAAAATCTTTAGAAATTGAAAATTAGCTTGAGACAAAGATACCTGCTGTCACTGAAAACATAGATTTTTCTTAACAGTTGTTTCTGCTGTCATCCGTGTTGTTTTGATGTGGTTTCTGGCTCCCATTTTCTCGATTTTCATGAGACAAAATTGACAGAAGAACGCAGCATTTTTAAAAATACTCTTTTCAAATAGCTTCGGTGTTATAAGTGCCCTCTCAAATTCCTCGCGTTTTGTTGGAATGTACGAAACTTTTCTCCGCGCGCCTAAGTATCAGTTAGTCGTGGAATTGTTGAGTTTCTAAAATGAATGGTTTTCGTGTTTCTATCAGCGTTGCGGAGTCGTAAGGAGTCGGAGTAGGATTTTTTGTCCGACTCCGCATGTCCAATTGGATCATTTTTAACATCACACTCCTAAATTTGGAATTCCTGTTGAAATGGTACAATTTCTTTTGAAACATTTGTTGAAACAGGGATTTCTTGCTGTGCACCACGATTTCCATTGATCTTGACCGCCAAATTTCATTGCCTTTTATGTTAAGGAGTCGGAGTCGGAAATTTTGGGAAGGTCGGAGTTGGATTCGAAGTGGGCTGTTTTACCTCCGACTCCGCAACCGTGGTTTCTATCATAAGTAAAAACCTTCAAGATTGATTTTAATCACGAAAATTTCTACGCAGTTTGAAGTTATCATCGACCTTAAGGCACCGATCCACACAACCCATCCTCTGTCGCCGTCAATAGCTGGTGGCTTGACTATTTTCCAGTACGGATGGATCAACTATTTCAAGTAAGTAAACGGATGCTTTCTAAACTATGATCTCACGAGCAAATTTTAAAGACGACCAAACATACATTTTTGTTTTTAAGCTTTTAGCTTTTCTTTTGCATTTTCATATCCTTTTTGTGTTTACTGCAATAAAGTCATGTAGGTGAGTTTGCAAATATAAACGATCTCTTCTTTTTCAATATTACTAAAAGTAACTGAACGTCGCATCCTTTGATGCGGTCTATTCAAATTCAAAGTGAGGCCAAATAAATGGGCGCTTTAGAAACAGGCTGCACTTTCAGCCTGTCTAATTTGTGTGACTGTGACTTATATGAGAACTTTGTTTTTTTCTGACACGTTCCAACTGCAGTGATACAAAGCTAATGAAACTAGCGAAAGCACTAGGCCCATCTTACTTTCGTGTTGGAGGAACTAAATGCGATGTGACCTACTTTGACCCCGATCAGCAACATTACACAAGTGATCTCCAAAGTGGTAAGTGTCATGTAGCAGCAGAAATCAGAAGACTGTGTTCGAGATTTGCTTGTCAAATACGCAATTCATATTTAATCATCAAAAACCTACATGAACAATCACGCTAAATCACATGATATCATTTTGAAATTTCAAACTTGTGATCCTGTGCAGTGTGGTTCACCCTGCACGAATTTATGAAGACCAAATAAAAAAAACTGACCGGCTAACGTAATGAATTTATTCAAATCTGATACCGAAAGGTGTCTATTGAAAGAGTAAGGACAATCAACTCACTCTACAAACTTCAGACGAACTGAGAGCTGGTGACCACATTCTTTTGAGGGTCCTAGACACCGCGATTTGGGTACCACCAATGGATGAGTATGGAAACATACCATGTTTACATTTTTGAGTTAGTCTTCTTGCGATCTGAAAGTGTGCAGTTTTTCACTCATCTTTTGAAACTACAGCGGTTGTAGCAACTTACAATTGGAATTAATTTAAAGAAATTCATGTCAGCACTGGCTCTGGTTTGGTTGGTTTATGCTGTGATTTTTAACTCAAAACCGTGTCTACAACTTATCTTGTCGTGTGGGTTGACCTTCTGATGAATATATAAGATGCCTTTTTTGTATTCATAGGGTTAATAGCTCTACTTACGCCATCAAAAAAACTTTTTTTGTGTTTGACAAGTCACTGTTTTCCGGCCAAGACATTTCACCGCTATGAAGTCAGAAAGACGGAGACAGTGCAAATTGCAGAGATCGAGTCAAAACAACAAAACAATGTAAACTTAGTTTCTTCGCAATCTTGATTCTTACCCTTATACTTGCAGTTGCAGGATTCAATTTATTCGACATTGCTTACATCCACTACCAAACGTGTGCTCATTTTACTGAAACTGGGCGATATAAATACACTGAAATGAAATTCAAGATTTAATGGCAGCAATTAGTGCAATTTTTTCATTATTATCAATATGACAATGCAAGCCATAGATTTCAAGAAACTTACATGCACTCCCTTTTAGTTTACCCACTTGCTTATAACTTTATGAAATCTCTTACAACACAACTGCCATTCCAAGGTTTTAGCAATGTAGTGTGGTGAGAATGCTGACTACGATCAATGGCATTGGAAAATGCTTCAAAATGCTGGTTTTATTACCCAGGACTTCATTGTACTTCACTCATCTGAAAGTTGGCATATTGAAAGTTACGCATATTTACGACAGTAGTACCATTTCCAGTTCTGCCGATGCCCGTTGTTCCCAACCTGGGTTCACAAACCACTGGGGACCTGTATTATACAATTCCCTCTCGCACATGTTTGCCAGGTAGTCGTAAGCAAAAAAGGCCAGATCAATCCTTAAAACAAGTCAAATAGCACCAAAAACAGCCAAATACAAAATACATACACATCAACACCCTTAAAACCCCCAAAACGCTCTTTTAAAAGGCATTATATGTGTATTTTATATAAAATAATAAAGCTCATTCCATTATACAACTTCTCGAAACATTTACTCTTGTTGAAGAGTAGCTTGAAACTGCAAACCTAAAAGCATGAAACAACGAAACAAAAAATTATGAATTCTCGTGCAAAGTTTCCAATAAAAATTTAGTATTCTGTGTCCAGAAACAGTGTCTAGAAATGTGCCAGTGCCCAGAAATCTGCCAAAATCAACTTTAAATCCAACTGGGCAAAAAAAACCTGAAAAAGCCAAATTCCATTTGACCTCTTTTCAAAAATAAAGCCAAAGGAGTTGAAAAAAGCCACAAATTACAAATTTGGCCTTAAAAAAGCCAAACTGGCAATCCTGCTCTCGCATGATAACACAGGCCACAAGCATTTTGGTAACAAGTGAAGTAGCAGTGCTTCACAGGATGAATTCAGTTCCTTGATTTCGTTCTACAGTTGAACTTTACCTATCTTGTAAGTTCTCCAAGGTCTGCTTTTTCTTGCACCAAGAATTTGGTGGCTGGGATCCGCGAGAAATAAAGTAATACAGTCATGGGCTATAAGTGGGAGAGGGTTGGGAAGCACTTGCCTAGGCATTGGTATGTCTGCATAAAAACCTAATTAATATTTGCAGATGAACGTAACTCACAATGTGCCTCCCAAACAAGTGACGAAGCTGCTTTCAGAGCTTTTACAGAAAAAGCTGATGCGATGTTGGAAGCTGATCAGCAATCAAGGCTTAAATATGGGACTCAGAGCATTTTAAAGCCTATTAAAATGACAGGTAGGTAGTTTTAATCGTTTTCTGCAAAACTCTCAGAAACTAGATTTCACATATAACTTGTTACAAAATTGTCAATTGAAAACGATTTTTCAGAACTTGTATTATGCTTCATTATGCGCAGTGTCTGAATGGAACCAATTAAATGACTTCTGCGAATGCGTTGGATGGAAGCTTATTTTTGATTTGAGCGTTCAAACAAGAGATGGTCAAGCGTGGAATTCCAACAATGCAAGGCAATTGCTGGCATACACAGAAAACAAGTATAAAGTGGATTGGGAGCTGGGAAATGGTGAGAAAACAGTAAAATGCAACCTCTAATACGAAAGCTCGTGAAAGTAAAATTCATGAAAGCTGCTAAAACAGATCTTTTCCGCAAATTTGTGTAATTTCTATAATGGACTGTGCAGAGCTTCGACGACAGGGAAAAAAGGTTTTTGTTGGACAACTATGCTCGAGTTTTTATCAATTATATGCACACAGCAGTCGATCAGTCAGAAGCAAGCAAACGTCTCAAGTAAAAAATTAGATGCATCATTTCACGCCTCAGTTGGAACGCAAGTGCATCAAACCTTTACTTGTTTTCAGACACACACAGAACAATTTTTCTTATGAACGTGACCCCCATAATATTTATCAAGACAACACTTGCCTAAACATTTTTGCTTGTACTAATTCAATTTTTTTCAACTTAGAGCCCAACTCATACCGTCACAAAGGTGAAGCAGATCTGTCCGCTGAACAAATTGCGGCTGGCTTCGAAAGCTTAAACGCTCTGCTTCGAACATCTTCTTGGTGGAACTCCTCGCAGGTCTATGGACCTGATGTAAACAACATAGCGAAAAAAAGTGCGAGAAGGTTTTTGTCAACGTAAGTGTTATGAGCCTTAATAATTCTACAGCTGCTGTGCACTGCCGAAAAATTAAGTGTACATACAGAAACGTTTTCAGTGTTGCCATGGTAATTGAAACACGCAGCTTATTCTCCATTTTCTGAAAAGTGGTAACGAAAATGCAGCAAACATTTTGTTTACAAAACTATTTATTTCAGCAGCTGTTCTTTCATTGCGAATGCATTAAATACTTTATCCGATACTATAGTGCACTGCTACAAAACAACTTCATACAATCTACAAACGTGCCACAAACAAAATTAAAAAGGGCGGCTGTTTCGTTCATACCAGTATGTTGCTGGCAAACGCAGACTGTCCACAGTTAATTTGGGTCTTCATACACGACGCTCTAAAATAGTCTTCGCAATAGCATCACTTGTCTTCGTCAAGGTGATTATGCGGTTAGCAACGCATGAGGAACTTTTGTATACAAACTCGTGTTCAGCTCTGCGTCAGCGTTTCTTCATTACAGTAAGCCTCGGTTAAGCCGGATTCGATTTGACCGACGATTTTATCCGGTTTAGGCGAAGATCCGGATTAACCGAAGATGGGTGTTTCTAGCCTGACAACATCTAAGTATGGAGATATCGGTGAAAATCACGGACATTGAACACATTTTCGAACCAACAGCAAACTTTTTCAGAGCCAAACGATTTTATCGATGTATTTACAATGGCGAATCAGACTGGTAATCGCCATACACAGGTTGTTATGAACAATCTTAAAGTTAAATTGATAATTTCAGATTACTTGGTTGCAAAGAAATCTGTGATTTTGGACTGACGCAGAGATCTCTGCGACTGATCCATAAGCAGTGACTATGGCATATTACCGAGTACAATACACTCAGGGATAATACTCCTCTACACACGCACGCTCAATACTGATCAATAGACTGAAACCGCGGTCAGGCGGCGTGCCTTCAGCGCTGTTCAACGTGGTAGGCTATGCCCGTGTGTGAGGTAATAATCGTCTCTAGGATTAGACGAATGTTGCGTGCCGTTGCGGCCGTTGTTGTCATAAGTTCGGTGGTGATCGTGACGTGAGCACACCAGTGTTGCGTCTGAAAGCTGCCGAATCTTTCCTAGAGACCAGTCAGTGCACTTAAGAACACAACAGCATGGAAATGCAGAAAAATCCGGATTACGAGATGTGAAAAGAGCAGATTTTATCCGGTATTGGCGCAGATCCGGTTTAAAAAATCCGGATAAACCGAAGATTTTTATAAAGAAAAGCGTTAGAAATCATTCGTACCATCAGTTTTATCCGGTTTTGGCGAAGATCCGGATTAACCGAGGTTTACTGTATTTTCAAACTGGGACGTTAACGCCAGCATTAACTACCGTCTTCGCCCCCCAAATCACATAATAGTTTTTGCGAACACTTTAAATTCTGTGTTTTGATCAGTCCATTAACTTTTTGACTGTTTGAAACCTCTTGCACAGTTTTTTAAGTTAACCTCATCTTCATTCGAGAAACTGAGCCTACTATTTCGCAACACACCTCGCCTCACGGGTTTGATGAGTTTGTAAAAAACTAGTTTTTGGCGAATATCGATCAACTGCTCTCAAGTAGCATGTGTATAAAAACTAGGTAAATATCCTGTAAGAGATCTTTTAACATGAGCTGTCTTCAAGCTTTATGAAAATCCACCGCNATGAGCGATAAATAGTAATGTAATATGTCAGTGTCTACGACAGCTATGTCCAACCCAAATAGCCTACTGAGCCAAAAAGTATTGTCACTGACTTGACCAGGGCCGCACATTGAATGACGTATTAATTAGGGCCGCACATTGAATAGCTTACTTTGATCTTAGCAAACTAAATTTAGCGTAAAGTAATATACTGAAACTGTTTGAATTCTAACTGCAATGATAACAGACGTGATAAAGTGGCACTGAAGACAACCTGCATCAAAAATGTCAAGTTCAAGATTATCAAAACAAGGAACGTCAGTCTGCAGGATACTTTTCACTACAGCGAAAACCTAATCTGGGCCGCACAAAACCCTCGACTGGGCCGCATGCGACCCGGGGGCCGGGGGTTGGACGTAGCCGGTCTAAGAGATGATGTTGCAAATTTATAATTTTCTACAAGTCATGAACAACATGCACTTTTGACTGTCAAGGCTACTTTTAGGTGTTTTCATTTCGATCGAGGTTGAGTGTTCAAATTTACGATCTACCAACTGCGAATAACTCAGCAAATACGTCTTATGGCATGAAGTGTTCAATCGGTGTTTTCTGGTTGATGAAAATCTGATCGTATTTTTTACAGATTCTTACAATACGCAAGTAACGCTGTGCATGGAGTCACCTTTCACCAGTAGGTGCAATGTTCACTTGTCACTCTGACTCTAGCGAAAAAGTCTCATCTGATGAGAATCTATGGCGCTGATTTGCTATTGCCACTGTCTAGTTCCAGCATTCGATGTTATTGTTGTTTTTAGTACATTAGTATCATTAGTACCTGCTCAAATTATACATGACGTGTCCGTTGGAAAACAAGCTGGTTTCAGATCGCTTCATCATCTGCGCTTTTAATCCTTGATAAAAATCGATTTCGATAAAAGCATCGCCAGTTATCTTTGCACAATCAATGCAATTTTACTAGCTCCAATGCCAGTGGTTCCCAAACTTTTTCTGATCGCGTACCATCTGTGGGTCCCATACTGTTGCCACGCACCACCTAGTTCCAGGAAAACTCAATCTACCAAATATCATTCGATCAAAAGTTTGGAAAACCGGAAATGACACAAATGCAACATGAAGAAAATGCTGTGAAAAATTATAATGGCCATTTTTAGAAAACAACAAGGGAAGCAGGCTACACAAAGTCAGGAATTTATTAACAGAACATGACAAGTGAAACCTATAGCTGCGAATGTTTTTTGTGAAGAAAAACAAAACGTAGGCCTATTCGCGTACTACCTGGAAGGCCTTTTGCGAACCACTGCTCTAAGCGAACACTAATAAACAAGTAAATCGGAAAATTGTTTGATACCATTCAATAAGACCCACTAAGGCAGTGGTCTCCAAAAACTACAGCCCACAGGCCAATCTGTCCTGCGAAGCCATTTCATCCGACCGCAAACACATTTTGTCAATAATGAAAAAATAACATATTTACAAAACTTTCTTGATTTGGTGGAATGTAAAATATCCCGAAGCAGTCACATTACGCAAGATGTCCGGCCCTCGAACCACTGTGTAGCAGCGTATGTGTTCCTCTGACAAAACGTTTGGAGGCACCTGCACTAAGGCAAAAACACAGGAAAAAATACGATAACATGAACTCCAGAAACTCCGAAACGGAGCAGCCGATATGGGCAGCACATCAGCTTTGAGTTGATAACGGTCGAGCACGCCACAGAGGGAGTCAAAATTTTTGTAACGATAAGGATGAGAAAGCAATCACTGACAAAAACTTGAGAAAATTGGCACTGAACAAATGTAAAGCAACTGCGGCGGGTGAGCCTGCGGGCATGAACAATCACGCATGTTTGGCTCCACATTTATGGTACTACCGGTCCTAACAACTATATCACATACGTAGGCTTGTTGTTCTCAACATGCGTAACTACAGGTCAACCTCAATAACTACGGTCGGCGATCAGTGCTGTTTCAAATCAAAATGTTTTAATTCGCTGTTAGGCCATTGCTATCCGCCGACTGCTGCAGGAACGGCGGTGAGCAGACCAGGGGCGTAACGAGGTTAGACGGCGCCCGGGGCAAGAAGCAAGCTTGGCGCCCTCATGTTCGAAACTGATGTCTTTCAGAGGCAAATCTACTGCATTGAAGAAAGTACTTGTGACATTGTTGGGACTTCTCGGCGCCCCCCGCAGTAATTCTGCGCCCGGGTATTTGTGCCCCCTTTCACCCCTCGTTTCGCCCCTGGAGCAGACCAACATTTTCAGAATGCACGTGCTAACTACAGTCAGCATGCAGTGGCGTACCCAGCCCAAAAATTTGGGGGGGCAAAATGTTTGATTTTAGGCGAATGAGACTATTTTGCTCAGAAAAACGCCTCTCAAAGCAGAAATGACTATATTTTCTAAACATTTGGGGGGGATGGCGCCTTTGGCCTCCACCCTGGCTACGCCTATGTCAGCATGACGTTCGTTGAATATAAATTACATTTCGCTATAGATACGCTGTATTTGCGCTAGTTTTTGCTTTAAGACAGCTGACTTACATTGATTTCCAGGGGAGTGCTGTTAGAAACGGTAAATCAATTCACGAGTGACGCTAATCAGCACACGTTTGGTTGTTGATTAGCGAGACATCAGTATAACATAATAACATCTCATCTTCGATTAAGATAATAATCATGCCCTTACGATGCTACGATAGACATCAACTTTTTGTAGAATGCTCTAAAAAGAAAACTCGAATTTTTTAACTTTTCTCACAAGAAAAACTTTAAGGTTACTTGAAATGCTGGGCCACCTTCACCTCGCAAAATAGAAAAAGGGATGACTGTTTTTTATGAAAAGGTTTGCAATCCCGACCCTCAGTCTTCTTTAGGGACAAAACAGGACAGCGATGCCATGCTGCAAGCAACAATCTACCTTTACATGCTTACCTTTTTTAGTCACACAATATCTTTTAACCATACAATGGCGGAATGTCATTGCCTGCAACGCATTTTGCTTCCATGAACCATATATTCACATTGCGCATATTAAACCTTATACTCAGAGCAACATACTTTTACTTACTGCTATAAACTGTTCCTTTCACTCTATAAATAGCTTCGCCCTATGGAGGTCTGCAGCCTAAATGATCCCTGGTCCTTCACAGTCTCCCACTCCCTCATGCATTTCCAAAATCGGTCCACTTGGAAGTCATCGCAGCACAACATTAACAATAACCGTGATGGGGCCAGTCATGCGTGTTTCCTTGATGCACGTGTTTCATCAAAGTAATTGTGTTAGCGCCATCAAGCCTATGCTTTTCTACTACAGCGACATACCTATCTTCGTGTTCTTTCATGTATCTGTGTGTTTGTTGTTACTGCCGTGCATGCTTAAGTCTACTGCGTTCCGTGTGGGAGTGAAGCAGGACCGTAACCAAGGTTCGCAGGGGGAGTTTCGTCCCCCCTGCAAACTTTTGCCCCCCCCCTGGAAAAATCTGTTGGGCATAGTTGAAAACTATTGGACATAGTTTGAAAAATTTGGGCCCATCTCAGAAAACTCTTCGCCACCCCTGGTGTCCCAAGCTGGTTACGGGCCTGGAGTGAAGACGTTATATGCACAATACAATTACACCACATTAGTAAGAAATCAAGTAGCTTTCCAGTAAAATGTAGGTACTATTTGCGCGGACGCTCTGCTTCAAGGCCAGACTTCACGAATCCTGCTGTTTTGGACTTGATTAAAGATGAGGTACGTATTTAATTTATCAAAAGATAGTGAAAAAGTTATAACTGTTGGTAGTTCTTCCTCATTGGAAGAATTTTCTTTATTGTGGAATTTCGTTTATATATTTAATCTTTATTCATAATTTTTAGTCAGAATCAAGAATTACGAAAGACAATGTTTCGAAGAATTGCTTTTCTTACGGAATTCCTTTTTTATAACAATATGTCTTCCTGTTAAACCAGAAGTAAAATGCATATTGCATTGAAGCATTACTATTCACAATCTCTTTCAGCAATTACGATTAGCCTCAAAAAGTAAAAGTACAGGAAAAGCTAAAGGACTGACGCATTTGTGAGTATAACTTCTAAGCAAGGTAGTGCACAATCGCGGCTGAAATTTTCAGAAATCTAACTAAACGAATTCTTCCCACTCTGTGATATATATGTTAGCAGTTAGACGAACAATGAAGCATATACTTCATCAGTAAGCTAACATCTTGGACAATTATCATTTTTATTCGAGTTAAAATAGTCCCGCTCCATGTACAAGTTTTGCATTGTGAACAGCTAGGTGTTACTCATCTTGTCTTTCTTTTCCTTACTCTGCTACAGCCGTGTATTTACGATAGGGTTGTTCATTTCCTGTGGTGAATTTACAAGCTTTTATCAACTTTTAGAAATATAAATTCACGGAAATATCCAAAAATAAGCTTTCGCAATGGGTGCCACGAGTGGTTATTTCAAAAACATTTTGAAGACTTAAAAAAGAGAAAACATTTCCGGTTTTCTGTTTGATTATAATAAATCGTTTATCTTATCAAATACTTTCTTGCTGATATTTTCTGATAACAACGGCAAATAGTCGAGTTTTTGCGAAAATCATGCCTATGAAACGAAGCCATTCACATAGCAATTCAGGAATTTCTCGTAAGTCTAATGATAAAAGCAGCGGTCAAAGCAAACAACGTAAACAAAGTAAAAGACATTTCGTTAAAGTTTCGGTAAACAATGTTACCAACATCGGTACGGTGAAATATTTCTAGCAAAACTTTTAGGAATTGTCTCTTTCTTCGATTACTTTGGTAGTTATTTTGATCATCTGGTTGTTCAACGTGTCTGTTTTCGGGTTCTCTTAAGTTATTTCAATGGCGCACATAATTTCCAAAATCTTTCATTTAAGTTTCAGAAACTCTCCAAAATATGTGAATCGCTAGATGTACAACGTGTTCTTGGTATTACTTATTTTGCTTCAAGATGTGACGTAAAACATTTTTTAATGGATTTGAAGGTTCCAATTAATAAATCTATTTTCAGAAATTAAAGACACAAAAAGCTAAACCAATTCCAGCAATCTTACTGGATATCTTTTTTAAAACACACATCCCTTTGTTTCCTTCTGCCGTTTTGACTTTTAGTGTTTTCATGATCTTCGTAATTAAAATGTAATTTAGTTACCAACAATGCTTGTGTCCTTGCACGAATATGATAGAATGGTAACCAAAAGCTCACGGTAATTAGACTTAAATCATGCTTACACAATTTGTGTTCTCAATGTAAGGGCGACTTGTTTGTAAACCTGATACCGTTCGCTGTATGCGCCTTGTAGTAAGCTTAGTACAGCAAGCTGTTTGGTTTCAGTCATTCACAGTGACAATTTATGCATTATGACATAATACATAAGAAAACTCTGAGGTTTTTGCTTGGAGCCAAAAAGGTGGCACTTTTATGCTGTCTCCTGCCTTGTTTCTCGCTTGTTTCTAATATCACCAGCACGAAATGTTTTTCAAACCTATTTTTAGGTAAAACCTCTGGTGAAACTTATAAAAAGCTATGATCCTGAAAAACAAATATGGCTGGGTGAAACGGCGTCTGCATCTGGCGGAGGAGCCCCGGGTCTCTCAAACTCGTACATCGACGGATTCTTGTGAGGGTTCAAACTGCAAAAAGCTTTCTACATTACACTAAAGTTCTTACGAAATGAGCTCATCAAAAATTTTGTTTACATACAGTCTTCGGTTTGTTAATTCATTAATTTACTTTTTTTCACGGTGCTAATCAAAAACTATGAGAGCGCACCTGTGGACCTAAAATGAGTATTCTACTTTTATGACAACACAGGTGGCTGGACAAGCTTGGACTTACAGCAAAACTGGGTGTTGACATGGTGGTAAGACAAACATTCATCGTATCTCGCTACGCACTGCTGGATAGAAACTTTGATCCATTGCCGGTATGTTGATGCTAGGCAAAGGTGCATATTGCTCTTAGTACTAATTGACATACCGCTTGTCTGATTGTAGAATTTGCCATATGTAAGTCAAAGCTGATCAAGGACACAGCATGCATGCCACACATGTTTTAAATGCAAAGCGAAGTGACTTAAGAAAGTAGGACTTGCGGCATCTGTGAAGAACTTCGCCACCAAGTATTTTTTGATTTTTTTGTAATTGATTGATGTTGATATGACAAAACTTCGCAATTGAAAACGTTCAACGTTCACGCAGTAATTTGGGCTTTGGTTGTCTTATGGCTTGCATTGAACAAGTGAGGATTTTCACTCATAATATTCAAAGTCGTTTGTCGCCACAAACTGTATTCAGGATGGAGAATACATGCAAATTAACATTACAAACATGATTTTAATTTTTGCGTTTTTTTCGTCATCTCATCAAAGTGAAATTAAAACATGGTGAAGATGTTAACATGCGACCTACACCGTGCTGATTCTTTTAAACAATTAGTTTTGTTTTTGAAACAAACTAAACCAGCCTGATTTTGATACAGGACTACTACAGCTCGAGAATAAATTGATTTAGCCTCGCATTTACTCCGATCTATTAGAAGTAAATGTATTGTTAGAAACCCTGTTTTTCCGTGTTGAATGAGAAGCTTACAATTAATTTTCAATAAGTATCTGCTGCCTTAGTCTAGAAACCTTCGACATAGATAAACATTTTTCACGAAATCTGTGCAAGCTTGTTCTATATGCCAGTGGAACAATAAGCGAGTGCCGAGCTGCTCAGAGATTTCTGTTCATTCACCATGCTTATTGCTCAGTTGTCCATTGCAATTAGAAAATGTTATATTCGGTGGTGAGTTAATGTCACCAGTGCAGTACCTTGCGAAATTGGGTTCTGAAGAAAGACACTGCTCACTCCTCGCTTTCACACCCGCTTTCCTCGCAGGAGGGTCGCGGGTTAGAAATCACAAGAGGTCTCGAAATACCCCACGGGTTGCAACAGCGTTTGATAGTTTTGCTGGCTTCACCTCAAGGGTGATTAAGTCCTTTCGGAGATGTAAGCGCACTAACTGGTTCATGGTAGGGCTCTTGGTCCTTTTGACTTAAACGTAGCCAACAAGACTTGCCTCGCCAATCTTTCTTGGGGCATTCTGATCACATGGCCGAACCATCGTAGCTTGGATTGCTACTCGAAGAAGGGATTCGGCATGCAAGCAGGTGCGGATTTACCATTAGGCTAAAAAGGCTTAAGCCTAGGGCCCCCGATTTCGGGGGGTCCCAAAAATTTGGGAGTGAGGACAATTTCCAACATTTCTGTAAGCAATTATATTTGTATTTTTGTTTTGGTTCAACGCACGTTTTTTTACTATGCCACTAACAAAAGATGTCTTAGAAGAATGAGCGCAAAAGATTGAAGTGAATGACGATGGGCATTCTCTTTTTATAGCGTTGAGAATTGGTTATTATTACGTATTATGTGTGAAACAAATGGCCTGATTCCATTTTTCAGAATACACCAGGCCAACGAGGTATTCAATAAACACGTAATGTGATTGTGGTCAGATAACTTCACTTCTGCCTTTATAACTTCACCTCTGCCTTTTTCGTGAGTTTTATTTGTGACTGCTTTTGTTCCTGATATCGAGGGCGTTCAGAATAAAGTAATATGTTTGTGAATCGGAGCAACTTGTTCAGTGAATGTAGCGAGCACATGTAGTGCTAATTTGTATGACACCAGTCGTCACAAACCAGGGCTAAACCTACGAAAGTAACTTTTTTCACCATTATTTTGTACAATACGGAAAACAATATTTGCGATGTAAGGCCATTTTGTCGTCCATTGTTTTGTCACGGCAGTGCTGTGAAGTATACTTGATCTCTCTTACAGTAGCGAAACCGTTTTATAAGACTTGACAACGAAATATTACTAAATTCGCCTCCCCTAATTATACTGACTAGATCCGCTCCTGTCGCAAACCTTCCAGAAGGGGCCCCAATTTAAAACAGCCTAGGGCCCCGAAAAATAAACATTCGCCCCTGCATGCAATACTTTACGAATTTCAGAGCTGAGTATTTTGTTGGGAAGTGTTACGCCGTGAAATCGTCGCAAAAAAAACACCTCTGTCTCTTTTATTTAAAATAGCATTCTTGCGGTCATTACAGACACTTAGAGATTCATGACCATAGGCGAGGATCGACACCAATACCCATCTAAAAACTGAGCTTTGCGATGCTTGTAAATTCTCGTTTTGTCACCAAGGTACGATAAAGCTCGCGCAATACTCTGTTTGCTTCACCAATCTGCGTGTCGATCTCGTTGCTCCGCCTTTCGTCACTCGTGAATACCATCCCAAGGTACTTGATCTCGACCTGCTACTCTGTATTGCCGCTCAATTGCAGCTTTTCCACTGAAAGGGTTTCTGGAAAGAGATAATACCTCAGTCTTTCTAGTGCTAACGTTCATTCCCAGCATAATCGCACGCATCTGCAAACCGATCAAGTGTATGTTGTTTTGCACAGAAGTTTAAAAATAATTCCAAATTGTCCGCAAAAAGCAAATGGTTGATTCTGCAGCTCCCAACAGTGACAACCTCATCGACACGGCTGCGACTGTCTAACCAATTCATATATAGACTATGAAGAGGAACGGTGACAGCACACATTCTTGGAGCCCAACGCCCTAGGCGAACCTTTGCCATTTAACGCCGCTGATGAGCCCACAAACGTCTGAGCAAAAATACGATGACTTGATGTCTGGTAGCACGTGGCCGTCAACGCCGCACTCCCGCAAAATACTCAATTGTTTTCGGGGGAGCCAGTAACGGTGGCGCAGCCAGCCCAAAAATTTTTGGGGGAAATGTTTGATTTTAGGCGAATAACACTATTTTGTTTGGGAAACCGCCTCTCAAAGCACAAAATGACTATATATGCTAAACATTTGTGGGGGCATGACCCCCTGGGCCCCCCTGGCTACGCCTATGGTCAATAATATACTTCTTCAAGGTCGACAAAACAATCCCGGACATTTTTGGCACACTAGCAACATTTCTCGAAAGCTTGCTAGAAAGTGAAAATTCGGCTTATGTTGTTACGGCCAGAACAAGAACTGAACTGGGTACTCTGCAGCTTAAGTTCAATTATCTCGTTGCACCTTTGTTTTCAGGCACTGGGCACCGGGAACACACGTTTCCAGGGTTATGTCCCCGTAGTTAATGCATCCGTCGGTCTCCCTTCTTTTGCATGGGTATGATCACTCCAGTTTACCAATTTTTCGCCAGTTTACCAAGAGCACTTTTCACACACGAACGAACTAGAGAAGTCCTTTTCTGTTCAAAGTTTTGCGCGTATGTGGTTAGATTTCATCAAACCTGCAGCTTTTCAAGTCTTCAGTATCTTGACAGCCAGGCGTGGTATTTTCCATCACTGAGGCCGAATCTTCCCAGCTGTAAAGACAAAGTGTTTAGCTTTTCATTGGCTGCTTTTGAAACCTGTTTCGTTTATTCTACGACAACGATGTGTATAATTTCTTTCTCTATACTTATTCACATGTTTTTTAGGACTATTGGTTGACTCTACTTTACAAGAAGCTTGTTGGTAATCAAGTTCTAAATGTGAAGTTGTTCAAATGTTCTCCAACTAAATGTTACAATTATACTCAAGACTACCTTCGAATTTACGCCCACTGCACCTCACCAAGGTATGTTGGATTTTGACCTACACATTTTGATAAGCAAATTAATGTGCATGCAATTGGTAAGGCAACCCATTGCTGGTTTTTAAGAAATCAGTGATTCCAAAGCTCACTGCCAAAGTTAAGTGAAACTAACATCCATTCTGAATTCAGGTCCAACTACAAACGTGGATCAGTTGTGCTCTATTTTATCAACCTGGAAAGCAGGACATACCGCCTGGAACTGCAACGTATAACACAGGAAAAGCCTCACACCGCAGATCTTTATCTGCTTCAACCGGCTATGTCAGGCAACTTAACGTCAACGTAAGCAGCAAATTCCCGGAAGGAATATGGCAAGAGCGGAAAGCAGTAGCTTTTTCACTGACATGCTTTCTAATTTATCTGAAATCTTCTGCCGGTTTGTAATAGGCCCATGTAGCTTCGTTTCAGACGTGTTCATTCAACCTAAAGCACATGTGTCAATCTGGTGGCCCGTGGGCCATATTTGGCCTGCGAAGCTTAAGTTTTAAGCCTCAGCCTGCTTATTTTTATCAACTGTAGTGGTTTATGCCTGTTTACAAAGGCAAACGACGTTCTTTGCCATGTTATAACTTTGCTATTTTAGTCATCTTGCTGACCTAACATCTCTCTTTAAAAAAGTTATTCAGTTTTAAGGATCCTTTTACTGCAAAATAACCATTATTACGTCACAGAGACGCTCTACCATTAGCGTAATGTAGATTATTGTGGTTAATTCTGTTTCAATTGGCCCTTTGAGGGCATCCATACTGTTGATATGGCCCTCAGTGAATATAAGTTTGACACCTCTGACCTAAAGAATGAACACGTCCGATCTGAAAATACCATAAGCACCTTTGTTGCCATATTGCAGTAATCTTTGAGGAGTAGAGCGATGCAGAGCAAAAAGTAGACTTAAGAAGGGAAGCGCATCCTTATGATGTCACTTTAAGTCACTACTGCTGTTGACCGTGTTCTTAATATGGCGTGTATTGCGCAAAAAATCTTCGGGTAGATTGCATGTAACATTATTTTTCTACAATTTTCGTCGACCAATTCACATTTTTACGGAAAATAATTGGAGCGAATCTATCGCTCCAACCTTCGGTATATAGGCGGTTGTCAGGCCTTTATTTGTTTTTCTTGTTTTTCAGACAAGTCAAATTGAACGGAAAAACTCTTCAACTTGGAGCCAATTTTTCTCTTCCAAGCTTAACACCGCGCAAACTTCATCGAAGGACTCTTAGAAAGGGCGTTCGACTCCCACATCATAGCTATGGATTTATTGTGCTGAAACATGCTATGGCACCAGCCTGTGGTAGCTTTTAAAAACACGAAGTAATTGACGATTTCAGCGATTTAGAATTTTCCTATAGACATCAACGAAGTAAATAAATTGATTTGTCACTTTTACAGCGCGTTAGAGACCAGGACCTTCGTTTTGTATTTATACGCAAATCACAACATGAAAACCTACGATAAATTTCATTTCTGAAATGTATCGTGTATCTTTTGCATAGTTCAGTCAATGCATCTTGCGCAGGAAACGTCGTCCGCTACATGTACATAGCCTTTAACGCAGCTGGAGTTCCGGCACTCAAATAAAAAGTTGTTGCTCGGTGACTCGCATGTCGAATCATATTATTCGGACTTCAGTTCATGGCGTGCAAAGCATAGCGCAAAGCGATACTTTGAGGTTGAGAGGTCCTGGCACCAATGTAATTATTAACTGTCTGAAGAAAAAGCACCAACACGAGAAATCGTGATTCTCTTGCTGCTCAAATCGACAATTACAGCATTGACTATTTGCTCTTGTTATGGACTGCAAATGAAAAAGCAAAATGTAAAAATATTGCTCATTAGCACACAGGCCTGTAAAACTCACCGTGCTGTTTTTAGAAAGGTTCAGGCTCAGAAAATTTCTCGCAACGGTTTAAGTTTTGTGAAGGCAGCTAACGAACAGGCAACTACTTTGCTACGGTTCTAAACAAATCCTAGTAGTACACACTGATTTGGTGAATCGCAACACCACTGAGCACATCTTCGTTAAAACCACACTTTCATGCCATTATTTTTGGACCTGACTCAAATCGAGTCACAATTTTCAACAATGCAATTACTGAAACGAAACTTATTTTTCAGAAATGTTTTGCTGCAATCATTACTTTTTGTCTAGTATCTCAAGTAACTTTTGCGGATTCTACGAAGATCCTGTTGACAAAGAAGAGCAGTTACCTTGCCCAAGCAATGAGCCGCTGTTGCTTCAGCTACGCATGATCAATCTTCGCGTAGATCTTCGTTCTTACTGTGTTTTACAAATCGCGAATTGCTCATTGGTTGAAGGGTCTGGCATTAAGAACTGAACGTCCGCTAAGACTCATATAAGCGGAAATTAATCAGCACAAAAGAGATTGGACACAGTATTGCTTTTTACCCTAATACGTACTTAGCGTCATTGTGTCAGCATGTGTCGTACCATTGCCTTGGATCTTTATGAAGGTAAGTCAAGGACTAGGAATTTTTTTGTTGCAGCTCAGTAAGGCTTAACGTGTGGAATTGAGAGTGTGAGAGTGAGGGCGAGAAGTGAAATGAAAAGTCTAATATGTATTGTGCAACGTCTTATCTCCCACACGCAACACAGTAGACTTGGCACACATGGCAGTAACAAGGAACACACAGATCGACAAAAAACGCGAGCATACAGGATCTTCTAAAGCAGCGCTTCTCAACCAATGGGCCGCGGCCCACTGGTGGTCCGTGAAGTTCGTTCAGGAGGGCCTGGAAACATTTCTGACTGTTACAACATTCCGGTTTTTAGCTGAAACATTTCTTGAGAATTATCCAATTTTCTATTGATAAGATAAGGAAAACATATGGTATCTGATGAGCAGTCTCATGTTTTCCACAAACAGTAAATTGCATGTGTTGTTTAATTTTCGTATTTCAATTTTATTGTTGCTGTTCTACTGCAATATCTCATAGCGGGCTTCACAAGATTTTCAGTAAAAGTGGGTCTCAAGCTGAAAAAGGTCGAGAAGTACTGGCGTAAAGGGAACATTGGTTAACAGAAGGAAAAGTTTGTTGCTGTGAGTTTAAAGTTTAATATGCAGAATACGTTTACGCGATTAATGGAAGCAAATTGCGTTGCAGGCAAGGTCGAGCGGCCAGAAGAATTGTTTTTAAATTTTCCACATAAAATGTTTGCAGTTTTCACGTACATTATATTGTAAATATTCATGATAAAGAATCAAATGTGTCGCAACCTTACCACCGGCAGGCAGTGGCGCATCTATCCAAAATGGCGCCCATGGCAAAGTTTCAATGCGCGCCCTTTTTAATAATTTAAATATTAGATATGGGCACAATTTTTTCGAAAGATAAACTATGAAGCAATTGAATATTTTGAAATAGAAAATGTATGTTTGTTTTTGGTTTAAACGTTTCAGCAAATAATATTGTAAATTGTCCATAAGGATCATAACATACTTCTATACTCATTTATTTTTGTTATAAAGATTATAAAACCATTCAAATTAAAACGACACATAATTTATATTGCATTGGTTGACCAAATTGTAAATCTTACAAAAAAATCACATGCCATATTGCAACTACAAACGATAATTTTTTCGAACCGAATCACATTTAATTGGATGGTACAATAAGTTACGTGTACAAGAGCAACACCACGTTTGAACGTGCGACAGCCAAAACACTTGACAGAAAAAGCTGCTCATCTCTTCGTTCATAAGCAGTGTTTCCTCTAATGTGGACAAATGCGCAGTACCACCAGACAACTTGCGCAGTAAAATCTTGTTCTCGCGCACTTATTTCAAATTTCTATACTGTATATATATCGCATAGCCTTTTTAACGCGTGGAACCTTTCACTGTTTGTGTGTCTGCATGGTTGCGCAATTACATGCGCTTAGTACGCAACAAAACAACCATTTGTTCAGTGTAGAATTTTCTGAGAGGGAACACTGTTCATGAGTCAACATTTTTTGCTCAACTGGTACGTTAACGATACTAACTGCTGATGTTTCAAGGAGTAATTATGCTTCTCTTCTTTAGTCTATAGACCGGGGCATTGTGTTTAGCCCAGAGGTCTTAAACGTTTTCAGGCGCGCCACCTTTGGCGTTAGTCATTGATACTCGTGCCTCACTTAACCTCAAAATCAAACACAAAAAACAGAACAACAATTCATTTGCAATGATCCTGCTTTTCAACAATATGTTGATGTTATACCCGCTCACCCCTTGCGAACCTTTCTCGCTCCCCAGTGTTTAGCCCAGTGGTTCTTAACCTTTATACGCACTCGTACCCCTTGAGCTTTCATAAAATTTTCTCGTATCCCTTGTCTGAAATCAAGTAGCAATTGGTAGTAACACACCTTCATTTCAACGAATATAACGATACAATGGACCTACACACTACACCAGGGGTCTCCAAACTTTTTTGTCCGAGGGCCACATACACTATTACACACTTGTTCGAGGGCCGGACTTCTTACGTCATGTGATTGTTTCGGGAAAGGTT
>JGI24159J19872_10002497_pt1 | contig 21988 bp, 17 predicted proteins | sample Ectturendosymbi4_FD_19872 | JGI IMG/M metagenome (IMG submission 19872) | reverse complement strand
TTGGCTTACTGCATGCGATGGCTTTTATGATGCTTCTGCTTGTTGGCTGAGTCATATGAAACAAGAAACCATTGACCATTGACCATTGATGATAAGCCATGCCTGTGTGTGACGCAATAATCGTCTCTACGATCAGTCGAATGTTGCACGCAGTTGCGGTCATTGCTATGTTAATTCCACACGTTCGTTGGTGATCGTTAACACACTTATGTTGCGTCTGAAAGCTGCCTAATCTTTCCTAGAGACAAAAATCCGGCTTACGAGATGTGAAAATAGCAGATATTATCCGGTATCGGCGAAAATCGGATTAAAAAATCCGGATAATTGAAGATTTTTATAAAGAAAAACGTTAGAAATCATTCGTACCACCAGTTTTATCCAGTTTTGGCGAAGATCCGGTTGACCGAATCCGATTTTTTTGGCGAAGATCCGGTAACCGAATCCGCTTTAACCGAGGTTTGCTGTATAAGCATTGCGTATTTGGCAGGTCATGCTTCAGTAGTTATTGCTACTTGTCTTATGAATGATAAGTACAAGCTGAATCATTGCAAGGAGATGGGAGCAGAACCAGGCAGGAGATTCCTCACACTGCCGGCTGCAAAGCTAGAGCCTGAATTGTTGTCTTCTGAAAGTTACATTTAGTCCCTAATTGCAAATGTGTGCTTCCTAATCATTGTTTAGGGTTATTCATTTTTCCACTCAAACAAGTCTGAGGCAACCTGGGATTGGCGAAAACGTTTGAAATACACCTAAGTAGTTGTAATTATTCCAACTGAATGGCTATTACAGAAAGATCAGATGTGCAAAAATAACGGTTCCTTAAAAAATAACAAGCACAGGGGCGCATGCTTTGTGAGGAAATGGAAACATTTAAACCAATTCTTCCATGGCAGATTCGAAATTCCATGAAATTGTTTGAATTTCTCGCACACAATAACAGGTACACTTCTTTGCCTAATTTGTTTATTCTTATTGCTCTCAGTCTCAGGGTAGTGAACAACCGGAGCACTAAATTTATCCGGGGCTGAGGTCCTTGCCATGGCCAGGGATTGCACTTTGCAATAGCCGGGGGAGTCAAAGGTATTTCTTGATTTAGTTATTTGAAAGAAAACAGGAGAAATGCAGACTGTGTGTATATACATCGTCATGGTTGATGTGATCTAATGCTAACCCCTCACCTTAACACTGACCCCTAACCCAAATGCTAATCCCTAATCAATGCTAAACCAAAGCCCTAAGCATAATATAATGGTAACCCCAACCCTGGCCCCTAACCGAACCCTTTAAAGGTAACACCTATCTAATGGAAAAAAAGTTTTGAAAAAAGCAAAAAAAAAGGAAAAGTCACTAAGGTGAGATTCGAACCGAAAACCAATGGCATGCTAGACATGAAGCATAACCACTACACTATGAGCAACACACTCAGTGATTGCATGACAAACTGACCTTTTCATTTCGAATTGCATCAGACTGGCAGCACAATAGCTCCAGCCGATCTGTTGCCGCCAGAAAATTGGTGGTAAAATAGACACTACCTAAATACTATAAACTATTCAAGCCAAATGCATAGCTATTATCTTAAATAAAATGTATTTCAAGTATAATATAGCATTCCATGTTGGCTGAGTTTTAAGGGGCAGTGAGAGTGACTACAGAACCGCCCCTGGATCTTTAAATTTGAAACCTTATCCAACCGCCTCCTGTAACATGGCAGTAACAAATGATGAGAATGCAGTGGGATTGGTAGAAACATAATAAACATAAGATAAAAGGTAAACCCAACCGTAACGCTAATGCTAACTCCTAAACCAAAAGTTTGGAAAAAAGTAAAGAAAAGGTAGTGGCTACAGATACGCCTGTGGATCTTGAAATTTGGAAACTTATTCATAAGCCACCTGTGACGTACCAGTAACACACGATGAGAGTGCAGTAGGCTTGGTAGAAATGAACTAAATGTAAAAAATAACCCTAAACCTAGCCGTAACCCTAACCGTAGCTCTAACCTAACCCTAATCCTAACCTAGCGTTAACCTAACCCTAACCTAATAGTAACCCCTAAACGTAACATCTAAGCCTGAAAAAAGGTAAAGAAAAAAAAAGAAACGAAAGTTGGCAAGGTGAGAGTTGAACCGAAAACCATTGGCATAGCAGCTGTAACACATAACCCCTAGGCTACGAGATTCACAGCATTTGCATGACAAACTGACCCTTTTATTTGAATTGCATCAGGCTAGGTGTATCCGTAGTCACTTCCTAAAGAAAAACTGGTCCCATGAATTGAAACATGCAGTCAGTCACTACTATGAAAATGTAAGTCGGCGAGGTGAAAGGCGAACCAAAAAGCATTGGCACAGCAGACCTGAAACACATCTGCTATGCTACTGGGACGACAGTGCTTGTGTGACAAACTGACCGCCTTATTCTTAACTGCGTCATGCGAGGCAGTGTGGTCGAACAAGTTTTGGCATTAAGAAGATCCATGGGTGGTTTCATAGTCGCTTTCTTTTTAAAATCATCCATAAGCATAAGCTATAGAAGTTTTGCTTTTCAGCTAGTCCACAATATGTACTGTTAGAACTGTAGCATTAGTGTGTAAAGTGTTGTCTTAGCAGCCAGTTTATTATTCCATTAGAGTTGTTAGTGTTAGGTGTGGAATACAGACTGCAGCATGTTGAACATATTCAAAAGTTCTTCTGTTAGCAGCATTTGTGTTTTTCAGTTTATTTGCTCTTCAATTTTATTTAAATTTATAGGTGAACTATCATTATGTCTGTGGTGAATGCAATCTAAAAACAAGAATTTCTTGTAGAAGCATACTGTAATTGTCAGGATGTCATACCCTAAACAACCACCATGCCCTGAGATACCAATGGGTGCAATGATTAAAAGCAACTTGATGCAAGCTTTAGATCAGAATTCAATTCAAACCTGCATGGAAATCCTGAAGCTTGAACCACAAAAAGTGAATGAGAAGGTCTTGTGAATTGTTCTACATTTTATGAATGAATATCATTAGTGTTTATGCATTTTTCAATGCAACAAGTTTGTATACTATTTCATACATGGCTTTGGCCATGAAGGGTTTATAGATATAGTTAGTAGTTACTATCCTAGGAAATTATTATTTTTTCTCAACTAAGCTTTTTGTCTTGCGAGTCTGATTATTCTTAACAATTATTAATTGTCATATCAACAAAATAATGGAATCCAAACTGGCAATGTTTCCAAATCAAACATTGAAAATAATTTTGTTGTGGTTCATAAAACCCTCTGCTTGGCCTATAATAACCAATTAGAAAACTTCAAGACTACAACACAAGCCTTAGCTCATGGCTAACCTGAATTGATCAGTGAGGGTGATAGCCACTGACATTCATGTATTTGTTGAAGGTCTGAGATGCCTTATGGTGTTTCCTTGAATTATCCATGCCTTGTTTAACCAGCATTTGATTATCATGTCACCTTTGACATTGGTATGACTTCATGAGTTTACTAACATTGATTCCTTTGTAATAGATCGACTGTTGCAGCTGATAGTTAAACTGGGAAATTTCTTAGCAAATTGTTGAATTTCTATCAAGTTTTTAAACTATATATGTGTTATATTTATGTTTGTTGCTGTTTCTTTCACCTATGGATATGAATTCAATTATCTATTTTTTTGCTTATCTGCTCAGATTTCTAAAAGGCAGTGGCTATAGGTCTGCTAGCAGACCTTCATTTTTTAGAAATTATTCGTCCACTGCATGTCACATGACATTAACACACGATGAGTGTGCAGTAGACTGCACTACGCTTGCTAGTAATGTACTGAACCTAACCCAAAACCTGAAAGCCAAAAGTTTTCAAAACTTTTTTGGAAAGTAAATAAAAAGTAGTCCCATCAAACATGCAACCTCTACTACCAAAGCAAAACCAGCAATGGTGAGAACTGAACTGACAACTGCATGCACAGCTGGCATAGACACTTCCCCTCAACTACATTCAGGGTGTCGCTAGTGTGATGAGCTCAGCCTTTTATTTGAACTGTGTGATGGGATGGGTGGCAGATGAATAATAAATTTTTTAAAATGAAGGCCTGCCGGCAGACCTACAGCCACTACCTTACTCCAAATGTATTGCTGCAACAAAACGGGACAATCAAGGAAGTGCTGTATTGTTGTGCTTTTTCTTAAAGATAATAAAAGTTTGAAAAGGAATTATATATATGGGTAATTTTTCGTATTTTATCAAAGGTGGTGAAACATTTATTACCATATGTTTATCAATTGCTGTTAGATTGTTTTGGACCTTTAGGCCTAATTGCTTATTATTTATGTATCTACTTTTGCCTAGTGAATGGTGTATTTGTGATTCATATCATAGTCAATGAATTGTCAACTGTTTAAAATTCAAGGTATCTGATATTGCAGCTTGCCTTGTGTGAACTTCAGAGTACTGGTATAAGCCAATCACATTATTTTAAATCAATGTTGTACAAAATATTGCTTACCTTAATGTTGTGAAATTGAACAGTTTTTGTTTTTCAACCTGTGAAATGTTGCAAGGTTGCTATGCGGCTTAGTTTTTCATTTAAAAAAAATAAATGACAGATTTTAATTCATGACATATTTTCTATCATTGTGCAGGGATTCAATGATATGACACCATTGCACAACAGCTGTTTCAGAGGATTATTTGAAATTACTGAAGTTCTTTTGGAACATGGAGGAGATCCAAATGCAAGAACTGCTTTTGGTTAGTGTTTCTTTGATAATATTGATGTGCTGTCATTACATGTAGTATATCAATTTAAAAGAAAACCATAATATTTTTAAGTTCAAAGCATGATCAGAATGTTAAGAATTCCTAAGGTGCATAATGTAATTTGACCATATTTTTTTGTAAAGCTAAAATCTTTCAATGGTTTGTGGACCTTTCATAAACTTTAACAAAGGCAGCAAATTTTGACCGTGACTTTTGGTTGCCGTAGTCATTACCCAAAATTAATGGCCATAAGTGAGGATCAGAACAAAGACTAATCAAAAATTGAAAGGTTCATGTTTGAAAGGTCCCATTTTGTGACTGAAGAAGGGTAAAGCTCATGTAGTATTGCATTTGCTTTGCCAATCCATGCATCAATCTCCTTATTTTTACTTCCATGATTTGTGAACACCACCCCAAGGTTCTTGAGCTTCTTCACCTTTTTTAATGTATTACTGTTTGCTTGCAGCATACGCTGACAATAAGTCGGTCTTTTTAATGCTAATTTTCATTTAGCTTGACCACATGGAGCTGCAAATTGATCAAGTGCATCTTCAAGGTGCTGTTCAAATGGTACAAGCAGTATCTAATCGTCTGTTAAAAGCATACAGTTAATCTTGTTGTTGCTAACAGCAGTGTTTGCTTTGATGCATAAAATCTGCACCTTCAAGTGGGATCACCTTGAGAGCTTAACATCCATTATCATATTTTGCCGTGAGGGGAGAAAGTTTGTCTGGTGCCAGATGCAATAAAGTACATTAATTGATTGTAAAGTTTTAAAGAACCCTATAATGGTGATGAAACAAAGTTGATCGATTTATAACATTATTTGTTGAAATGCTCCTAGTAGGTAGTCAAGAGAAAATCCTTGTTAAGCTGCCTTGCTATGTGTGTTTACATATGAACTGTTGCATAATCGTGTGAAAATATTTAATTAAATAAATATGTAAATATACGAATATTTGATCATATGAATATCTAGCATATATGCAATCTCAATTCATTCGTGTACAAAAGTCAAGTGAATAAATTGAATAAAGGATTTGTTTGTTATTGTTTTTGCTAACATGATGATCGGCAGTTTGCTTCTTAACACTTCTGAAATTGTGCACCAATGCACAGATACAAAAAGAGTTGTTTCCGGTCGGGTTTTTGAACCTGAACCAATACATCGGCATGTATATGTATTATGTCGGTCAATTCCGCCAATACATATATATTGGCAATATTCGTTCACTACGCTTTTGTTGTGCATGGAGTATTCCGAAGCCTGTGCTTAAAAATTTCTTAATTTTGATTGTTAAATCATTATTTGGGAAAAAAGGAAACATTTACATTCAATTCTTAATTTGTGAGTTGGTTTAATATTTATTGTAACGTCTTTCAACAGTCGTTTGAGTAATAATGCAAAAATATCGCCATCGGTTTGTGGCAATGAAAAATACCTGTACCAGCCCAAACATCTCTGATCAGTCNAGCTTTATTCTCATCATAGCATTTAAGTTGCTTGTTTTTTCAAAGATTTTGACTCTGTCAAACTTTCACCTGCTATTGCCTTTTACTGAAAGACTATCGACTCCATAATCGTATGTTCGTGCGCTTCTAGATGAAACACCTTTGCATTATGCTTGTCGTCGAGGAAACATTCGCATTATTCATGCACTGATTGCTGCTGGTGCTGATGTTGCTGCTTTGGATAAGCAAGGCGGAGGGTGCATGCATTTTGCTGCACTGGGAGGCAGCGTGTAAGTATTTGAACCTGCGCACGTATTTGTCAAGTTTTGACGTGTCACCATGAGTTCGATTGTTTTGCAGTTTGTTAGCATTGGTTTTGATCGCACTTGGTAGCAATGAGAATTTGTGTTGCTGAAATTGTTTCTGGCCAAGTTTTGACGGTATAAATACCAGTTTGTATGTTGAGAAAATTAAGCGGGATCAGAGGCCACTTCCAAACCCTTATTTTTTCGTAAAATGTTGACAGAAAACTGAAGGCGAGTGACTGTGTATCATCTGGTGTTGAATCCAAGTACCGTCGCACCAAAATTTAAATTTAAATTTGTTCAATCGCGCATCACTGGAGTCACATCTGATCGTAAAAAGAGCAGTTTCACCTACTTGCAATAAATTATGTGGTCACTCACAGTTGTTCCACAAAAGACGTTTTGACATATTTCTATCAATAGGAGTTGGTAATGTTTTTGATTATTTATTGCGTGTGTTGCAATAATTTATATCTCGTTCTCTGCTGCGAAAAGTTTGATTTTTTTGCAGCGGAGGGCATTTTTCATTTATTTTCACTAAATCAGAAGTGGTCAAACGGCAGACCTTCACGCCAGGGTTCTTTGGGGTTTGCGGACACCTGCAAAAAATCAAAAAAAGTTAATTATCTCCTTGTTTTTATTAACCCTAGTGTCAATCTGTTGTATTAATTTAGAGTGCGGCCCGATTTCAAAATTTGCGGTCCACTGACGTGGCTCTGTCTCTCTCTGAAAAACTTGCTCACCACCATAATAAATAGTTGCTTCAATGCACAAGCACACGAAACACATGCCAAAGATCATCATTACTCTCCCCTCTAAAGGTGCACTGAATCCTGGCTTTCATCAGTGCTTTAAAGTGATCTGTTTATGCTTTTCACTATAGGCTGAAGCGAAAACAGCTCTTTATTTTTCTCGGTGTTTGAGTTACTCTATGCTACTTAACTTTTTGCATGTTGGATTTGAAGTCTTTCCCTTCATTGATTATTCCTCAATAAAATAAAAGTTGCTGAATGAAACAAAGCAACATAAAGAGTGTTTCTGCAGCCAAACTAGCCGTCACTCAATTGGTGTGTCTTCTATGCCCATTCCAGTTTTAACTCATCTAGAGAACTTTATTTTAAAAGGTCATAATAAGCTTATATTTTATTTAATATGTTGGGGGTAATATCACTGGTTATAAACTCATTTTCATGCGTGTAAATGTGTGCGCGTAACGAGAGAATTTCAGAGTTTCAATCGTAGAAACTGTGAAACCATAGTTTCCTTTTTTTCAGGCCTTCACTGAAATCGTACCCAGAACCGTCGCCAGAAAGTCGTCAATAGGGGGGGCTTTATGTTAGTGCAAGGGGGATTGACATTCAAATTTGACAAAAATTCCACTTACTTGTAGCATTTTGTATTTCAATTTGGGGGGCTTGGAGCTTTATTTGGGGTGGCTAAGCCCACCAAAGCCCCCACCCCCGTGGCGACGGGACTGATCGTACCCCAAGTAAATAGCTTTATTAAAATACTCTTTTTGTCTGGTTACAAAATTTTTGGCCGGATTTACACCGGCTTTTAAATATTTTTATAGTTAAAGGTAGCTGTAAATTAATAGATTTTATCATTCTAACGCATGTACCCTACTTTTATGGCAAATATTTGTTACGGTTGTTTATTCTGCAGGCTCACTATGCATTACTTAAGTCTGCAAACCGATCTGAATCTCGACACAGGAAATTACGCAGGAGACACCCCGCTGCACATAAGTTGCCAACACCGACATACATTACTGATACAGTACTTGCTGCGAAATTCCGTAAGTGCCTTCTCCACTATGCGCGGTTGCTTCTAAGAAGCGGTTCATGATGTTGACTTCTCGCTGTTGTGATTTTCCGTTAGATCACACCAGCTTAGAAGAAACTTTGCTCTTCTGACATAGTCAGATCACATTAGCTTTAGAAGAAACTTTGCTCTTCTGACATATTTTTCAAACTACTGTACTAACGTGTTTGAACTGGTAGTCTTCTCTAAAACGTTTTGACCGGAGTCAAGTTTATGTTTCAAATAGATATCATCGGCTGCTAGAAAAGGATTCGCCGAAGCTAACGCGAGTTTTACNATAGCNAACGCGGGTTTTGCCGAAGCTAACGCGGGTTTTGCCGAAGCTAACGCGGGTTTTGCCGAAGCTAACGCGGGTTTTGCCGAAGCTAACGCGNGTTTTGCCGAAGCCAACGCGAGTTTTGCCGAAGCCAACGCGAGTTTTGCCGAAGCCAACGCGAGTTTTGCCGAAGCCAACGCGAGTTTTGCCGAAGCCAACGCGAGTTTTCCTGGAGCCAACGCGAGTTTTCCCGGAGCCCACGCGAGTTTTGCCGGAGCCAACGCGAGTTTTTCCGAAGCTAACCCGAATTTTGCCGTGGCTAACGCAAGTTTCGAGCCAAAGAATTCAACTGCCTGTGACAGTGACAGTGACAAGCACAGCTAAGCGACGCAAAAGAGTTTTGAATGAAAATCAATCACATTTCTATTTTTTATCGCGCGACTTCGAAATCATTGTTCGTCTGCAATGGCGCTTTAACCATAGCGCGACAGTCTACGTACGAAGGTAAACTGCGCAGCGCTGCATGCTACGAGATGGTCGCTCACGGCAACAGTAACACCTGAAAGAACTTCCGTGCGGTCCTGCCGCATGACCGGTGTTTCGAACACAGAGATCAGACCCGCTGATACAAAACAACCGCGGCCGTACTGCGCTGCACTTGGCCGCCCAGCACGGAGACGCCGAGCTGTGCTGGCGGTTGCTCGAGGTCGGACGTTGCCGTCTGGGCGCAGTCGAAGATCACGAAGGACGTCGACCTGTTGATGTTGCAAGGAAGGAGGTCACGGAAAGGTGAGACTCGACGTGGGCGGCGCTTGCAACGAAACCGTAAGGTTGATGGATCGAACCTCGACCGACGCGCATTTGTTCAAACGTACTGCGGCCGTGATGCTGGTGCCCGAAATACTGTAGATCTTTTGCAATTAGCACCGATAAACTTTGGTCAAACTTGAACTCCACTGCGCGCTGCAGTATTTGAGTATGACGTAAGAATTGGGTTATGTGACGACACCATGGTCAGCTTGCTGAGCCGGCTCTAACAGATGGCGTGTAAAGAAGTTATCACTGAGCATTCGCCTCTGTTGACGTCACAGCAGAACGGTCAGCGGAAGTTACGCACCTGAGTTTTGTTTTTGAAAACTTCCGGATTGCATCGTCTTGAGCTTTAAACATCTGTGCTACGTGAGCACTTCTCCATAGTGAAAAAAAACAAATCCATTATTACCAAGAAACGCATCCGTTTTTGTGCCCAGGCACAAGCGTCTGGCTGAGGAACTGGTCTTCTATTCGACGCTGGATCCGAATTCACCACCGAAAGGTCCCGTCTGTAAGTCTAACGCTTCTGATTATTTGCAACAAGCAAACTTAATCGCAGGAGAATCGGGNCGAGTTGGCGTTCCGATGTCCAGCAACACAGATTCGAGCTATGGGGGGGAACGATTAAGTTTAATCTAATCTCCGCGAAACAAGCNTTCGAAAAGTGACAGGACGACGGAAAAAAAAACTGACCCTTGACGTGGGAACGGGTCAGTCTCGTCAATTTTTGTTCTGAAACCAGCATCAGGATTGTAAACCCGACGAGGCCCAGAATTGTTAGAAATTTTACTGACCTGAACAAAACCCCAAAGTGTGGCCGTCAAAAGTAACTGCGACCCGTCAAAGTGCCTACCAGAGTGCTTACAGGTTCGACTGTAGGACTTAAACCGTTGCTTTTGACAGCCGGCCGACCAATCATATTGGGAATACCAAGCAAGTGATTTTGGCATCCATGCTGCAAAACTTCACTTTTCTATCTTGTTTACTTCTGCTCCACAGACTTCGAGAACAATAATTCTAGTTTTAACGGGAATTCTAATCTAATTCGCTAAAAGCGTCAGTGCTCTAATTTTCGTTCTAATCTAATTTCCGATTTTGCTAAAATTGCCAATTTGTCCAACGAAATTTTTAAAGATGAAACGAGAATGAACCCTCGTGCAATGAAAGTGCAACGAAATGGTCAGAAGTACCATGCCTCCATCCCATAACAGAAAAGCGAAAAGAGTAAAAGCTCAATTTTTTTTCTCATTCACAGTTGCAGTACAAACTAAGTAGCTTTATCAATGATTATTATGGCATCACATTGCCCATCCACTCGCATGCAGAAGTCACAATAGTCACCAGGTATTTACGACAATCAGTCAGCTGTGACGTTTTAAGGTAGAGGTGTACAACCATGCAGCACTGCCGCGCCGAATGGAACCATATTGGCCCATGGCCCACAGATGCATGTGTCAAGCTCTGCGTGTTAGTTAATGTGCTGACCACTCACGCAAGATTGGCAATACCCAGTGCCGGATTAACCATTAAGCTACTAACGCTATAGCCTCAGGCCCTGGAAAAATTTGGTCCTCAATTTTCTTTTTGATTGTTTTTATTACTGAATTATCTCGTAAAATTTATCAAATTTGATGAAATATCTGTTCAGCTTTCGGCCTACAGTACCCTTAATCCTACACTGGCAATACCTTTCAAAAACCGTAATGTATGTTTGAAAATCTGGCCCTTCCCGCGGGCCACAGCCCACAAAATGTCACCTCCCGGGCCGCTTTTGGCCCACGAACCATGGGTTGCACATCCCTGTTTTCGGGTTTCGTAAAAACGTTCATCATTTCCTTTATCTGAAAGCTGCTGTTTGAGAACCTCCTCGGTATGATAGCGACATCGGCTCCATCGGAATGACTTCTTGGTGTTGCAACCACAATGCTGCTTCGCCCTGAGCCAACTAAACATGGAGTCGAACCAACGACCCTCGGCACAAGAGCAAAAGAAAATTCAAATCGACCAGGTTCACTCCGGTGTTGCTGTCACGGCTTCAACGTTGTATGTAGCGTAATCACCATGCCATATTAGCCATGCAGGCGAATCGTACAGCGCGAAACGCGCCAATCTTGGCGTACGAATCTTTGCTATTCTCGTGCTTATAACAATGAGAATAAATCCACATTTGGGCAGGAATTGATATTGGATTAAAGTTGTTTTGATTTGAGCAAATTTAATCCTAATTCTACTTTTAGTTCAATTTATGGTTCTCGCATATCCGCTAATTTTAATTCTAATCTAATTTGTGACATCTGAGTTAGCTCTAATTTCAATTCTAATCTAATTTAGAAAAGCTAAAAAAATTCCAGTTGTCCAAGTCTGCTGCTGCATGCTTAAAGTGTCGGAAAAGAAAATTACGAAACTGCGCTGTATTCAAGACATTAAGAGAAGAAAAATTCGGTAACAAAACTTTGACCTCGCAAACATTCCTGCAGCGATAGGTAATACGTGGTTCTCATCTTGGGTTGTAGACAAGTTTTCTGTAACCCGTCTTTGATAGCAGGGTTGCGGCGTCGTGAGGAGTCGGAGGTTTTTGGGTGGATTCGGAGTCGAATTCCTAACAACAGTCGGAGTCGGACTTCTTTGTTAGACTCTGACTCCAATTGGATCATTTTTTGCATCACACTCAAGTTGGGAATTACTGTTGAAATGGTACAATTTTTTATGAAACTTTTCTTGAAACAGAAAATTCTTGCTGTGTACCACGATTTTCATTGATTGCTAGTTGCTACAAAACTCTTGACAGCTAAACTTCATTCACTTTATGTTAAGGAATCGGACATTTTACCTCCGACTCCGTAACCCCTGCTTGATAAACCTGACACTCGAGTCCGTTCCTGCTGCCAGATATCTTGTTGAAGATATAGTTGTTCGTGATTTACCAACGGCATTTCGCGAGTGGACAGCGGCTGTGATCCACTGTCTTGTTGAACTGATTACAGCTTATTTTTTTAGAATCCTTCAAGCAAGGCTAGTACCAAATTTTGATGCAGCGTTTGGAAAGTGTAAAATTTCATCTCACGTGCTCATGAAATCGTCCTTTCTCGACCATACTCAGATCCGGTGTCTTGTTGCAGCCACCTGGTACACCCTGTTGCTGTTGCCATTCGCCTGGGCGACGGTCACATTCCTCTTGTGTAGTCACTTCAACAGCCACTCCGGCATGTTCGCCGTGCTGATGTTCGTCGTCTTGGCTGTGTTTGTTGCCAGGTGGGCTGAACCGTTGCAGGGGCGTGTCTCGCCTTTCTTGCGTCACTTACGGCGACTGTTCCACGCGTGACGTGCCTTGGCCCGTGGTTAGGTTTTAAGGTTGATAGGGGCTAGATAGTTGTTTTTATTATATGTTATAAAAAAATTCTTGAAACAACTAAGTTTGGGGGGCAATGCACCCGAACACTCCCCGTGGCTACGGGCCTGGACGTGCCCAGCGATGCGCTTTGAGTGTTCTTAAAATTGTGAAGCTTTTACTACGACTGCCGCCACCAGTAACCAACATCAGTAACCACCGTATGTTTTGTCGAAATTTCAAGAATCTCTCAGTCACCCTGGGTGGAAACTTTTTTCAGTGCGCTTCAGCTTTTGTGTAGTCAGGTAATGGCTTTGCTTAAGTTGCGCCGAAGTAAACTTGCGCAGCGAAAGTTACGGAAACGGTAGATTCGGGTGTTGTTTTTCGAAAATACCGCTTTCCAGTGTTCGCCGGCTGCATTTTCAACTTCTGCCCGAAGTCTTCAGTCACTTTATATTTTTCTTCATTCGTGATTTTCCGTGTGAGCGAAAACGAAATCACGTGAAAATTCGTGATTTGCCGTGTGAGCGAAACGATATCACGTGCTGGTAGGAAATAAGCCACAATCGTTAAAACCCACTCCGGTGTTTCAGTTGAAAGTGCGCAACGTTAGCGACGCATGCCTTTTTACTTTTTTTTTTTTTAATTTTACAGCGCATAAAAAACAAAACTTTATATATATGAAACGTATTATTATTCCAGACAGGGACACCGGATCCACCATTCGTCGCGCTGGCCAAACCCGGCCTTCATGGGCGCATTCACAGCAGGCATCGCGCATTGCATCATAGCGGCTGCGTTCAGACTGTTGCCAGATATCCTTCCTGTTTTGCTGCTTGCGCCCCCCCACCTAGCTTTGATCCGACTTCAAAGCCTTGCTGAGCACCGTGCGTTTTTAATGCGGTATTGGCCTGTTTTTTTTCTGTGGTATCAACATCAGTTTGCAACATTGTGAAAAAACAAAGATATCACTAAATTTGTTGAACCAATTCTGATATAAAAAACATGTTTTACTGCACAAGTCAATCTGAATTCTTGTTAATTTTGCAATGTGACCTGCTCTCCCGCTAGGTTTCATGTTTCTACGTTTATCCAGTTATACTTTAGGTTTAATTTTTGCATCTTTCTCGGGCGCGTATTGACCTTGACCGTTCCTACTTCACGTTTGTGGCCATGTCCGTTCACGGCGCTGTTGGTCGCTACCTTGGTCTTCACCTGTTTGCGCTCGCTGACCTATCTGATCTTCGGGGATTCCCGCACCGACATCGACCCTGTCAAGCAAGCCGAGCAAACTGGGCGTTCCGGGTCACTGGCTGTCACGGAGATTGCTCGCGGCATTCGGAACGAGAACGACTTCTGCCCGATGACCGAGGTCAGAGTTGCGTGCGCGTGTGTGTGGCGACTCATACGTCATAAAGCTCTTTGTTATTCATGATTAGTTGAAATCTCACAAAACGGAACCATTGACGTTTGATTACGTCTCGGAATCGATTGGATTTCCGACGATGCGGCTCCAACTTCCTTTCGATGATTTGACATCCACGGAGAAGCCATTTCTATCTGTTCATTTTCTGTTTAGGATATTAACCAACTCAAATATACCATAAGGAGCTTCACAGAAATGATATGTCTTGCCCTGGTCATTGTATAACTTGAACGCAATACTGCGATTTTCCTTTTATTCGCTGAATATACACCTGGTTCGTTTTTTTTGGGGGGCTGTTTGTCAAGAAACTAGAATCGAACTAACTCTGGCGCCGTTGCGGTTTCGTTGACCTCCCGTTAATAACAGCAGCGTGAGTTCAAACCGAAAGTCGTAGAGACTCTTCGCAATTGAAAAATAGAAATCTATTGTTTGCACGAATCCAGGTACTTCATCACGAACCTGCTTGACCACTCGCAATGTTTCGTGTTGTTACCATGCTCGTGAAGAAAAAATGCGTTGACTGGAATCGACTTCGAAACCTTAGTATCGAGCACGGTACGCCAGATGTGCGAAGTAGGGTCAGCACCGGAACGAACTTGCCAGTTTTTTGTTGCGATGCTTTTCAAAGTTGTGAATCGTTTGTTGCGAAATAAGCAGCTGTTGTTTACGTAACGGAACTTCCTATCCGTAAACTGCTTATTCCAGCATTGTATTCCGTACATTGTTCTCCCTTAGCGTTTGTTCTCAACACCTGCCGACTGTTTTTTTCAGCCACCTGTTTGGTGTTTCTTCATGTTTATTCAGCCGTGAAAGTTCAGTGTTTTGGTTGTTTGCTCAGTGAAGCGTGAAAGCTGGTCGTTAACACCCCGTTTGTTCCCAATTTTTATCAAGGCTTGCTCTCATCCTTCCCCCTCGCATTTGTATTCTTTTTAATTATGTATTATTTTCAGATAATAAAATCAGAGCGGTGCAAATACTGCCGTCTGTGTGAGAAGCTCGTTCAAGACATGGACCACCACTGCCTTTTCCTGAACAACTGCATCGAGAAGTCTAATCACCGCCGCTTTGTCCTTTTCATACTGAACGTCATGGCGTTGCAGGTGCATGACGTAATCCGTTTTCATTGCGTGCTGGTGACGTGACAAAAGTGTGGTTGTCCTATTACGCACGCGCACGGGCGTCGTAAGATTTTTTTCCGACGGTGGGTAATAGCGGATTTTTGCAGGGGTGGCCGAACGGAGTTTTTCCAGGGTTAGGACAGCAGTGGCGAAATTTTATTTTACCAACTTGAAACTAAGAAAAAAAACTTTTCTTCTAAGAATTTAATAGGAATATAGGGCCCTGATAGGAATATGTCGAATTGCGAAACCCAGGGAAGCCAGGTCCCTCCCCTGCCTCCCTCCGACGCCGCGAAATCTTTTAGCGTCAGTTTTTGCATTCGTATTTTTCATTTTTGTGTCGCCAAGCACACAAAACAATGTGCCATTGATCAGCTTTGATTGGGCGAGACTTACGAAATTATTAATCACATGTTTCTCAAGAGCCGAACTAGGTTTGAGCGTCATCTGGCCATTTACATTGCAGTCCCTAGCTCTGCGTGAAGCAAATTTCACACTTGAGGCCGTTAAGGACAAGAAACCGATTAGTTTTTTGGTAGCCTCACCTGAAACTTGCAAAAACATTTTTCTTGGCCTTTTTTAATAATTCTATTCCTGTGCGTCCCGGGTTGTTGTAAAAAAACACGACCGAAAAAAACATCCTGTTTTTTTAAAAACGACCCAAAAAAACATCCTGTTTTTTTTTTAAAAGAGCCCACTTAAAAAAACATTAAAACCCACTCTTTACTTTTCCTTTGAAAAATCTGCTAAGAAGTAAAAAAGAATAACCAGGACACTTGTACAGTTAACTGTAATTTTTTTTAAATCAAACAAAACGAACAACAACGAAATTTAAAGGACTTGAAAAAAAGAGAAGAATAAATCGAACAGTTTGAGTAAATTCTAATGGTGATCTTCTTCAGCTCTGCACAATCGGTATATTTTAACCAATTTTTCTGCTTTCTCTGCATCTAAACTTTTTCTGATTTTGGACCGTACCAAATCATATATTGAAAAAATACACTCTACACTGTAGATGCTGAACTAGCAGGGCATGCACATAAACTTGACGTGAAACTACAGAGTTTGTGTGAGAGTGGTTTTTCTCTGTTTGCTGTGCGCNTGCTTGCCAGGCCTTACCAAAAACAAAGATGGGGTACATTTCTTTACCCTCAATTTTGAATGCCATAATACGAGGGNGGCCAAACCTGCTCCACGTATGNGCTGCATATCGGAAAACCGCAACATAAAAAATCTAAAAACACGAATTTATTTGCAATGAAGAAGCGGCTTGCCTGCGCACTTGCGCACAAGGCTAAAGGAAGCTCCCGGTAGCTTTCGTGCTACTNGGGGGGATGTTATGCTTAGCGCGTCGCATCCAGCAGCCACCGCGCTGCTACATCAATCTACGCTTCTGTGACATCATAGTTCTTTTTGCAACGACTTGCAAAAGTCGTACGGCACGCTAGCTGCCACAGTACCACTTTACAATATTTCTACACTTTGCAATACGTAGAAATAAAAAATATATGATACAATTTTTCTAAAAGCTCTAAGAGCCGCATGCAAGTGTTGGAAGAGCAGGATGCGGCTCGCGAGCGGCAATTTGGCCACCCTTGCCATAATAGGTATAAGTTATTATTGTGTAATTCTGAAAATAGTAATATGGCATGATGGAATAAAAACAATTAAGAACAGGGATTTTCTGTTTTCTTTAAAAAAAGAACAAAATCTTGTTTCTTTTTAAAAAAAACAAAAAACGTTTTTTTTAAAACAGGTGGGTTGGGCTTTTTTGAAAAAAAAACTGTTTTTTCTCAACCGTTTTTGCGTCAGGAACCAACTGACGTTTCACTTCANAAGGGCGACCGATCAATCCTTGATTATTTGCCGCTGAAGAAAGCGCCCGATTNATTTTAGTTGCTCGTCTCGCCTGCGAGCGATCCGGCATCAAAGCTGATAGGCTGGGTTCGATCCCCGGTCGGGTCATACCGAAGACATAAAAACGGTACTTGTGGCCTGTCCAGCCTCGTGTTCGGTGTTAATGGATGGGTGCAAGGCAACGGTGCTGTCATTGACTCGCCACCAGTGCAGCATTCACTGAGAAAGTTGTCGCGTGGTCCACGGCGCAAGCAAGCGGACATGGGGGCCGCAGACCACTCGTCACACTCCGAAAGGAGTGCAGAGACCAAGTATAAATGAAAGTGAACCGAGTTTGGCTTTCAATTATCGGAAGGTGCTTGAGAATGAAATGGAACATAATTCGTTAATCCAGCATCATTTTCTCACCAACGCTTTATACCGGACTCCACTGCGAACAAACATCCTTTACCAAGAACCAGGTCTAGTTCTAGTGCTTGGTCAAAGGTCACCGCTAAATGGTTTTTGAAAGCAGCGCTGGCAAACGCTAATTGCTAGATTGCTGCTGCAGCCCTTTTTCCTTCAAAAAAGCTTAACTTTCAGGCTTCCGTCGCCATTTTTACGCACTCTGCTGCGTCGAATCCACGGCTGTGGAGCTGGAACGCAAATCTCAGAATCCAGCTCCAGGCATTTAAATATTTCGGCTCCGGCTCCAAACATCAGACACGTTTTTGGCTCCGGTTCCAGAACAAACCATTCAAAACTAAAAAATGCACAACTCGCTTGCCCCGCAAACTATCTCTGTGGAACTGGAACCCAAATTCAGGCTCCGGCTCCACCATCTAAAACGTTTTGCCACTCTCCAAAATCGCTTGGGTTCCGGCCCCACAGGCCTGATTGAAACCACGCTGGAGACGTCATAAAGCCGCATTAACCGTGTTTTTGGTCTCTGTGTTTTCATCAGGTTTTATTCGTTGTCGAATCATTTGCCTTCGCCAGTCGTCTTTTCCACTTCCCAATGTGGAACGTCGTAGCACTGACGCGCATGCTGTTCCACCAGCAGCCGTGGGTGTTCGATCTCATTGTCCTCTGCGCACTGTCGCTGTTCTGGGAAAGTCAGCTGATGTTGGCGCAGCTCGTTAACATCGCCAGGGGCCAAACCGAATATTACAAAAGGTGAGAAACGCATTCTTGGATGAAAGGTACGATTGCTTTGTTCGTACAATCGTCACTTATTCCTGGGCCTCGTTCGTATAAAGCGCGATGTTTTTTCGTGTCTAATGTTTGTTTTTTTATCGTTATGTTATGTAACCACCCTGTTGGTCAGTTTGTTTCGCAAACAAAGTTTTGTAGCTTTGGTTTTCCTGAGTTAAGTTGCAATTACGTTACTGTTTACCTTAAGTGTTGCGTCCAACACCAAAGACGTTTCAGCTGCATGTTTGCTTGTAACTTCGGTCGAAAAGTTGAAGTTTTCATTAATGAGCAACGCAAACGTTTTGATCATTTCATTTCGCTTCAGACATTTTTTCCTGTCCCTGCTGAGGTTTTGTGATGCATGTTTATTTCGTCACAAACAGGCAAGGCGTGAGACTGACACGGCGCGAAGCGATGAAAAACATCGGAAGGTTTTTCCTTAATCCGGACCGGGGCGGCATCAGCGACATTCGACCATTGCTGTCGGTCTGAGATCGATCGTTCACTGAGTCAAGGAAAAATTTACCCTGGACACAATCAAAGCGGTTTCCCGCCTAGTTCGTAGACGAAGTGTTGCGCAGATAGAAAAGGTGACGAAGTTTAACGCAGCCATTCGTTGCTTCGCACGTCACAGACTCATCTTAGTCAACGCATTGTCAAACGTCGTAGTGTAGTGACGTAGTGCAATGACGACGTTTGTCGTTCTGCTTACAGTAGAATTGCCCTGTAACGTCACTTCATGGGAACGGAAAAAAAGCGTCGTTATAGTCGAACTACAATAAATCGCCCCTAAAATGGCTTTTTAATTCAATGCCAAAGCCTGGCAGGGGTAAAAAGTGTTCTTTGTTTAGGATTGCCGCCCACTGTATCGTATTTTCGCGTATACTCTTAGAAAAAGTGAGAAAAGCGTTGTCTTTTTTTTTCGGAATTGTAGTCAACGTCGTTCATGGGACATCGAAACCTTTTACAAGTTTTACCATTTTCGCTACTGAGCAAAACAAAGATATCATCGTTTTCCATACTGGGTACTACTATCTTGCGTTCGACAATTGACGCACTACTCCACCAAGACTGTCGATCAAGCTGGCTGCAATTTAACCTGCGTGATGAAAGTATTCATCCGCATTTGCGTCTCGCCGCACGCGTTCGTCCTTCATAACTTTCAACGTCGTACTACAACTGAAGCACTGCAGTGTTGCTTGTTACTGCAGTGTTGTTTGTTGGAAAGCACTGCAGTGTTGCTTGTTAGAAAAACTACCTGTTCGTTTTTTTTGCGATCCGAACATCGTTGGCGTGTTGAATATTTCACCCTCGTTCCGAACAATCAATCTCCTTTCGGTGCTTCGCCGTCCTACGTATTGCACATCGTGCGACAGGCAGTGGGTGCTGCTGTCTGTTGCCATTATCCTCACGCGCGCAATCTAAACATTGCCTTAACCGAGCAGAGGTGGCCGCAGGCGCATTTTCCGGCTCCGCTCCTACAAAATTTTTTTTATTCAAATCCGGATCCGAAGTTCTTGCGAAAATATGAGAATCCGACTCCTGTTCGGCAACCATCGACGCAACTGAAAGTCAGCGTTGTTTGTAAATACGCAATGACATTCATAAAGACCACGCAAACTCCTGCTGCTGCTGAAAACGAAAGGTGACTCCGGATCCGGTTTTCACAAATTTTTGAATCCGGGCCCGAAGATAAAGCGCAGAAACCTGCCCGGGTCGACTCCGTGGCCACCTCTGGAACAGAGACGCCATAAGTTGACACGCATGACAGTGGCAAACGTCATTCGGTTACGGTTCCCATATCCTGTCCGTGCTGGCGAATCCGTCTCCGTTCATAATGTTGCAACCTCTCCTGTGGCGTTGCGTTAAACGTGTGATTCACCACGAACGCGATGTGCGTGAAGAAAACCACCGTATATATGTGGCGCGAATAAGCAATCGTGTCATGTGACCTCTGTTGTTGCTTGCTGCCACGGTGCGAAACGTTGCGCACTCGCCGCTCGGGATTTCCGATCGCAACAATAAACAACTGCTCTGAAAGATGATTAAAAGGATGCCGATTTTTCACATTTGACCTAAGGCAACCTCGCGCGATGAAAACGCTGGAAACACTGCTCGTTTCTGCGTCAAAGTAGTAACTACAGATCCTCCTGGCATGACGCGGATCGGATAAAACGCTTAGTTTATCAGACAGTCGGCAACGACCTCGCAGCGTAACAGACATGCTTCAGGGCTCGTATGCCAATGCTTTTCGGTTCGGCTCTCAGCTTTACGACTTTCGTTTTGGTAGTAGTTGTTGCACAAGTATCCACACTTTTCATGTTTCCGTTTTGCTTTATGTCTGGGCTTTAGGTTTAGGGGTTAGGTTTAAAACTTTAGGTTCATAACGGAATCAGTCGAGTACAGCACAAACTTCCCTCCGACTTTACCTTGTCGCAGAAACGAGCAGTGTTTTCATCGCACGAGGTTACCTCAGGTCAAATGCGCAAAATCGGCATCCTCTTTATCATCTACTCTCTTAACGTTTCTCTTCTCGTGCAGTGGTCTCTTTTCTATCACTATTTAGTTAAGTGATGCAGTGAATGACGCCCGCCTTACGTGAAGCTCTTCCTGTTTGATAGACAGGCAAGCCTTGATGAGTTTGTGATGTATCATTTGCGGTCAGTCGGCAACGCAATGAAAGATACGATTTGATACACTGAAAGATACGATTTTAATGATAGCAGTTTGTCGTTTATACTCGCGATGCTGTGTATTCCTTATTCGTCGTAGTTTCCATGATGCGGATGTCCGCTTGAAGTTCATTTCACGACCGGTCCGTTGCTAATTCAAATTTTGCTCAACTCGTTGGACACTTGTCATTATCTTGTCATAATCACCTTGTTGCGACATCTTGCCTGATCGTTTGCTTCCAACAGATGTCCGTTTTTTATGATTTTTTTATTATGCGCACTGCTACTGAATGTTGAACCGAATTCTAATAAACGGCTCCATGTGAAAAAAGCATCGTGTGTTTTGCCTGATTTCGTCGCTGCTTCCATTGTTACGTAACAACAGTGGAAAGGATCTTTTTCACTGATGTTCGTTATCAGTGCGTACGTGACCAGCGACTGACCATTTACGCGCCGCAGGCATTTCAGCTACCACAGTGCGTGGCTTGAAGTACATTGCGTTTATTTATTTCGCAAAAGCACTTGGTCAGCAATTAAAAAATAATATATTTGTGATATATGTAACGAAACAATCACATTATGTAAGATCAGGGCCGGATTAACCATTGGGCGAACCGGGCAAATGCCCGGGGCCTCGGGCTTAAATACCAAAACACTCCCTTACCGGTTTTTCATGTTTTTAGGATCTTCACCACGCGTCAAAATTGCAGAGCTTTTTGATGACTGCGTTTGGTATATAGGTTAAGGAAATTGACAATTTTGGCTTTTGTTTTTGAGTGACTTTAATCATACAGCACCGCGCTTATGGGCTCCCATCCAGTGATTTCAAATAAACACAGATTTCACACCAAAAAAACAGATTCGTACAATAGAAACCCAGAAAACTTGTGTTACGAACAAAAACGTATGAGTGCTCAGTGTTTTTTTTAAGGTGTTTTGAGGGACCAAAACGGTCTCTCAAATTCCTCCAAGCGGTCTCTTAAAATTTCCTTGCGGTCACCAAAGCGAAACCTTAAAA
>JGI24159J19872_10002496_pt1 | contig 21990 bp, 15 predicted proteins | sample Ectturendosymbi4_FD_19872 | JGI IMG/M metagenome (IMG submission 19872) | reverse complement strand
AGGTCTTGGCACGACCCGGCCGAGATTCGAACCACACGAACAACGACCTACCAGACATGAAGCGAGCGCTCTAACCACTAGGCCACACGTCCGGTTTCTTCCTATGGTTTATTATATTGTCAGCATGTGCTGCACTCATGACAACCAATGCTATGGTAATTCGTGTTACTTTATCGTTAATTTTTTTCTGGCCAGGTGGAAGTAGTAAGCTGCTCTCATAATGTTGGTATGCTGCTTTGTTTGTTGTGCTGAATGGCATATGCGTGTGTGAAGGCCAGGGGTGTACAACCTTTTGCTATTGCCGGCAGCATTACTACTATTTATATGAAGTACGGCCGTCAGTGAGTTCGAGTTTTATTTATGAGATACTTTAAGTTAAAGAATAGGTTTTTGTCCGGTATATGTCATTTACTTGTGCCTAAAAATATGATAAAATGTCTAATATTTTAACGAAATTACGAATCGTGTCGACTGATTTTCTTGCCTTGCGTTTGTTTTGCTTCAATATACGCCAGCACGGCCGCCAAATCTTATATTTTAAATTACATGTGGACGACCGCAAATTTAATTATCGAAGGCCGCAAGTAGCCTATTTCATGTGTGGCCAACTTGTCTTCGACTGGGATCGGCTAGAAAATTTTTTGATAACTCGCAATCGACCTGGTGGTAATAAAGTCACAAATGCAATGTCGTATGCCAGGTCACAAGTACAACATCATATAAAAAAAAAAACTTTCGCTTTAATGTGCAGACCCCCGGCGCACTCTTTTTCTGCAGTCCGCCCTAATGTGCAGTCCGCCGGCCTGCCCTTTTGTGCAGCCCGCTGTCCCGACCCTTTTCTGCAGCCCGCCGTTCTGCCCCACCCTAATTTGCACTCCGCTGGCCCGCCCTTTTTTGCAGCCTCCTTTTTCTAACTGCACAAAAGTAGTTGCTACAGTGATCCTTTGATTGACGCCACACGAGTGGCGTGTGTGTTTTTCTTGATCACCCAGCCAGCATCACTTCGAAGGAGACAATGCATGCTTGACAAAATCGATGATTGCTTCTCTGCTATGTGTATTAACCACAAACAGCAAAAAACGTTTGGTTCCCTTTAACGACTTCTCGACGATCCAGCTTACTCAACATTCTTTGAGGTGTAACGAAACCCGGAACTTCACACAATCTGTTTAAAGTTAATGCCGACTTGACACTAAAGTCACATCAGACACTGCCACACGCTCTGAGCCTGATCTCAAGCCTCAAAATCCATGCAAGTAACCAACCTAAAACTATGTAAATAAAAACAAAGACACATGTGCAAACAATCAGCTATAAAGTAGAGTACACCATCGCAAGAAATCAATGTTTATAATAAACGAGTTGACCTAGTAAAAATGATAACGTCAGCGCCAATCAGCACCTAAAAATTAATCTAGTGCATATAACAGGGATGGTCAAACTGCGCTGGAGAGTCGTATGTGGATTTTCGAACCTTTGTATGCGGCTCTGAGCTTGCAAAAAATTGTATGTTTGTTTTTTTTTTCTATTGCCAAGTATAGAAATATTGTAAAATGGTACTGTGGTAGCTAGCGTGCCGAGCAGTACTACTTATGCAAGTCGTTCCAAAACGAATTCTGATGTCACCGAAGCCTTGATTGCAAATATATGCGCGGTTTTAGATTTTTATGTTGCGCTTCTTTGTAACTTGGGCTTTACGATATGTAGCTCATACATAGGTTTGGCCACCTTTGGTATATAAGCTCCAAAACCTCGACTCTACCGCACCAATTCTGTTGGTCAATGATTCTGCGAGATTTCCGACAAAAGTATCACCAAGCTAAGCTGAAACTGTTACTTGCAAGGGACATTCCAGTAATTGTTGGTTTTGTTCGTAATTCGTCGATACTTCAGCCACTGATGTTGTCTTATCTGTGAAGCTCCCGACCGGTCGGGTACTGACGTCTGCACAAGTCACTCATCGGAATATAATTTTATTTGAACGTGTGCAGAAGACAAAATAGGCAAACATCTGCCTGGATGAACTGAAGTTTCAAACAAACAATCAGGCTCCCTCCACCGTCACCCCGAAAATCGACCAACGCGACACAGAAACAACTACAAAATCGCTGTTTCGCAAAATCGCGACAAAGTCGACAAAATCGCTGATGATCCGCCACTGCATCGAAATGCTGGCAACGGTTACCACAGCTCCCACGTCGCTCCATAGAAATTCAAACTGCACGGCGCAAGTTTACGTAAACCCTGGCGTCTTTTGCGCATGCGCACACTGACCGAACGATGCAGTTTTGACTCAGGACGTCTGCATGCGCGCAAAAATCTTTATTAGAACTCGAGAATGAAACCATACGAAAACAGAACAAACGCATTTTAATTATGTGTATGGTTCTAACCACTGCTCTTAGCAACTGAGTGAAGACAGCGCCTGGCATTGCGAACGCTGCACATTAAACTTTATTGCTATTAAACGGTGAGCGATTCTTGAAAAGATGATGCGATTCACTCACGTCTTGGAGACGTTTAGAAATAAAACGAGCTGAGAAGCGACGTCATTTTTAGGAAAACAGCCGGTCGTTAAATCATACCTTCTCTGGGAAACAATCCTCTCCCACTGATCATATATAAATATATGTAACTCTGTTTTGTGAACAAGAAAAGCAGCGCCTACAGGAGACAACATAAACCGATCACACGTCACATTTCGCTAACAGCGTACACCACTCACTTGCAACCCCAAACATCACCAACTGACAGCGGAAAAATTTTGGCTATTCTTTCTTTATTAAAAATTCTTTTATTGGCTATTCTTTATTCGTTTAAACATTCGCCTATTCGTTCAAAATCTCGCCAGCGTGTTCTGATGAGACCTCGTTTGTTTGCGCCAGAACCAAGGGAAATTCCCTTTTAGTAGCTAACGCAATGTGATTAAAGCAAAAAGAAAATAGTACAACATATTGAAACAGGCCCGTAGCCACGGGGGCAATTAGGGGCAGTGTCCTCCCAAATTTTGTTGTGCCCAGAAAAAAAAAATGTTTTAAAGATAAAAACAAAAATCTTGCCCTCCTAAAAATGTATTTCATCCCCAAACCTTAAAACCTGGCTACGGGTCTGTGTTGAAATATGAGGGAACAAAGTCAATCGCTGTTTATGACTTCTCAACAACAGCGCCGCCAGCTGTGGATGATTGTGAGGCAAGTTTGGCGAGTCTTCGCTGTCGGAGTTCGTTAGCGTCTCTGGGCATGTCTTCGCCGGTTGATTCATCTTCTGTAGATTCTGCAACAACATTGCTTGCTCTTTAGTTGGAAAATTGTTTTATGTTTGATTTTTAATACGGACACATCTTCCAAACTGAAAACGCAGAACTATTTTATGTTATATACGATTCATACCCGTAGTCGAATGAACCGGTCTTAGCTCTAATATTTGTTGGGTAAGTTCAAAAAAATATTAAAGAAAAATTAAGTCAAAAACTCAGTGGTCTTGAGGTGCAACAAGTGAATCAAATCAAACTTTTTTCTGACTTCTAACATTATCGGCTAACAGGCTCATTTCAATTGGATTTCATGAGAAGTTATCTGTGACATTCACTGTGGACAAAACATATATCCATACCATACAACAACAAACAATTTTTAAAGAACGCATAAGTTCACATAAATTTCAATCACAAGCCTATTTCGAAAGAATAGGCCTGTGTCGTAATCTTTTTCAAAAGCAACAGGTGAAACTGAAAAAATTGCAACCAACTCAATTTCAGGTGTTCACAGCATGGTTGAAATAACATAAGCGTCAACAAACATATTAATTTCAATAAGCAATAAAAGCAACAACCGCTTGTCCGCAGTGTGCAGAATATAGCTAGACAAGAACAAGTTTAGTTTAGGATTCCGCACTCTGAAAATTTTGTTAATTGTATTGTCTTCTCAGCTTGCAGAAATCATGCAGTTAAAAGAAATAACATCGGGTACTGTAAGGAGCACAGCGCAAGGCATCGAAGCTTCTACCACAAGCGCTTTTATTCTGTATTTAGTTTCAAGAGTGTAGACTACTTCAAGTACTAGAAGCTAGCTTCTGAGTTCCAACGCGTCGCACATATCGAATATGACATCACAGTGAAAAACCGCTACTCAACATCCGGTTGTTCACCATAGGACTCTCCACATGTGAATATTCTTGGTAACTCCCCCCCCACACAAGTTTTGTGCTTTACATTTGCTCAAACAAAAAGTACAAGTCTAGAACGATAGAATTTTTTTCAGGACTGCAAGTCTAGCCCGCATTCCACGAGCCCGTAAGTTATTCCGGCGCTATGTAATTACAGGAAGGTAGGATTATATTTCAACGACAAGAAAGGAAACGAAAGTTCATTTTCCACACGCAACTGGGTATGAAGAACAATGGATGGAACAAAGCGGCAATGCAGAGAATATCTGCTGCTCATTCCATTCTTTACTTTAAACATCGTAGATAAAAACAGAAATTGACAAAAAAATCATAAAGATAGAAAACAACAAATATTCACTTCTACCAAGACGTGCAACTCTCGATCATTGTCAAGAAATCAAAACGCAATTCCCTACTATCAAAGTTTAAATGCACCAGATATGACAAAAGAGACGAAAACCACTACAGTAAAAGCAAGCGACAAACCAGACGGTTTTGTTTCTTCAGCCAGACCACTCGGACCAGGAATATCATCATCAGTGACGGTGGTGTCTGGACATGCACTTTGACATTTATCGGGTTCAGAACGCGGTTCAGTGGAAGGTGATGGTGTAAACAGACTGGTCATTTCTTGCACACGGAATCTGTCGATCAAAGAAGGCGGAGATCATAGATTAGTGCGAGAAAATAAACGTGGCTACATTTACGTTTAAACGTGGATAAAGGTAGTACAAGAGTCGGATGTAGTACAAGAAAAAAAAGAAAAAATTGACCAATGCTCCCTCATGCGCTCCAACATGAAGTACAGCACTGCCGAAAGTGAGTAAATGAAGGAAGCAGTCTTTCACAAAGAGGATCGCACCAACTGCGATGGAAAACATCCTCTTTCATCAGACAAGTTTGTTAGATAACAATAGGTTTAGCCGCGAATATACGAACAACTGAGCATTTCAACAACTATCGCCTAATTATGCGTCACGCAAGGAAATAGCAATTCTTGAACCTTATATAATCTTTGAATCAAACAGACTGCGTAGTTCTCTTTTTTCAATATGACATTTTTTTAAAATGATAAATCTCTCAGAAAAGCTACACGGGTCACGATTTCCTCAACAATTTCAAGAAAGTATTACCAAATAATGGCATTATTTTCACGTTTGGTGTGAAAAGTAATCGTGCGACCCAAGTTCCAGAGCCACAGCTGTTGCCACCGCATGAGCAGCCAACTCACCCCGGTTCTGGGAGTTTTGGAAGCAACATCATAACCCTGAATGGCAAAGACCAATGTCAATTACACTTTCCCACGACTAACATCAGCCTTCTTGCAAATTCTAAGGTCGTGTCGAATAAAAGAATCTCGAGTATCTGCGCGCACGCTACGAACCGCTTTGACCATCAACTTGGAGAGAGGAAGAATTACCACAGCATAGTGTGTGGGGCAATTCTTCAGTGGCGTTCGTAGCCTTTACCACAAAAAGTTCCGGCTTGGCTTAAGCTGGTTGGGAAAGCAAGATTCAAACACAGAGATCTTCGACCGAGCGCTTGGTTCGACGATGACAGACGTATTTGCTCGCGCAATAACTTATTTTCACAGCCATTGATCATCGATCAGGTACATTCGAAACAAACCGCACGTGTTTGCAAAATCAGACTTTTAACCGATCTCCTGTCAGGCGTCTCATGTCTTGCAATGTTCACGCAAGTAAGAATTTTCGGTGTTCATTTGTAAAGGCTCCTTTCTTCAGTCGCCTTTTACTACTTTTAGGTACTGATTTCAAGTCAGCAGCGGAAAATTCTGCCACAAGAAAGCAGCGCAGCCCTCTTAATGACGACGGATTAGCGCGCATCCGGTGTCTGCGTTACCGTCAGTAGCGAGTACTTATTCAAAACATTTGATGGCACTTCAGACAAAAACGCATGTGAACAATAAACCAATCAGCGGGTTGTGCAAACCAACCCTGATGTCTGCGGCGCTTGGTCGTCTTTGGTTAAAGTTTCGCAATTAGTTTTTGAATGGCAGGTTGCGGGTTTCGTTAGAATCCAATAAGCGTGAAATCAGCGAATGCAAGCCGTTAAGGTTCGCCGCACTGTTGACAGCATATTGACGACGGCCCGTTTGACCAATCAAGTTTAAGGGCTACACAGGATTGCAAACCACAGTTCTGTGGAAAAAGAGAGTTTGGATTTGTTGGAAAAAATTAAGCGATTTTGTACAAAAATTCAAAAGCATGTGAATTCACTGATTCCAGCTCGCTCCAACCACGACCTGCGCACACGTAATATCCTTCCAAGAACAGCCACTCGAAAAAAGAAAGGAAAAATGCATAACTTTTTAAGGTTCTGTGTGGAGTTGGGGATAGCTGTTTTTGACAGTCCTCAATTTAAAAGATGTGCGTGATAGACAAGAAAAATACACTTTATTTGGTGATTTGGCAATCACTATCATTAGCGAATCCCCTGGTACTGACCAATCGACCATAAGGTTGCTAGTCCAATAACAGCACTTCAAATTACTGAAATCAAATACACAAATTAATGATTTGCGCAACGACGAACCAGTAAATCTTAAACAGATTTGCATTTACAGTTGGTACCAGTGGACTTCACAGTTGTCGACATAAAACTATGAACGAAATGACAATCTAATCTTTGGTTATTTTGCATTTGGGATAACAGGATGTGTTTCTGCGTGATATATAATGCAAGTTGTTTGCTTAATATTTTAAACATGAACTTCCCCAGTTTGCAACTGTAAATATCTTTAATTTCGATAAATTGAGCTGAACGAATAATTTATTTTGTGGATATGGTGTTCATTTCTTTTAATTTTTGCAAGGTATCGTAGTGCTCTAATGCAGGGTCGGCAATCTTTTTCGCACTGCGGACCGGCTTCAGCCTGGCAATATTTTGCGGACCGGCCCTCAATAAAATAATGAATGTTTGGCACATGCAAAGTATTACAACTCGTGAGTCATTCTGGCACTGATGCAGTGAGAGATATAGGAATGCTGTGTCGCAATAAGATGCTCCAACATCTACGGATTATGGCAGTCAATGCCACCCGTAGTGTGTTCCTTATGTCAGTCGTTCCAGTCACTTCTGGACCAATTTTGCCTTGGTTCCGCACGGCCCGGTGCTTGCCGACCACTGCTCTATTGCTCACGTGAGTTAATATATCCAAAGTTGTTTATTTGCATATCCCCATGCACGTATACCATATTGCAGCAAATGTCTGTAGGTGATAGAAAAATACAATGATCGCAACAGTTCAACATCAAGATAAGACTATGGTTCGAAAAAACACCACTGGCGTTGAGCGACTTTATTGCCTAAATGCTTTACACAGGTGTTCCATTTTATGTGAGAGTTGAACCTGTTGACAAAAATACAGATATGTAACGTTGTCTACTTTGTTGATGGGTTGTTTCCCAAGGGATATCTGATCTGAAGGCAATTTAGTGTTTTTAGAGAAAAGCACACAATTGGTTTTATGGAGAAGTGACAATTTATTAATTTTTCACCAAGCATCAATTTTCTTCAGATCCACATTCACCAAACTTTCCAAATCACAGCCAAGTTAAAAAAGGCGAGCACTGGCGTAGAAATACTACCAATCACCCAATATTTAACAAGGAATAATTATCACTGTTGTTCAACACCTAGTCCTCAGCAGCCTGTTTTTCGGCCGATGATCTGGACACGTAGACAAAAATTTATCAAAGGAGGCAGATCGCACGCGTAAAACTAGGCTTGTGCCTTGATTTTTTCAGGCTAGGGTCGCTTACAATGATAAACATTTGAACAACATGATTGCGAAGTCAGTCAACAACATTTCTTTTCAGTCTCGTGGTCAAAACTGTTGCTAAGCAGGTTTCTTGGTCGAATGAAGATCTCTGCTATATGTATGCACGTTGCTCACCCCGCGTCTCCTTGTGACTGCACGACGTGAATGTATTGCTGTAGTTGATGAAACGCGGCGTCCAGCATCAGGTTGATGTTGCGCAAACATTCGACTCTCAGCTCAACAGCCCTCCGCTCGTGACCTTCCATCGCCCGAACTTGCTCGTCGCTGAGACCGCTACAAAAAGTTGCATCTGATGAGTTTCACGCTTTCGCGCAGGGGATGGCCCTCTTTGGCCGCTTGCGCGATTGCGAGCGGCAAAAGCATACTTCAAAAAAACAGCCCGGCAAAAAGCAACTACCTCTGCTCTAAGAAACCAAGACATGGCTTCATCGCAGTTAAAATCCGTAGTAACTGCGGAGAACAACTACGCCCGTTTCCCTGCGGCTATAGATCGAGCAACATATAGATCGAGCAAATAACTATCTTATGTTACCGACAATTTATAAGAATACTTCGTGCAGTCCGGTTGTTGTATTTTCAAAAATATGTTGTTTTTTTTGAATCCCTTTGAATTTCTTTTTCTCCAAACCAAGGCACAATGTTTAGCTTCAACAAGAAACATGGCTGCCCTATTGCCCACTTTCAAAGCGGTCTTGTACCTGAAGTTGGGAGGGATCGGAGGCGGTGGAGGCATGAAAGGCATCGGTGGCATGAACATGCCCGGCGGTCCGGCAAACGGAGGCGCTGCGGAGGGAGGCGGCGCTGACGGAGCATCCGTTTGCGTCGTGTTTAGGGGAGGCTGGTTAGAGCTTGGCGTGGTGGCATCACGACCGGGATCAGGGGCGTTGGGGTGTTGAAACGCGGGATGCTGCATGTGAGGAGGAACGTACATTGGTGGGTACATCGGCGGGTCTGCGTGAAAACAAACAAGTGACCGTAATTGCCGTTGATTGCGCAAAATCCACTGAGAGATTGAACTTTGAACTTTTCAACTTACACACTGGTTGCCCAGGAGCAGGTGGTTGAGGAGCTGCTCGTTGCGGAGGGGCCTGAAAAAAAAAGAAACAAAACTTTGTTCAGCAAGCTTCGAAGCCCTTTATGTTGAAACGATGGATTGTTCCAGGGAACGAAACTAATTTTCAGCTACTTGTCTCTCAGGCTAGAATTTCATGAAAATTCGTTTCGTAACTTCGCCTTCTGATGAAAATTGTTGTGATGATGATTTTCGCTGCATTGTTCAAAGATTATATTTCTCAGTCTTTCTCACATTGTAGTTTATATCGTCTGCGCTTGTAGTGGGGATTTTTGAAAAGTAGTTTTTCTATGAATAGAAACTTAACTCACGTTGACCGGTAGGTTATACGCGCCTCAACATTGCCACACCAGGGATTACGATTTTCAGCCACAACCAACCGTTCCACAATCCAAGCCAGGCCTTTTTACATCAATTAAACAAATATTCGCAGGTTTAGTGTTACTCGTCATATCAACTTATTTTTGCATTAATGCATGTAGTTGCGCAAATGGCACAATGAAAAGTTAGCGCTGAATCGCTAAAGGAAGAGATAAAATTACGGGAAAAATACATTTCGATGCAGCGTTATACCGATAGAAGCTGAGACAGCCGGTTTCACAGATTATTTCAAAGCAAAACTTGTAGTTTTCAAGCAAGTTTAAAACGCTACGGATTTGCGTCAATTTTTAAACTTCGACTAACATTTCTGACCGTTCCCGACAACTCCAACTGCCACAACCTTAGCATATACTGTGCAGAGCACAGCTATCGTAAATCAAAACGTTCATTGTGTAAAAAGGAAAAAACGACCAAACACGCCATCGCAAACAGGAAAGGGCTTTAATAAAATTATCGCAACCTTTTCTTGGCGGAAAAACTGTCCACGATTTCTGTCATGCAAAGCATTAGATAGCAGTATATGCAATTGTCCACACTACACATTGTTTTACCGTCGACCGAGCAGGAGCTTGCAAGATGTCAAGCCTGCAAGTTGGGCATGTCTGTTGCCGCTGGAACCACGAGCGCAGGCAAGAAGCGTGGAAGATATGTCCGCAGGGTAGTTTCTTGTTTACTCCTGAAAGTCGATGCAGACCTTTTCAGAGCTGGCGCTGTCTCTTTACAAGCTATACACACGCGACTGTATATATCGCTTGCAACTTCCGCTTATCCAACTAAGCAGTACTATCTCACTCACACGGTTGTTACTTGAGAACCATGCTCGTTTCACGCCAACAAAGCCACCGGAAAATGAAGCTATTTGAATACATTCGGTGAAGTCTGCTTGTTGCTAAGAAACGAAAAAAATTCATGGCAGCACTCGCCGATAACAGCGCTCTTGGCACAGGCACGAAAATCCTACCCGCATCACTCAGCGGGGGCGGGTGGGCTTCTTGAGCAGCGTCCGGAGCGTGCATTTCTTCCCTACATATGATGCAAGTGCTATCAGCGTTGGCAAGCTCTTCGGCAGTCGCATCAGGATACCTGCACGAAATTGCACACTTTTATGTGTCTGGCAACGGTACCAGCAGGTCCACTCGTGCTAGGCTGTTAAACACAGATAAACGAGACTAAGACTATGACAGGTGAGTTCCTTGCCGTTTTTTTCTCAATTTTTTCAGAAACACAAGTTTGTGAGACTGGCAAATGCTCAAGAAAAAGCCATTTCTTGCGACCATATAGGTTTTGGAATATGACGAAAAGATTTTCGGTGATGTGATCAAAGTAATTTTACATTCCAAAAGACGCCAATAAGTGTACTATTTACAATCAACTCAACCCTGGAGCAACAATAAAACGAAGAAATTGCTCATGAAAGCAAAAATACAAAATTTATCTAATTCAGAACTTACAATGTGTTCATCGTTCTGATGGCTCTCCGGGAAAGCACAATGTCGGACACGCATTTCTTGAATTGTCTCATAGTTAAGTACATCGGACGAATCGAAAACAGAGGGAAGGTATGGATTTTTACCATGATGGCAGTGAAGCAGATGTAGAGCACCACCCGACAAAACCCTGCCAAATATCGAAGCTCTAAACCGACAGTCAGCAGGTTGCTAAATACACAAAACCAATTTGCACAACTGCAATTCGTAAAAAGCACCAATAGTAACAACTCTGTGCGAAGCACAACACTCTTACCACAGCACCTTCACAAAGCAAACATAGGTCATGCTCCATTTGAGCCACAGCACTGGCAAAGCTGATTACAAAATAAGCAACCATTTCATCATCACTAAACGGTTCTCAGTTGGCCGAATTTTGCATTACCAACCCACGCAAACTTACATATGAAGGTGCGGAATGTTATTGTAGCACAATTACAGTACAACAGTTTAGCTTCGCAATATTAGAAAACATCAACGCCACGGGACGATGACGCAGATCGCATTCCACACCATTTGCTGCTGGGGGGTGGAAAAACAATGTTTTCCTGAGCAGGAGGCGCGGGGTGCGTGCAACGCATTGTGGACGGCTGAACTTAATGTAGAAGCACTCCTCGCTCGTTACTCAACGAACCAAATTTGAAACAGGGATTTCACTGAAGCTAAAAACAAGAAATATATCTAGCTTGATTGGCGGCGGAGCATTTGAAAAAATTTACCCAGATATTTCGATGTACGGTGGATCGTGCAAATGTAATAGCTTATTGCCGACAAACCTGTAATAAGTTCCACATAAAGCATGAAAACGGCCTTGTTTTCCCATGGGTTTTCGCTTTGCAAGTCAATCGCATGAAGAATGTATTTTAAAAATACTGTAAGGATAACGGTGGCCAATATGGCGTACTGGAAAAAACATTGCAAACATTTATGCATCACATGCAAGGCATATCACAAAGAATGCATTCGCGCAAAAAGCAATTGTATCACATTTTGTAGCAAGTACATCTCATATCTTGCAAAAACACATACGCTCCGCTTTAAGCACGGGGTGGGGAACCTATGGTCCTCGTGGCGAATTAACGTGGCCCGTGTCAGAAATTTCATTGCTTAAATTTTTTTGGTAATGTGTTTTAAAGTAAATAAAAGTTGGATTTGCGTAGTAAAGTCACAAAAAAACATGCGTACTTGGTTGTATTTTGCATAACGAGATAAAATTTTGTAATTTTGTGTGGCCCGTCCGTGATATTACACAATTAATAATGCCGGTGATAATAAATAGGTTTCCCACACCTTGCATAAAACGACGTTGCAAGCATCATAACATATGGATCTCAAAATAATTGTGATCAGAGCCGGATCTACCTCTACAATAGGCTTAGACCGCTGACACCTGGGGCCTCAACATTAGGAATTTCAAGATAAAATTCATATTTTTCATCAGTAACTGGGCCCTTTCGGCGGAAAGTGTGTAGGCTCAACAGTTTTGCAATACAAAAATATCACACTAAGAAATCTCACTGAAATATAGAGCAAAACAAAAGTAATTCAGGCTTTGTTTTACTGGGAAAAAATGCTAAATTTGAGCCACAAGCAAACCTACTTAACCCAGTGTGCACTACGAAACTGTTAGGAGACAAACACAAAGGAAATAGCAAGAAAATGAAAGTTATGTACTAGGCCCTGATGCCCTGGAGATGACTCTATATAAGAGATAAGTTCGGGATAAACTTCTCAAAAATCAATTTAAGAAGAGCTGCTGTATACAGTCATATTGTAAACATGTTTTCCTTTCTTGCCAATATGACATTATCTATACATAAAATCCAACAAGGCGTTGAACTCCTAATGGAAGCATACCCACAAGACGTTGGCCGGAAACTTGCTAACGAACTTTTGCACCAGGCGAGTTGCCAAGCTTTGCTTACTGTGGTGCCACATTCAGTATAAAACCAAAAGAAGTCATCGGCACCTACGAATGGAGTAAGGCGCAACAACTGAAGATGGTGGCTCGCCACCACCGCCCCAACCTGTTATGAAGTTTCATATATGCTTAAGACAAGCCAATAAACCCACTGAAAGGCACTCATTGTCTTATATAAACCTCTATGAACGTATAGCCGGTTTCTGNAAGGAAAATTTTAAGATGGCGCTGCAATTTGTTATCTCACCGGTCACCGTCTGTTCAGAGATAAAATCTTTTTCACGATTCAGAAAATAAAAATGATTTTCAAGGCCAATAACGTCTCATAAGCGGTTGTCTGCACTGAGCGTTCTGTGCAATGAACGTGACAAACTTATACAAACAAATTTTGATGAATCTTTGGATGATTTTGTTATTGGCTTCCTAATATATACTATAAGGCTGAATCTATACCACCCGGCCAATGAAGTTTGCTGATGCTTTTTTTATGAAAAAAACGTGTTAGTTTTTTCCATTGCTGAAATTGCCACTCTTCCATTTTCCTTTGCTGGTAACAATAGAGGAACTGGAAGAGCCTAGCAAGTGTAATTACCTACCCACGTCTTCTTTTCACGTAAATCCAGCTCTGATTGCGACTTAGCATGGTGTAGAGTCCTGCGCGGGTTGAAATTTTTTGTGCACTCCCGCTCCGCAAATTTTAAACCCGTCCCGCACCCTCAGGAATTCGAGAAATCTTGCCCGCTCCCGCCGACTTCTAACCCGCACCCCCCCCGCACTGTTTCCGTCCCAAACCTGCACCTGTCACGGAAAACCACTAAAAACTCATGCAACATGTTTCATCGCTAGTGGCAATTTATTCAGTGGTTCAATTCAAAACCAACGGAAGTCTTGAAAAACGCTATAAATTATAGTCAAACTTCAGCACTTCTTTCTCAGGGCGCTGTTAAAAAAGTGTCGTTCACTGAGGAACTCTTAAATTTGCTCATCTGCTGTTCACGACATGATCATCGATACTATGTAAACACTCGTTCATTAGCAGCACTGGTTGCCATTACGCAGAGCGTATTTCCTGCAAGACCGCTGGGAACTGGAAACTCCAATCTGTGGTCTACCCGCCACTGGAGAATGTCTCTACACCAGCTATGTCCATCCCGAGGCCTGCGTGTGGCCCATAAGCGTTTCATTATTTTGTATGTACAATACAACGACAGCCTGACTCTATTTTTATAAATCTCAAACTCAACATTTTCGATGCAATGGTTGTTCGTGCCTGTTTATCATGTTCCACGCATTGGTAGACTTCCACATGTCCAATCACGCTTGGACGCAAAGCTGATTTCTAGTTATCTGATTGTTACTCAAGTGTTCCTCTGCACTAAATTTATTTCTAACTACCCTTATTCTTCCATTGGAGTAGCACTAAATTTGCCAATGGCATCACACTTTAGGAGTGATTAAAAGCACCATACAGCCGTTTCCATTGCAGTTCGTATTCGAATCCTCTCAGTAGCTTTTAACTAAATTTGGGTTTGCAAATTTGGAAGTAAGCCATTCAATGTGCGGCCCTCACGAAGATGCTGATATAATTTTTGACCCAGTAAGGCGTTTCGGTTGGCATAGCTGCTCTACACCTTCGTACCACAAGTTCTCTGTAGCATTTTTTTGCTCATGTCACTTTTACATGCATTGAGTCAACATTCAGTAACTCGCACAAAGAATTTTTATCCCGCGCCCGCCCCGCACGCATACCTCTGCGGGTTGCCGTACCCGTCCGGCAAATGCGACTACCCGCAACCCGCCCCGCGTAGGACTCTAGCGCGGTGCACAAAACGTTTGTTTGCGCGTAAAAGAAACGATTCAAACTCATTCCAAAAACAATTTCACAAAGATGAACAAGAAACAAACGAACCTCAAACCCAAACACCAGCTGCACAGAAGCCCCTTTCGCCAATGTGGTTTGATACGATGTGTTAACAAAAAAGAGATCGCAACAGAAAAGAATCGCCAACAGCGCTGAAATAAAAATAGGGATGACCATGATCAGCATCAAAAACACACACCAGAGAGGATAGTCATTATAAGAAGTGGAGAAACGCTGCAGTGCTACGTGAGAAAAAGGGGCGAAACACTTTTTGATGAATGCTTGTAAAAAGCAATGGTCCACTACCTTGCATTTAGGAAGTTATGTAAACCTAATAGGTTTGGAAACTGCTGATTGAAAAAACTTTTCAGTTCCGTAGCAACGTGGGCGTAGGTATCACTGGCCTCTTCACGCAAAAAGCGAGGTTTGACCTGGACATTGAGCGCATGAATGACAGTGGTTGAGAAAGATCGCAAGGTACACAACTTGAAGACTTGGAGGCAAGCATGGCTCGTTAAACAGCGTTCAAGTCAAACAAGGTTCTTTTTCTCATATTTTGAAATAATGAACAGTGTTAACAACAGGCACATCATTTCTTCAACAGGATGTGCTTGTTTGTGGGGACAAACTTGCAAAAATCCCTTTATTGCATAATAATGCGTTTTAAAAAGTTTCGCGGTTAATCGGGTACTAATTCTTTCTATCTGTTGTTTGAATGAACAATATTCTGCACGTAAATGGAAAGTTATGATTTACGTCCGTTTAAGAGTTTTGTGGCGATGAATCCATTCCATCAGAAACGTTATCTTGTTTCTGCGAGATGCACCACCACGTTTTCTGCTAAATTGAAACTAGAAACATAAAACAAATCAATGCCTGGCAAGTTATAAAGAGCACTTTTCAAGAAAAACACGTGATTCATACAACTTCTCTATTTTCCAATGCACTAACATCTGTCAAGCATCAAGACTATTGCAATACATTGACTCTCCGTTGCCTTTAACGCACGTCTTACTTTTGCGTGCGCAATATCCAGGGGCCTGGTCTGTGGACGTCAGCACAAACGAAGTTTAACGCTGTTTTCATTTCTGATGTAAGCACGGAAACGCATTTGCTAGGTAAGTTCACAACGACCATGCTTTCATGAACATTTTGAGGTAAAAACGTAAAATTACACTCAATTTGTCAAGAAGAATCTCAAGTCATGGTAAGAACCACGAAAACAAAATTTAGGTCTTTTTGAAAACCATGTTGCTCATGCAAAGACTACAGCAAAACGACTGCATCTCGCATCACACGCCAATGAGGATTAGGCAACAGTTCGCGATTGCGCAAATCCTGGTTAACATCTAATCCAGTGGTTCTCAAAAGTTTTTTTCATATTCTCACCATACAAACTCCAAACACTGTCAATTCCGCCCCAACAAAGATTCACAAAATGGATAATTGCAAAGCTCTTTTATAACGTCAGTCACTGCAGTTAAAGCAGCTTGTTCTTGTGTACTGTAGATTTTCCTTTCCAAACCAACCTCATTGTGCAGCTTTTTATGTGTTGAATAAATAAACAATAAAAATTTAAGGTGTTTTTCAACAACAGCCTTTCTTCCCCAGAACAAATTTCCTCCCTTAGTGAACTAAATGTCACCTGTTTGAGAACCACTGGTCCAATCGATTTCAAAATTCTAAACGGAACGATACTTTTTTTTGCATGATTGCGTTCATTCCTCATCAACAAATGACAAAACTACAAGGAATTTGTTAATTTGAAACAGCATTGGCTTATAATTCTTACATTATGCATATGTATATCACTACATTGCTCCTACTCACTGTTAAATAATTGCATGTCTGTTCAGCGATTAACTAGTTTCGTATCAGTGATAATTTTTACTAAAACTTTCTCCAACATTGTCAGGTATTTCCAAGGAGTATAAAATAATCATTAGGTGCACAGGGTAAGTGACCTCAGAACATGCGCCATGTGTGTTGTTTACCTCTCAATTCAGTACGTCCCATCCAAACTGGAAATAAGTTGGTTCTAACCTCAATCATAGAAAGCTATATAAAGCTACTGATGAAATCAGAATACTTACATAAAACACGTAACTTGAAAATAAAAGTTATCACAGGACTTCTTTCCATCTGCCCAAAAAAACGCACATGTTAAAAAAGCGTGAGAGACACCCAATGGATGAAGTTGATTCACAACATGTAAGTAAAATAAGTTGTAAAAAACTACAACATTGCTGATGACCAACAAATTACCAGGCGAAAACGAACATTTGCACCTGGAATGATAACAAAACATGCTTCCATCTACGTGAGTTCCAAACCACGCACATGTATATGTACAGTAGGATGTTGCCCAATAAGAATTTCACATCAATAATAACTTCTGCCACTTTTGTAGTGATAATGACTCACCACTAGCGCATACACAGCTACAATTCTCTTGACAACAAAATGTGTGTTTTAACAACTTTCTGTTGACCAGAAATAACTAACCATTGTAGAACATGAAGACAGGCAAGCAGTACTAACAATTTTGAGCTTATCCAATAACATAATGCAAAAAATGGTGCTAAATTGTTTCTTTAAAAAAACAGATCATGGTAGGAGGCAGAAAGGACCAAATTATTAATAACCCTCATAAAAATGACTAGTGATAGTGAAACACACAGCCTCAGGTACGGTGATTGCTGCATGCCTGCTCATGAAGTAGTGAACAAAATGCACGACCTTTCCTACAGAAATGTGCCCACAGCAATGCATTCACATGGCTCCCCATGTTTCTGCAAATTTTACTGCACATTGGTTTGTCCAACTGCATAATTTGGGCAGTTACTGTACCATGAAATATGCAAAAACGATCAATACGATATTCCAAATTGGCCATCTGGCATGTGGCAAAGGACTACACTCCAGCTTTTTAGATAGAGGGACCTGTTTGAAAAGTTTGACAGTCTCCCCTTCAACCACCCACAAGCAGAAGCCCCATTTCAAAACCCTTAAGCATGTGAGGAAGCAACTGGAAACAGTGCAGAGTGCTTCTACTCTAGGTAACTTGAAACATCAAATGTAAATGGCAATCTTGCATTAAGCTTGTGATTGGAAAGTTGGAAATTAGAACATCAACAAAAATCAGCGAAATGCCTAAAGAGGAATCCACCTAACAAATTGACAATGACAACTTTGAGCAATGTATGCAAGTTTGCTTCCAACATTGCAGAAAACAATCAGAGCATACTCTGGAAAGAACATGACTTTTGTAGAGCAACTAAGATAACTGGAACTCTGGGGAATTACAGGACACATATTGAAGTTTTGTCCAGAAAAAATCTGAAATTTGACAGACCTCTGTAGGTTTTAACAACTTTTATGGATTCTGAGAGAACTTGTTTAGGGCGTTAATAGATAAATTTTTATAAGAGCCCTGTGAACATTTTATATTTCAAATAATGATTGAACGAGGAAGTCAATGCCACCAAGTATACATATGTATATATCTAGATTTGAAAATGTACTTACATAATCAACCCTGTCCTCTAAGAGCCAGTGGAAAGATTTAAGAAACAGCAACAGAGTAAATGAAGCAACAAAAACTGGGCTGAAGTCATCGCGAAACATTGTGAATGCAAGGCATGTGTCTGTGACAGCATACCATGATCTTTCAATCAAATGCTGCAAAGAAAAACATCATCAGGTCATCATAAATATAAATCATTCATCAATCTTCCATATCAATATTCCGATCAAATTTTGTTGAAAACTCATGTTTATTAATTCAAGTGCAGCCTGGCAGCTGAACTTAAACATATTGCACAATTCACATATTCTGCTAGCAAGATATAGAATATCTGAACAAGCATGCTATGCAGACAATGCTCCATCTACGCAAAACTGAATATTTTTATCAAACTGCTTTGCTTAGATTTGGGAAGGACCTTACTGGAAAACCACCTGGTTAGTTTAGGTACTCCAGATGTAACATAGCCAAGTTTCAGCTTTATTTGAATACAGTTCTTGTACTTTTGAGCGCACATGTAAATACACCGCATATGGTTTAGCTTTCCATCAAAGATTACATTATTTGCACTTCATTGCCAGTGGCATTGACTTGTTGGAATGCTTTCCCAAGTAAACATGAATGAAATAATTTAGCCTTATATTGTTGTGATAGGAAAGTCTGGGCATGCGCAAAGCTTCACATTGTGGCAGCAGGCAACAATAGAGATCACCCGACAAGATCCCTATTATTGCTTGTTCATGCCACATATATATATGGATGTTATCCTTTGCGCACATCCCGTTCGTGATGAATCGCACATTCAATGCAATGCCAACCGAGAGGTTGAAACAACATCCCCTCCTGTTTACAATGAACCACACCAATTGCACGTTCTTTTTGTGAAGGTTGCACGTGGCACGAACTTCACATCCTGGACACAAAACCATTTTGTTGCAATCGGAAAAGCCTGAGCAGCAAGTGTGTAAAGCTTCACACTGTGGCAGCAAGCAGCAATAGATATCACATGCCGCAATCACTCTTCACGTATGCTAGTTGTTACATTCAATCATTCACATGTTAGTATCCGCAGAGATTACACGCCATGATCACTTCGTTATTGCTTGTTCACGCCACATATATATGGATATATATGGGTGTTATTCTTTGCACACATCCCGTTCACGGTGAATCGCACATTCAGCACAATGCCAACTGAGAGGATGCAACAAGATCACTTTCAAGTGATGCTACCGTTGGACCAAGCATTGAAGCTGGAGCATAACTGAGTTCTGCTAAACACAAGACTTCACTGAGCCAGATTTGAGTACACATTTATGTCCAGTTACCAGGAAGAGGATGAAAAGCTAACTGGTTTACTGTCTGCTAAGCCTATTTACAGAAAACAAAGAAATAAAGCCTATTTAAATAATTTGTGAGAAGGTTAGTCACAGAATAGAAATGGCAAAAATATTCTGTAACAATCAAATGCAAAACAAGGGTTTCCATGGGTATATTGAAGTATGCGTTGCACAACACATTTCTACAACAACCACCTAATGAGTGACCAATTAAATATGGTAGTTTTACATCAAGATTGTCACAACTGCACTTTATGTAATATTACTAAAGCTGTATCAGAAAAATACACTGAGAAAAGCTTTTACAGACTTGACAATTTCAATCGTAAATGAAAAGTTTTCACAATGTCACATGAATTTTCTTTTGTATTTGGAACAAATATGAATACCTTTTATCCAAGCAAAAAAACACGAGGAAATCCCTAGCCACAAGAGATTCATGCTACAATTTTGCCTGAAAACATTTGCGTCAATATTGCCATATACAAATTTTGTTTATAATAGTCTTTTGTACTTTTCACCTTTTCAAAACAAATTATCACCACATTAAGTAAGTTTAAGACTTCTAATGTGTATGAACCCTAGATAAACATGTACGGGTGATTCCATGTCAGGTGATCCAGCAAAATGGGGATTTTTCATCTGACCTTCACCAAAATTCACTAAATTTTATAAGGGGAAAGATCTCAGTCTTCTGAGCTCAACAAAGTTGGAATTTTTGAAATCGGACCTGTATTTCCAAAATTATGAGCATTTGAAATTTTGATGTTTTTCGTGAGGATTGGACCAAAAAATTCTTGGAGTTTTGCTGTTGGAAGTTCAACTGATTGTCACCCCTTTATCTCTGAATATTTTCATTCAATATTTTGCAGTGAAGTGGAAGGCTCCTTGCTGAACAAAACAACACAGAAAGTTTTTCACTGGTGACCTTTGAACCCTGGTTAATCGTTGTTATAAAGCAACATGTTTTTCATGTGCATTCAAGCATGATCATATTTTAAATACCTATAACTCAAATAGTGCAACTTCAATTGACTTTATTTTTTTTATGTAAAGGCTGGTGTTATGGAGATACTACTGTATCTTGGTCACCCATGCTTATTTTTGAACTTCAGGCAAAAAAATTAAATGTTTACATAATATTATATATCCATTAAAAAAATTTTTTTGATCAAAAATATTTAAAAAAAATATTATCATGAAAGTAAAAACACGTGATTTTTTCAACTAAATTAATTTTTTTAATTAAATCTGATTTAATTTAATTTTTTAAATTAAACTTTGTTTGTTTAATTAAAAAAATTTTTTAACGGGTTGTTTAACAATACAGTTCTTAAGTATGCTCAATACCCTCAACAAAATTTTTTAAGATTAAAAACATGTTGAAAAATGTGAAAAAATTAGAAATAAGAATCAATTTTGAATATTGCTAATTTTTTTAATTTTTGAAATTTAAACAAATATAACATAAATTTGCATATATTATTTTCATGGTCAGGAAATTTTCCATTACCATTGTGAATTCTAACATGTAATCCAATTTACAATATACTTAGTAGTAACTTGTTCTTCTTTCTCATTTGTAATTACTGATTATAATATTTTTGTCTGGTTGATTTTCTTTATAATTCCATTCAATTTAAAAAACAGAGTTGCATGGATCCAGAGATCTTACTTGATTTGATACAAACATAAATTGTATTTCCATACACATTGACAGTTGTTTTTGCTTCAAATTCACCCATACATTATTGTCTGATACATATTTCAGATGGCATTATTTTTGTTTTGTCAAATAATCACTAACCTTTGATACTGAGACCTTGTTAAAACTTTGAGACCGAAACTCGAGATTTCAAAATTAGTGGATTTTGCTGAAACTTTTCAAAGAATTATTATCACCACTCTAAAGTTGAATTTTTTTAAATTTCTGGAATTTTTCCAATCTGTTTTGGTTGTTTCTTACTTACTAATACAACAGAGAACACATTGAGTTACAGAAGTTTTACAAAGCCATATCCTTGCAATATTGACAGTTTCAAGACAACAAGCTTGTGACCGAGACCTGTAACCTTTGAGAGCAAGTTGAGACCTGAAACCTTCAAGACCGAGACTGAGACTTGCAAAAATGGTCTCGAGACCAAGTCTCAAGACTTCATCACTGCAAATAATCCAACAAAGTAGTCGAATCAAAAAAGTTGTTAAATTTATTGACTTACAAAAATGGCTATCTTTTTGTAGTCCGACAATTTTTCATGGCTGCCCTTATGCTCGACGTGCATGGTACAAGCAATTCAACAGCAATGCAATTTTTCCCAACTTCAACCTCATGTAGAATACAAGGTAAATGAGCAGTAAAGTATTTATTTTGTGTCCATAGACAATAGCAGCATTAACAGGGCTAATTTCCTCAAATCTCTTCATTATCTTTGT
>JGI24159J19872_10002495_pt1 | contig 21991 bp, 11 predicted proteins | sample Ectturendosymbi4_FD_19872 | JGI IMG/M metagenome (IMG submission 19872) | reverse complement strand
TGTACATGCAAGCAGAGTAATTGGCATGTGACATGTGGAGTAACTGGTGTGTGATGGTAGGCTGAAAATAGCTCTGGAATCCAGCATTAGAGAATATGAAAAATGAGTAAGGTGGTGATAAGAATGTGTGACAGTCTAGTCTGCCATAATGCAGAAATTATAACTTTTTTGTTTGTTTTAGTCATTGTTTTTGCTTGCTTCCTTGAATTTTTTTATTTTATTTAGACTGACTAACCTGCTGTATAGGGATGCACATAATGGAATATCGCATCATATGGATTCAAATTCAAAGTTTTTTTTAAAATTTTTATTCGAAATAAATTTCGATTAAATAAAAGCTAAAAATTGTGAAGTTGGCAAAACAAATGGTTTCCATTCTGCAGTCACAACAAATTTTGCAGTGGCACTCTTTGCACTCCTGAGTAAAAGAAAGAAAAACATTCAACAAGCTCATGGCACTACGTAGTGACATAACAAGCTAATTAACAGGTAGTGTGATCGCTGACCGGCGTTCTAAACCTCAGCACAATTGCAGTTATTATAAAATGTTCTCTGCTAGGGGTAGGCTATAACATATTTTTCAGACAAATTTGGTTAATGGCATAACCAATTTGCCAAGCTTTTTTATGCATTTAACTAGAATATGCGATAATCCACATCTGATAAATATCCGCAAGTTTACCGCCTTGCTCCCTTTCTGTCCATATGCTGGCTAAGTTGCTACCTGACACTGTTGATATCTGGTAGCTTGACAATAAACACGAATATTTCTAGAACTGTGGGATATGAAAGTGCTTCTGGATGTTCTAAAATTCCCTTGGTCCGAATATTTAAAATTCTGAAATCTTGCAGTATTTAACAGACCAATGTTCATCAATTGAAAAGCAAATGAGAAGTTGCTGTGGGCCCATGCACTGCATGGTAACTTCAACCTGCTCACTGTGTGTGTGACATCATAATTGTCTGTGTCAGTCATGTAACATTTCCTACACTTGCAGCCATGATTCTTCTGCTTGCTTACAGCTGTGTAATGCACCGTTTGTTAACACTTTGTCTCAAATTTGTCATTTACTTTTCCTTGAGATTAGACAGTAAAGAACACAACAAAAGTGGTTTACTGACACTAGAGCTGCTTTTTTTGTTCTGTAAGACCCATTAGTTGATAAAGCTGCTGTCTAATTAGTTGAATTTACAAATTCGCCACTAGAAATCAAACCTGCGGTGTTGATTTTAGCATCTTGGCAGAAGGTTGTAATGTCATTTTCTGGCCATCCCCATGAAACAGCTTAATTAATGGCACCGCAGTTATCATCTGCGCAGTGCACTTCACCTTTATTTGAAGTGAAATACACCATTAATAGGTAGTAATCTACAAATGAAAACAACATCTCTATCTGAATATCTGGATTTTGTGATTAACAGTACTGTTTTCTTCATGTGTGAATGACTTTGGACATAAAAACTAAGTGTGCACGAAAGACCTCTTGAACAATGTACTAATATTCTCTGCTTTACTGGCTAAGCCATTGCACCAGTTGAAATAACTGTGACATTTTAATGCTGTTGTTGCCACACCACATGTGTACGCCTTCTATGCATCTAGTGAAAATAACCGAAAATGCCAGGCCATGTGTGTCAACGTTTCAATCATAATGATTGCAAACTTTGGTTCATGTCACTATGGTGATTTCAGCTGCATTTGATGTGCTTAGATGTTACCAACAATTTCGCATAATGGCTTTGGCCGCAAGTGTGAAAACATGGCAGCTGCCTTTGATGCGTCTGCTAATTTTGCAACAATTTGAGGCAGCTTCAGCTGACTGCCTGGTAACTGGTGGATATTTTTCAAGCCTGACTGCTGGGAACAAATGTGTTAATGAAGACCTTATAGGTTGGAAGTTCTTTGCAAGCTTTAGTATGAAAGTTTGGAATTTTCATTTAAATTTTTGAATGTATATATAGTGATACTCTATGTTGAATATTAGCTACATGCAGGGGTGTAGTGTGGCGGGAACAATGTTCCCACACCTTTTTCACATTTTGCTTTAAAATGATTTGGAAGCTGTTTTAAAATGGCTATTTTTTGGATGCGTGCCCATACTTTTTTTGTTAGCACTGCATCCCTGGCTACCTGCTGTGAAAACCATTCATGTGCATAGTGCTGACCTCAACTACTGGAAAGACCTAATGCAGATGAAGAGTTTAGATCAAAAGTTCTTGTAATGTCACTCATGAAAGTTATCAGGTTGCTGCAAATTCATTGCTTATTTGTTTCACAGATTACTATAGAACATTGTGTGGTTCAAACAGCCATGTTTTATGCTCATTTTGTGTTGAGTAAGCGAGGGCCTTTGTCAAGAATATGGCTGGCAGCTCACTGGGATAAAAAGCTTACAAAAGCTCATGTATTTGAGACAGATCTGGAAGACAGTGTGGAAAATATAATTAGTCCACAGGTGAGTTTGTTAATAGTAATTTTTAGTTCTTCATTATGACCACATCACTGATTTGCTTGTATTCAGTGTATGTGCTTTTTTTAATCGAATTTTTTTAGCAATGATCAGTTCTTTATAAATGTGCAATTTTGTTTTGTGAAGTCTTCTGGACTGCATGTAATATGATGATATAGAAAATCTATCACATTCACTGCTTTTTAATGGCTGCAACTTGTTCAATAAGCTTGTTGATGGCATAACAATAAATTATTGCAGCAATTAACAAAATAAGCATAACTGCTAATAGCATGCCATATTATATTTGTCTCTTCTTGTGTTGTGTTCTTTATATTGCTTATAGGTCAATTTCACGTCCAAAACTTTTCAGTTTTCAGTTGTATATGTGCAGTTTTAGTTGTGTAAAAACACATTATGTAAGGTGTGTATGTATGTTTAAACACTAAAGTGATATGTATTGTAAACAATTGTTCTATTTTTGGTGAGAATGTAATTCTAAACAGTCTGGTGTCTTTGGTTGTTGGTTCATGCATACAGTAGTGTCGGAGATATCTGCTATGCTTTGAAACCAGGAGTCTGTGATAAGTCAACCTTGGTAGGAGTGGCTGTGGGGGAAAAGACCAAAATGTGTTTGGACAACTGAAAGGGTTACCAGTTTGCCACTACCAGATAATACCAATTGCATATTGATCCTTGTGCTCTTTAGCATCCTGAATGAACACTGACACTTGTTTTAAACAGTGAATAGTGGACAGATGCCCAACCACACAGCTACCTTTGACTAGTTGAAAGAGTTTCAGGTGAAAACAAGTGATCCTTTCAGTGTGTTTCATGTATCTTAAACTGAAAATCAATATCTTTGTTTGTGAGTTCTTACTACCAAATGCCCTCTGATCTTGGGTAATCCTTTAAGTTACCTCTAGCTTTTCAGATGATTTAACCTTATAATGTTCATTCAAGCTGCAATTCTGGCTCAGACATNTTTGGCCATAACTTGCCAACTGATAAAGCAAGAGAGCTAACCTCTAAAGATGNAGAAAGTCTTCTAGTCTCAGTTTTAAAAAATCCAAGCACTTTTGGCTTTGAACCTTTTTTGGTGTGACATCTTGATTTGGGTCAAGAGATTTTCGGATGATGTCATGAGAAAAAAATTCAAATGGCAATTTACTTGTTTTTTCATCTTTAGAGCTCTTGATTGGCCATCTAGCATTAGTGGTTGGGAAGTTATGGCCAAAAAACACAATCAATAAAGTTAATCCAATTAGGGGAGAAATTTTAGTAACAATCAATCCTGAACTACTCAATTGAAAGTAAGTAAACTGGTTGTTTAATTTTCATTTAGAACTAAAATGAAAATGATTCTTGCATGAATCATTTTCCTAAATGAAAATTTTCCTAAATGAAAATGATCTGCTCTGAATCTCGAGATCCCAGTTACATTTGTTAGGCCATGTGTCCAGAATAGAGCTTGACTGATGCATCGGCATGCCAATATAACGATGTTGACGATGTATCATATCAGCAAAATTTAGCCAATATATATTGGCAATATTTGCACAAAAAAGCGCCTATCTTGCGCTAAGTTATTGGTATGCATGGAATATTCGGAAACCAAAGTTGCCACTGCATCTCTGACAGATTAATGCAAATTATCTGTACTGTTCCGCATATTCTCTGTTAGCGGCGTGCAGCCCTCCAACTATACCAACTAGTGTGTAATAGTCCAAGGTAATCAGACTGCTGCACAGTCGTCCCAACAAACTGCTCTATGATGTATAATTTGCTTGTAGGTTTTTGTGTAGTAAGCAGATGACTGCCTGCGAACAAATCAGGTTATGTGCTGTGGTGGTTGACTGTTTTACTTGGTTTTAGCAAGGCTGCTTAGTGAGACAAGGCCTTCAGTGTGCATCAAAAAACGTGCTACGTCACAACNAGCAGTGACCCAGATTTGCGCATAATTCAATGTTGTACATTTCTTCATCACAATGAGGTGATGGTTTCTGTTGGTAATGCATCGCGNATTGTTGTTTATCTACTCGTAAGATGTGCATCTGAGCATAAGCACGTAGGCCTGCACAAGGGAGAACTTATATGCAACACATGTTTACTTGTTTGTGGATTTGCTTGCCCACTTGATTCAGAGTAAGAGTATTGAATGAATGCAGTTGCTACAATGGATGAAAACATGCCATAACAATACATTAAAACATCTTGTGAGTTGGTTTATCAATAGACACTGCTTGAATAATGCAAAAATAACAGTATCAGTTATCGGCAATGAAAAATTTAATACATCGGTATTGGCCCAAAAAACATCAGTTGAGCTCTAGTCCAGAATGCCGCAGGAAAGATTCATAAGGTAAGTCCTACTGGCTACACCCACAGGAAAGCGGCCCAGAAGTCTCCAGGGACCAGGTGGAGTATCAACATCTCCTACCTTGCTTGGTCCTGTCTTGGTGATGTGGGGCCAGCAGAATTACTGGTATCTGAGGTTTCTGTTGACCATTAACTGAGGTATTTTGAGTCCTCCTAGGGTTGTTACTAACATGACCCTTCCCAGAAGAAATGTGGGTGTGAAAATGAATCAGTGAAAATGATTCTTGATGCCAAAAGGTTGTTTACTGACAAGATAGATTTGCAACTAAAATGTGAAGGTTTAAGAATATGTTTGGATGTATTCCAGAGACATTTTGGATATTTTTTATCACTCAACTTACTATAATGGGAGTGTTTGAGAGCAACCAAATCAATCACAAAAGTTCACTGTGATGAAAAAGTTCATAAATTTTAATGAGTACAAAACTTTAAATGTGAAACATATTGCATGTGCAATGCCATTACTCTGATGAATAGTTTGTCAACTTACTGAATCTAATCTTCTCTGTGCAGGTTAAGATGGCTCTTAGGACATCAGGTCATCTTTTGCTTGGTGTTGTTCGAATATACAACAGAAAAGCAAAGTATTTGCTAGCTGACTGCAATGAAGCTTTTGTCAAAATTAAAATGGCTTTCAGGTGGGTTATTGTTAAAAAAGGCAAAATTTTGGTGGTAAAGGTCAATGTTAAAATTTTCTAAACCTTTGTAAAGTTGATCTCACTGTGGTTTGTATCTGTTCTGAAGACATTGTTGACTTGTTTTTGTACAAGGCATCTTTTTTCTGTAAATTGTTATTAATGTTGTGGTATGTGAGGGAAATATTGTGCTTTTATCTACTACTAAGATCAGGTAAGTAAGAAATCTTTTCTTACACTATGTAATAGACTTACTTGAATTTTTGGTTGATGTAAATGACTTGCTACACTGGCATTAATGCAGGGTAACATGTAGATGACCAGTTTGCTTTTTCGTAAGCTTATTAGGTGTAATTGATGGTCACAACTTTCACTTTCTTTTAAGTTCACCAGTTGAGGTTTTAGAACATGTTTCCAAACCAGGGTACTCACACCCCCAAGGCGGGTGAATCAGCATTCTAGGGAATTTTTCAAAACGATCTCTTCCTTTTTGATGATGTCATTTTTTTAAAGCAATTTGTTCCTTTCAGGAAACTGATGACTTGCCTGCCGTTGCTATCCTGTTTTGTGTTTCTGGCCTAAATAGTGAAATTCATGCTGTGTTATGAATCATGAATTACATTTTCTAAATGAATATTGTAACATTTTATGTCTTATAAAAGAAAATAATGTGTGCTTTAAGATTGCATGAACTTAAATTTTACTGATTTCCAGTAGCCCATGACACCTACCTACAGTGTTGCAAAATTAGGAAAGGTGGCATTGAATAGTTTTTGCATGATAATTGCATTGTACCTTCAGATATATCTTATGAAAATAGTATGAGGTAAATAATTCCTATGTTGTTGAAGAAAAGAACAGCTTTGTGGTTAAAAAATGCTAGCGTGCTGCAGTGTTGATCCATATGTAAATTTTTGAGGAGCAGTAATTTAAAGTTCGTCCCAATGCAGACCTGGTGTAGTTGACCTCCCAGAAGAGAACAGAGAAGCCCAGCATGATAAGATTTACTTGGTGGAACAGTTTCANAGCTTTGACACTCCACTTCCTGATATTAGGTATGTATGCATGATATTTATGAAGCTATTAACTGNTCACTCATATTTTCTTTTGGTGTTCACCATTTTGTCTATTTCACNATTAGTTCAATGCACCTGTTTGCAGCATGGTGAAANTTCTTGTGCNTGTGCAGGGTACATATATATATGGAAAATGTGCAACATAAACTCTGTGTGTATANAGTTTGCTCTTTCAATAGCAAGGCCTTGTGTTAATTTTGACAGCGACATTGATATGAATCGTCACCTCACACTGAACCAATCTCGCATTGATGAAATCACTATGCCTGAAGAAGTTCCTACGTCCTTACGATTGGATGAAGGTTTTGGTGGTAAGACTTCCATCGTCACATTTTTTTGCACCCCAAGCGTTTGTGTTTTATCTGTCGCGCCGTAAACATCTTTGCAGGACTTCCATCTACATGCAGTGAACGTCTTCACTGTCAAACTAAGTAGTATGCAAATCTTTCCGAGCCTTGTCTATGAACTTATTGTATAGTTATTTTTTTCTGTACATAAGACACTGAGGATTTTCATGTATTGTTAAGGCAAATAGCTTATGTAACCAATTTACCAGACTGCGTGCTATTTTCCAGGAGAAATGATGGAATTTGGCAAAGAAGGCGATGATCGATATTCTGCTGGTGATCTTCAAAATATGTTTTACAAAGATGACGAAGGCAGTATGTAACTACATATTCTGTTCGGAATGAACCAAAGCTTGTGTTTGTTCGGACCGTCTCAGATTAGTAAAAATGTGAAAAGTACAAGGACCTAAATGCAAAATGAGGCTTGGCAAACAGCGCCATGCATACGTGAGCGATGATATTGTCATGCTGGTTTTTAGGATAAACATTGGACTAATGTCTTAGGTGTAGGAGTACCATGCGAGGTGTGTGTTCCGCTCTTGAACTTTTGCTTAATAGCATCATGTTTTTAACTATTGAAGTATGTTCGAAGTCTGCATTTCACTTCATTACTTTTTATGCAAATGGATGGCAATTTATGCACAGATCGTGCAATTCAATGCCAAGTATAATGTGCATGTAGTGGGCTCTGATTTCAGTTGGTTAGTAACTTTGTTTGGAAGGTGTTGTTTCTGTTCTCTGAAATTGTCCTCACAAAAAAATCCGTTTGTGAACGGATGTAGTAACGCAATTTGTACGATTTTCGTGCGTGTTTCGACGTATATATCTTCATATTGTAGAAGACAACAAAGAATTGAGTTTTGGAATGGATGCTGGTGCTATGAAAGATGGATTTGGAGAGGATGGTGAAGGCATTCTTGGTAAGGATAATATAGTCATTCATTTTCACACCCGCCTTTCTTCCAGAAAGGGTCGGCAGCAGCTCTTGGATGACTCGTAATACGTCACGGTATTCACCTGCCTCTGATAGATCTGCTGGCTCCACGTCAAGACGGGACCAAGCCAGGTTGGAGATGTAATCACACAACCTGGTCCTTGGTCGACTTCTGGGCCGCTTTCCCGTGAGTGTAACCAGCAGGTCTTGCCTCGCCCATCTTTTTGGGACATTTTGGCCACGTGGCCGAACCGTCGTAGCTGAGATCGCTCTATTTGGATAAGCGGATCGACATTCAGGGTTTAACGCAGGGGTGGCCAACCTGTGGCGCATGCGCCAAATTTGGCGCATTGAATGATGTGAAGTGGCGCATTGCATACCGATAATCGTAATAAAGTAGGATAGCAGGCCTTTCCAATGTTTTTGTCGATTTTTTTGCTTTAAAATCCCTGATGAGTTACTTGGTATTATCTTGAAACAAACTTTCCAGCTGAAATTAAAACTCTTCATTTCGCAGTTAGAAAACGATGATATCAAGCTATTCTCCGTATTTAAAGGAGCGGATTGAATGATAATGGCAATATGAGAGAACGCACTATAAAGATCGAGTTATTGCGAGACTCATTTGGAAATCGCTTTTGTGATTTTACTAAAGAATAAGACTGCATTTTGTGATTTATAAATCCATTCTCACTTGGTGAAAGAAAGATAAATGAAAATGCCAAGTAACATATAAATGGAACTTCTTGACTTCAAATCAAATTTAATATTGAAAACGAAATTTGATGCGCTTTCTTCAGTCCCTGGTACTTACGACGTTATTAATTTCTGGCGATCCTTACCTTGTGAAAATTTCCCAGAACTAAGAAAATTCGCTGAAGTTATATGTATGTCGTTATCAAACAACGTACACGTGCAAATAAGAATTTTCGTCCATGAAATTGATTAAAAGAAAAACGAGGTCGCGCCTGACTGATTCAAAATTGAAGAATTTTCTGATGCTCTCAGTAACCAATTTAACTCCAAACATTGAAAAGCAGGTGAAATGTTTGAAATCTCAATGTAAATTTGAAGTTTAATTTGCTGCTTTACCAGATATTACATTTGCATTTTATTATATTACCTGGTAGCCTACATCATAATCGTTAATGATGTGAAGTAACATTGTTACAAGAAATGTCCGACGGTCTGGCGCATCTCTCTCCACTCACGTTTGGAAAAATTGGCGCATGATGCGCAAAAGGTTGGCCACCCCTGGTCTATGTGAATATCAAAAAACATGGCAAATTATTGGAGTCGATATAAATGTAGTAGATGATATTGATTGGTTCTGTTTTTCGTGTCCGCGTCCCCCTCCCACCAACCACGTCCCCCTCCCTCTATACCATGTGACCACTGCCAACGCCTATTCCATCACAGGTTGGGCCGTCAAAGCCACATCCGCCATCGTCAACAACCACAGATGGTCAAGCCTTGATTGCAGACGAAACCTGTGCTCGGACACGAGCGAGAAGGTGATGTGATTTAGTGTGATTCTGTTACTTGACCCTCCAGTGCTGTTGCTTGCCTGCAGTGTTTCACGTGGTATTCTGATTAAGTGCGCACCTCAACGTTCGTTCTGTAGAGCAGTACATTGAGTCACTTTGCTGCGTGTGCTGGTGTGAGCGCATTGTCTACTTGGTCTGTAGTGTTGATTTTCATGTACTTTGGTTAACTGTCTGTTACTTTTGCTTTTCAGTGTATACTTGATTAATAAGACTGTTTAAACGTTATTAAACGTCACGAAAGTTGTCGGATGTTGTCCGCTGTTCAGTTCAGAAGGGCGTGGACATTGTTCACGTTTCCCCTAGTTATGTGCATGTTTATATCTAATAGCATGCTGTTGTGGTGGACATTAGACAGTTTACCGTTACCACTCGTAAGCTGAATGTTGTAATTAGAGCTCTGCAATGGAGATCCGAGCGGAAAGCGCAAAGTTACGTCAATCAAACCGATCTGACAAGCGAATCGAAGATACAGTGTAATTACTTCACTCTTGTTGAACGGCACTTTTGTTCGAAGAACGACTGACTTGGAGAAAACTGCTAAAACTGCTGATTACCTTTCTCGTTTTCGGTAACCACAGGCGCAGACGCATTCTAGTATGTAACGTCTTGGCGCAAGTTCAACTATCCGCTTTGTGACGCAATAAAACTGACTTCACAAGAGTACAACCCATGCATCCGTCCAAAGTTCCCCAAAAGCTCAATTTACAATTATTCTTAATGCATCTTGGATACCAGTGCTAANTGTTCATTNTGAATTAGAAATATAATGTACAAGATTTTACAACTACCACGTCACAGATGTAGAAACAACTTACCAAGCGCAAACAACATGGTTGATTGATGAAATAGAAGCATATAGTCGCCCAATATAGTGATAACCAGGAACGAGCGTTCTGGATGACAATAACAAGTTTTGCCTTGCGTAGTTAATCCGCAGTGCAGCTTTAAATTTCCTTTACGTTTAAGTACTGTACTTGGACTTTGGTTTTCTACCTTTTTTCGCTCGTAAATAGGCAAAACACAATGAAAGTCTGGTGAAGCGGCAGATGATAAAAGTGATGAATTGAATCTAACGACCAACCCTCGTTACTCTTTGTTCAGCCGCAAACCATTGAACACTTGCCCGTAAGTGACAACGGGACTATTCATGCTCAGATTAGCGCACACTAGCGTTAGACCATTCAGAAAAACCATCAATGGATAGCGCAGCATAACATCGGATAAAAGCTTACAACAGAAGCAAAATATCCGATTTTATCAGCTGAGTACACCGACCATTTCCCTAGCATCACCTCTCCATTGGATAATTGACGTTGTAAAAAACAAGTTGAAAATTTCCTGCCTGCTACATCTTTGGGAAATTCTTAGTTAAAAGCTTATGTGGACCTTTCGCGATGAGAGTCTCGCTGAGCTGTTAAAAGACTTTTGGGCCAAGACGCAAGATTCTCACAGTTTTCAATACAGTTAACATTAGGGCTATCGTTTTTCCTCTCGGAACCTGAATGACACTGCTGGCACAAGGTAGACGATGATGTAGCTTGTTCAACAGGTTGCACAGGAGATACAGGAAGACTGTGAATATCTTGATCCTTAAAGGAACTGAGTGACACACTATCTGATTCCTCGATCACGGTACTATTCTTGTTAACGATAAATTTCTTTATTGCTCCGCTGACAGTTGACACGCTTTATTTCACTCTCCACTGCTTTTATTGTCCTCTTTTCATTGCCACTACGGTAGATTCTACACGTTTTCTTTTCGGAATTTTTTTTGTAATTTGGAACGTCTAAGTTTCTCTAAACAGTATTTAGTCATTTCAACAATGTCGCCAGAATGTCACCAGATAGCAAATACAAAAAAGAATCTCAGTTTTGCAGTTTTTTTTGCATTAGTGTTGATTGGCGCGTGAAGACATTAAGTACCATTTATGATTAGATGGGCTTTCAAACTTAGTCTTGGTAACTTACTACAAAAATTGTAGGTATAAATTCCGACTGGGGTGTTATATTGCCGCGAGCCTTAATCCACGGAGGGATAGCAATCGTTAAAAGCATTAGATATCATAAATGAAGACGTTTTGGGCACAGTGTATACAAATCTATAAAAAAATCGTGGCGCACTGTACATATTTATCAATGCGAATGCCCTAGCTTGCAACTGTCTCAGAATAACGATAAAAAATAGTTTTGGCACACCAAGCGTTGCTACTCAACAGCTATTGACTGACTGCCGCAGACAGACNGACACGGTTTATTGTNCAATACAGACCAATCCGAAAAATTCAGAATAGAACACATGTTGCTGTTGGTTGAGTGGCCAACTGCTGGAGTCTTCGGACTCTATAGAAGGTCTACGCCTACGAGTTCAGCCTTTCGTCAGTCTTCGTTCTAACGAGAGCACCGTTTGCTAACAATGAGATTTATAAGCCGTTTCTATTGAATTCTTAAAAGCAAAGAGATTCTGGATAAATAAACAACCTACCCAAACACCATGGCGCGGGACCCCCAGAGGCGGGGGGACCAATGCAGCTGCATCGGCTTAAGGTCGGCCCTGCCTGCAGCTCTCTAAAGCTGACACGTACTTTCATATGTGGCTGTATGCGCGCCGCCGACCTTAGATCTAATGCACGGGGGCGTTCAAACATTCTTTGGTTTCGCTACCGATCCACCAATCATGAATGGAGCGAATAGAATAACTGAAGTTGAGCCCGATACTTGGGTTGTAGTTCAGACCTTTTTCACCGTATATTTGTTCGAATGGTCGTTTGTCTTCAAGAGGTATCCCGTACAGAGCCCTGCACAAGGCGCAAAATCCCATGTACTTTCCGTAAGGGTAAAGACTCTTCGCGTCCATGTCTCTCCAAGAAAAATATTCAGCATACGCGCTGTCATTTCCATCGAGATACTTCAAGTAATTTACCAATTCCATGCTATTGTTAAAATCCTCTACGTGTATGAACGAATGCGGCGGAGCCATTGCTTCGTAGTTTTCGCGCACAGGCCCATAGACAACCGGAACAAGGCCAGACACCAAAGCGTTGATGGTAAATTTTTCTGTTATGTAATCTCTGCAGTGCAACGAGTTTTCAAACGACAGATAAAATTTGTAGCGTTTTGTAAGTTGGTTCATTTGCCATCTCGTGTCGTCGGCAGGCTTGTTTTTGAAGCATCTTCCAAAACGATCCAGTTTCAAGCCATTTTTTATCAACTCCTCTGAAAGTCGCATTCTATTATTTCCGTTTGATCCGCCGCGACAATTACTGACAAACCAAACGGCCACCTTGTCCTTGTTAGCCAGCAGCTTAGTCGTGTTCCTTTCCACGCCTTGCCAACCGGAACGGATCAAATCAATAGGTCTGGTCAATGAGTTGGAGTTTTTTGTTTGAGTGTAAAAAGTAGAATCGCGTCTGGAAATAAAAGATAACTCAATAAGCTCTTTAAACCTGTAAAAATGCAATAGTTGTTGACTGTTCGTGACAGAAGAATGACCTACTGGTTTATACAACAATATTTACAGTTGTTGTTAACGTATTTTTGTAATGAAAAATCAGACTAAATTCAAATTTTCAAAAAGCAAACAAAACAGGGTGGAGTTCATAAAAATGTTTTAAACTTTGAATTACTTCAAAGCAATCTCACAACGGTACAGCAACACATTTATCTGGAAAACGGCAAACCAGTATGCTTTCATGACATCAATATAAGAACGAAAGCACTGCTTGAAATTTCAAAATTTTCTGCAATTCATGGCTATAATCTGAATGTTTAAAGTGTCTGATCTGGTGATATAAAGTGCATCTATGACTTTGCACAGAAACAACTTAAAAAACATTCGAAATTGATTTAGAAATAAATTAATCAGATAACTTTGGACATAATGGATCACTTTCACTGGCACTAATTAAGTTTGAAAACAAAAATTTGGGATCAATTTGCTTTGAAATATATGGTGTGTAATGAAAATTATTGTTTAATATGCTACGGCTGAAGTGGATAGTACTCCACAGTGATCAGGTGTATTGTGTGAGGCCATAAAATTTGGACGACCACCAGTATCGCAACAAATTTTTGAGAAAGTTCGAGAAGCATTTGTGCGAAGCCTTTCGGAGCAGGAGTTCTTTCGGAGCCGGAGTTAAAAATTTGTGAAAAACCGGACTCGGAGTCACTTGTCATTTTCGGCGGCAGCAGGAGTCTGAAAATGTGACTCCGGCCATCTCTGCCACCTAGTCCATAAGAGTAGGCCGGGAAATCAAATTTCATTGTAGAGTAGTTTGAACTGATTTCTGTGAATAAATCTTGTTCTACTGAACGCTGATCCGTTTAATTTCATCCACCTCAAGTTTGCAGTTACATCTTCTACGCAACAAATTTTAATTCACCCCGCACTTGTGAGCTTTCCACAAATGTGGAGCAGCCATTTGGCAAATGTGGATGGCTCTCTGTACTGACTCACTGCTGCCACCTAAGGAGTTTTTTTAAGCTAATGTCAATTGCCGCTCCTGAAGAGCTGCCACACTGTTCAGAAACACGGATGAATTTTATTTACACAATCTAAACAATCATAAGCTGTGGTAATCTGCATGAAATTGTTTTTGCGCTGTACTCGGCATTCGGAAATACATTAGTTGTTGTATGAAGTAGATGTTGCGCTGTGTTTGCCACTGGGGCATTTATGGGATTTATGATCTATCTCTGTTTGCGTCTCACAGCACCTTTCATAATACTCACGAAAAAGCTCCANAATTTGAGTTACAACAACAAAGAAAAGTGCATTTTCGTTTTATTTCAACACGTAANGAAGTAGAAACACTACTTTCAAATTGTTTGTAAAAGAATCTGTTTCTCATAAATTGGCTCGAGAAGAAACCTTTTAAAACGTGTTTGATCAACTTTATCTCAGAAGCAGTCTCTGTATTTCAAACTTTGTTGTATTTTAGCCATCAGCAACTCATACGAAGGTATATAAAATTACGCTGTGGCTCAAAGCCTAATTCCACCATATATAATTATTTTTAGAAAATGCAACAAAAAATGTACAAACCGAAAAGTTAGTGTTCCGTTGAAGTAGTACTCGCCAAAAGATCTTAAATCAATTTTTTCTTTATTGTAATATTGCGTGTTTCCGGGGCTCTCCAAAGTCCAGAAGACGTACAGTTGGTCCGATCGTCTACGAAAATGCATGAAAAGAATGCTTAATTCCGGAACAAGAAAAATGTACGCTTCTCCCCTTGAATCAAATACAAATGCTTTTGCAATCTGATTCCAAATCAGATGCGCAGTAGCAAGCAGCAATGGAATTGTTGGCTTTGACTGAACCACAGTCATTCCAAATGAAAGGTTCTTAAAAACTGTTGCCAGTGGGCTGTAGAGAGCCGTCCATAACCAATGCCGTTCTGAACTACGCACATAAAGCAGAAACTGAAACAGAATTGTGTAAAAGCGTAACTGGCTACCGGTCTCCAATTTCAAGCAATTAATAGAGCTCAGCGGTTCGTGTTACATCGGCGATATATTTACGAGCAACGAATGTCACAAATTACAAACAAGTCAAGTCCAAGACGATTCTGCACGAGGCAGCCCGAAACGCATTTTACCAGATGTCTAGGTCTCTTGACTAATTGCGCCCAGTCTTATTCGATCAAATTGGACGCAATAAAAAGAATTCCTCACCTAGATTTAGCTAGCTGTTATCGCTTTCGCGAAACAGATATTAACGTTTTAAGATCGCTGATGAAAACTTAAAGTGCAAATTAGAGCCTTCATTGGGCGTTGTTTTATTGCAATACTGTATTTGATTATAGCAGATAGATAAATGGAATTTCAAGCATTCAGCTCAAGTATGGACCACACCTAATCCAAACAATGGAAACCAACATTTTATGCATCAGTTTCTAGTTTTCCGCATGAGCACAAGACCGTGGTGTTGACTTACCAATCATATACGTCAGTTTATCTAGCACCTGCTTGTGAGCTGTTGCCACATACTAGGATTATGCAACCTGTCACTTTTTCAGGAGCTGCTTACTTTCTGACAATGGTAAATACCCAAAAAACGAATATTTGCTCGGTGCACATATTCCTGTAATGAAAATGGCAAGCAAAAGCGGCAGCATTAATCATAAACAGCATTAATCATAAACTGGCGTTGATTTATTACTCATCGCCTAATTCAAAACCAATATGGTACCGCCATGCAGCCATCTAAAAATTTGAATTGTTTTTTTGGGGGCTTTCCGAAACACGATTAAGAGATACGGTTTACTTGCTAATAAAATATGAGAGTCACTACTTTAGGACAACGAAAGCCACTCATGTGGATTTTGAAGCAATTTTGGTCTTACCCCTTCGAGCTAGAGAGTAAACGAAGACAACATAACATGCGTTTTTGTGTACTTTCTGATATACATAAAAACAAGTACTTTTGCATTTGAAATTTTACCTGGCAATGTGACGATACCGCGATGTCGCTGTAAAGTCATTGTGACGTATGCAGGGCCGGTCCTAGCAGGTGCGGGGCCCAATGCAAGACCTAGGCGCGGGGCCCCTCTGAGCAGTAGTTTTATGACGTCATCGTGTTCAGTCAACCGTGATATACGACCATGGCAGAGCGCACATATAACGTCTTAGCATCAGAATTGAGAATGTTTGCTATCGTTCGATAATAGAGGAAATTCATCGCTAGTTCTAACGAGAGCGTTTTTTGTTAACAATGAGATTTATAAGCCATTTGTACTGAATTCTCGAGCGCAAGGAATATCTGGAAAAAATCAACAATCTACCTAAACACCATGGCGCGGGGCCCCAAAGGTGCGGGGCCCCAAAAGTGCGGGGCCGTCAGAGGTGCGGGGCCCAATGTGACCGCATCGGCATATGGACGTATGGCAAAGTTTCAAATGACAAGGCACCTGTCTTTTGTTTATCAAAAAGTACACAAAAATTCGGACCTCACGATGTCTTCATTGGCCCTCTAGCGCGATCGGTCGTCGAGTTATGACCATAATGGCTGCATAAGCCAAAAATTCGCTCTTTTGCGGACCTTGCCGTGTTAAAGATTTTGCACTCTGCTTTGTTAATCTCATTTTAGCATGCTCGGGTGTAATTATGCTTGTGCGGTTGACTTTGTACAAGCCGGTAAAATCTGCTACAATGCTCAAAAATCTTAGTTATTTGTCTACTGGAGTTTTCATCATCTGATTTAAGAAAAATTGCTATCTTTTACCTGCGTGGATCACGCGGTGGGCTGAGGTACGTGGGTGATCTGGCATCAAACATGACTGCCGCAGTGTCTGCATCTGCGATCTAGTAAAAAGCAACATAGAGTGTAGTTTGAGAAACTTGTACTGGAAAGAAAACGATGTATTGCGATGACAGCAGTTGGGTGTGCCGAGATTTCGCTAATTCAGCAGCAGATCAATGCAATTTGATTGCACAATCTAAGTTACGACTTTGGTAAAATATCAGTGAAGTATAAAAAAATTGCCTGTATTTTGAGAGCCTACGTGTTTTTCAACAAAAGTGCAGCATTCACCTTCGTAGCACTTACGCAACAAATGTAGGCAAACGCAAGTAAGTAGGCAGACGGGATTGTCATGCATTTGTTCTCAACTTCACTTTTGCGTTTTCTCAGTGCAGGTGCAGGCGTTCAACTGTTGTCGCTCTATCTTTGTCTAACTGCAAGTGCGGCGGCGGTAAACTCTGAGCGAACATAATGAGCTCTGCAACAAACTAAATCAAAACTAAAGAAAACAAGACAGAAAACTCACAATGTCTCGATTTCTGCTGATTTGACAGAAACCGCAGTGATGTGGATCAGCAACGGATTGTTTGTTGAAGAAAGTTTTTCTGGTATCCCAAAGCAAGATTACCTGCACGTAACTGCTCTGAATGAATTGAATTCCATAAAGTCATTTTATAAGCACGAGATGTTGCTGCGCCTGCTCTATTGTCGTCCAAACTATCTCGTGGCAGAGATGTGTTTTTACTCAGTAAGCTACCTTTCTGTACGAGTACGTTTGATATACTTTCGCTAAAACATTTTTAAACAAAATTTGCAAAATTTTAATGCCATCACGTCAGAAGTATTGCACAATTTTCGCTGATTGCCTTTTCATGCATTTCCGGCCAGTCAGTGTGTACCACCAAAATGAACCAAAACACCATGCGGCTTCGATATAACACAGTAACGATAGCTATTTTAATGTTGAAATATTTTTTGAATGAAGGTTCTCGTTACGCTTTAAACTGCTTTCTTCTAAATCAGCAAAACAAATGAATTCATCCAAGGTCAAGAAATAATAGCGAGCACAATATGAGGAAACAATAATTTAACATAAATAGCGCCCAATATGGCACTGAGTCCTTGACAAAAAGTAGTAAACCTATCTTTTTCGATAGGCAAAAAGCATAAAGTGTTACTAGACAAAACCGCTCCTCGTTAAAAAACTTCTGACATTTTGAGAGAGCATGAGAGGGTATTCATCTTCTTTATTTTCATTGCTAGTGAGCAAACTAAAGCGTTTAACGCTTTGGGGGCTGCAAGGCCACATAATGACATGGCATAATATTTTTGATCATAACTCCTTACATAGAGCAGCTACATCACAATCGTAGACATTGTTGCAAGGGGTACTACACAGCAAAACTTATGATAAAAATTTTGCACGTGAGTGATGTCGCTCTGACGGGTTGCGGGTATAAGGGTATGGCGTCGTCGTGCCGTAGTAAGTGCCTGCACCCAAAAGTATTAAATGACAAAGTGCATATTGCTTTTTCAAAAGAAAGTACACCCACGTCCGTAACCAAAAAACGTCTTCATTGACTCTACCGCGATCGGTGGACGAATTATGATCAGTAACGTCATCTAAATTCTAGAACCCATAAGTGGGTCCGCGCGGTTCCTAAAGGGTCGGCACGTTGGAACAAAATTGAAAAATCAGGGTCTCTTCTTTGTAATTTTACATCTTAATCTCGTAATGCAGATTCTTTTCTGACTCAACGTGTTACAAAAAAAGTAGATTGATCAACACCAAAAATTTAGAAAAAAAATGTTTTTCTGATTTCTTTTGAGAAGGATCGTGATGTCGACGTTAACATATTCAACTTTCAACGTGTATTCATAGCACCCTTAAAAGTGTGAAGCCATCCAGTTACTTCCAAGCATTCTGTTTTATCGCTATAATTTCGTATTAGCGCAATAGAGACCATTTATCCGACGTACGAATGGGTGGATAATGAACAATCCATTGCATAAAATGTTAAAAAAGAACTAGCCTAAAGTGTTTTTGTTTGTTTGGCAGTATCAAAGTGATTTCAAATCTGGTATCGTACATGTGCAGTTCATTTCGCGCGTGGTAGAGTTTCAAGATCCGACTTACTTTGTTGGGAGGGATCTTTTTTAAAACTCTGTTTGCAACTGCATCTTGTTTGCTAATATTCTTTTCCTTTGTTGTTTGATCATAAACGTCCGCTCTGGCTTTGATAAGCGAACTTTCCCTGCCTTCTAGAAGACGCGTGAAGTTTGTGGTGAAAAGAGTGGCCTCTGAAACGAACCTCAATGCTTAAATAACATATGTGCATCAGTCGCTTTCATTCGCTCCACAGCATTTAGCCAGTGACGCACATCTTCAACTTAAAACGTTACGTAATTTGGCACTTTGTGAAACAACGAAAAACAGTCAAAGCCATGTACAGGGCAGAGTTTACCAAACTTTGCTTAGGGACACCAGCATGCAGTGTGTTATCATTAATTCGGCAAGCAAAGCAAAAATTACACAGCTTATTGCCTGTTCTAAAAGGTCAAGTTCTATGACTGGGAGCCGACGGCGTGTCGTGTTGTTTGACAATTGATTTCATAACTACAGTCACTTATGCTTATCATCACAACATGGTAGCAGGATAATGCCAGCAGTAATGCCGTTGTGAGCATGTGAGCACTAAGCAATTGCGTAAATAGTAACCTAAAACCCCTTACTATTTAATATTGTGTGTGTGACAGGTGTCCCCCAAGGCAGAGCACTCGTACGCTGAAAATAGATAATTTGGCGAGAGGCAAAAACAACAAAACAGGCTGCACGCTTTGACACCTGAGAGAAGCAAATTGCAATCAAGAAAAACGTTATTACGTATTTATACTTCTGCACATCGACAAATGTTGCTTACCTTGCTTCCAAACGTAAGCCAACGAAATGAGGCACAGTGAAAGGCAAACGTAAAAGGCTATCTTGAATTTTCGTGACATTTTGGAACAAAAATTTAAGATAGATGAGATTGTACGTCACATGATAGTTGGTGAACGCACAAAAACCAGAAAAAATATTTGTTCTTTCTAAGTTGCGAGTTGCAGGCCTGAAACAAAACGTTTGAAAAGCTACTATATTCTTTCTAAATATGACGTTTCAAAAATTCTTCGCTCCTTCAGCACATTTGCAAATGTGTCCTGAATAATGAACAACATTTTTTTCATTCTGGTGCAAGACGTTTATAAGTGAAAATTTTTTAAGGTGCTTCGACAAAATTTATTGTGAAAATTGAAGAAAAAAATATGACTTCAGCTCTCTTAGTAATGTTACTCAAACTTCAAGGCTTTTTATGCTTGATTTCGAGAGAAAAACTTTGTAAAAGTCCTAGAAGTTGATATTATTCATCTATAATGAAAAACATTACTGTAACTGAAAAGCGTAAGATGCAGTACATCCCGAAAATATGAAAAATAAGAAAAACTAATGAGTAGAACGGCGGAGGCAGGTTTGTATTTAGAAAAGATATCTTCCACATAACAAATGTGCAATAAACACTGAAGAAAACCTTGTCAAAAAGCAATAAAATAGAGAGCAGTTTTGTCATTGTGCCGATAAAATCACAGCACTTTATCAAACGTCTATAAATGTAGACGTGTAGAAAGACATCTCCTTATTATCCACATATAGCATTGCACTTTTACAGATAAAACTTGGTTGGGTGAGCTGTGAAGTGTCAAGAATGCAAAATTATTTGCTTTTTGAGAAAAAAACAGAACAATTCGTTTCACGTAAAAAGAGATACTTGTATTTCCAAAAATTTAGTCTTTTATTGCTTTACACATGAACAAAACCAGAGATTCACAACTAGTGAAGTAATTTCTGTTATGCGAACACGATCACGTACCAAGACAAGGGCAGGGAAAATAGAATCTCAAGTCAGACACAAAACATTGAAACAGGCTTCATATTTACCTAACATGGGTCTTCTAAAACAAAACTTAAACCTCCCAAAAGAGTGGTACATCCTTGATTGAGAAAAAGTACTGGTGCGGTCAACCATGTTTATCACAGAATACAAATCTGTATGTGAAATATACAAGCCGTCGCCACAGGGGTTGGTGTTATCCGGTCTCCCCTTTACAATTAGCGTGCCCCCTACAGGAATGGGGTGATGCCCTTTTTCTTTTTTGTTATGTGCTAAATGTGACCCCCACCCAACAACCAAAACCTGACCTGAGACTGTATGAAAAATGTATATATATGAGAGCTCTTTACACTCACATCATCACATCATTTATAAGGAGGAACGTGTTGGTAAAAATGCTCTTGACTAAACAGATACAACAAAAAATGAATTTAAAGCAAAATTTTTAATTAGGAAAATTCGTATAAATTTCAAAGGTATGCTGGTTCCATTTAACATTGTTCTCACGTTTCTACTGGTTGAACTTAACACCCAGGCGTAATATTGGGGCTATATCAGGTAAGGTCTGGGAAAGGTGGATTAGATGATTACAGAAAACATTTTTCTTTACTTAATACTACTTCACTGGTGTAGATTCAGCATTGGTTTAAAAAAAGTGTTTGAAAAGGAGACAAAGTCAAAGGCCACAAACTTAGGTACGAAAATCCTATGGTATAGAGTATAGTGGAATAGAAATCTGGACAGAAATTGTGCTACTCGGTTACTAGAAACATTTTTGGTATTCTTCCTTTCTTTGTTGGTATGTGCATTAACTAAGTATACTGATGCATAATGCTCTTACTATGAAAATAGTTACATGGGGATTATTTACATATTTTACTTTTTGGTTTTTTTTGCATTCACTATAATTAGAGGCATTAGACTCTCGTATAAAGTGGTGAGATGCCTTTAGATTCCAATCGCATTGCGAATACGAGTAGGTATCTACCGAGCATTAAACGAATTTCCGTTCCCATGCATGAATTATCACATCGTCCGAAAATGCATTTTCCAAACGCACGAATGGACACTTTGTTCTCAGCCTGCCTAAATTTTGTGACATACATTGCAGCGCTTCACGTATCAATAACTGTCGTGGCGTATTTCCATCCTTAGCTATCGCGAATGCTTACAATATATGTGAAAGCTGCAAAAGGTTTATGTGGCAAAGTGAAACCAGTTCCGTCCGGCGACTTGAAATTGCCTCCATCAGATTTTGCTTCCATTAATCGTATTAACGCACTGCGCATCTTAAACCTTCTACTAAGNGAAACAGACTTTNCTTACTTCCATTTAACCAACTATTNCCTTTGTTTACACCCGTANTTCTCAAACGGTGNGTCGCGACGCCCTGGTGCGTCGTTTTAATTTTCCAAGGACGTCGCACAAAAGTAAACTCGGTGCAGTTTTGCTCATTGAGC
>JGI24159J19872_10002493_pt1 | contig 21994 bp, 13 predicted proteins | sample Ectturendosymbi4_FD_19872 | JGI IMG/M metagenome (IMG submission 19872) | reverse complement strand
GCTCAAAACATTGAAACACAGATATTTTGAGCATTTAAGCAGCTGTTGGAAGCTGTAAAAAAAAGTTGCAAAAGTTGCAAAAACTTGCCCTACTTATGAGTCTTGGTGTGGCGCACCGACTGCACCTCCTCTCCATTGGCATGACTCCAAGTGGCACACGATGCGAAATGTCAGCAACTACTTTTTTCGACCTTTTTCGGGTAATTTCTGGGGTTATGGCTTCACCCTCGGTTGGTATTGAGTCTACTGATATCTCTGCTAAGACTGTCGTAAGTGCACTCGCATCACGTGACGTTGCAGATGGCAAAAAGTTGCAGCTTATGGTTTGATCCTGCCTGTAATTGCAATGCTGACTTCCTAACTTTGCTTCGCTACAAAACACAATCTATCAGCATTTAAGAGCAGATCTATTACAGGAAAAATATCATTTTTCAGGTTTGCAAACTCGCAAACGCATGAAATCTACTGTAAATGGTTTCATCTGAAGGTACACCTTGGTGTTTGTTGGATTTACGACTTTACATTAAAACAAATTTTCGCGCAAAGAGATGAACCACTCAAAATCAAGCGAAACTCAAAGTTAGTGTGTCAACTTTTCCAGGTTCTTTATCATCTAGAAGAAACTGCGCTCCCGATGACAGCCTGGGACCAAACGATTACCAGACCGCCGCTCTTACGCACGTAGGAAGATATTGCATTATTTCATATCTCAGTCTCCAAATGTACAGTTCAACTCCGCGTTGTGATTGGTTTTCAGATTACAGCGCTTCTAAAAGTATTAATTAGCCAACATTTGCTAAAGCAATTTTGCATACTTCTCGTTCAAGACCTGGAACTCATATCAACAAATTTCACAAAGAGAGTGTTTAATTAATGGAACTTGGCACAATTTTTTTCAGTACATGTCGGACGCCGTTCTGGTCTTGGTACAAGCTCTGGATAGACTACACAGGGACATTTGCGGTGGAAAGAGCGGCCTTTGCAGGCAACTCAAGTGCACGGCTGGAACGAACGAACTTGCCAAAAAAGTCTTTCCGTACCTTAGAAATGCTTCGATTACAGGTGAGAGAAGATATTCTGATAGAGGGATTGCTCTCCTACTTTGGTTTTTGAGCAGCTGTTCCCAACCACCGTTTTCGAGCCGGTCACCATTCTGCAAAATACGCGGAGGTGTCGTGTCAACAAAAGTGGTGAATTTTTCTGTGAAAACAAAACTCCGACTTGTTACAGTCAACACAAGTGACATAATTTTCCATATTTATTTTCTGCTCTACAACAAATGTTTTAATAGAGAATGAAGCTTCGGTGTCTGTTCCCTTCTTTGGGGAAGACTTTCCCACGTGTTTCTATCGAATACAACAATAGATGATGAAAGCTCTGTTCTTTGTGTATTTATGACTGTCGTATTTTTCGTTGTGTTTTTTTTTATCTTGCCGCATTAATGGATGACGCTCAGGGTGAAGAAATTACAAGCATTAAAGCAACTTGTTAGTAGCTTTTATGTTTCATGAATTGTTGAAACCTTTGTTAGTTTTGTTGAAAAAAGCTTCAAGATCAACAGTGTTTCCTCTTCCGCTCTGTACGATACAAATAATCTTTTTGGTGAAAATATTGCTCAGCGCAACACTCACATATCTCTGCGGAAAACTGATTACCGCTCACTAGATGTGAAAATAACTTTGCTGAATGAGGAAGAAAACATTCTCTGCACTCGACTTGCACCGGGTGATTGTCAGTTGTCTCGAGTGTTCCGCCGCAATGACCAACTCGGCTTTTATGCTACTTAATTTACAAAGTTTTCACATGTAGTGTGATGTTTATTTTAAGGATATAACATATCAAATGCAAACCACAACTAAAATTGCTCAAATTTCATGAAAGTACTCAACCTAAATTTTTGTTTACTCAGGAATTCACGGAGGACACTTCAAATTCGATCGAAATCAAGATGGCCTCCAGTCCTATGGCCTGCGAACGTACGTCAAGCTAAAGGATGAATATGTCTGGGCCAGAGCAGGACTTTTCGAAAATGGCAGTAAGCCTCATGCGAGATTGTTTCTGTTTGTATCGTATTTTCCTGCTAATGACATTTTGGAAAAACCTTGCACACCTCACCAGTCACTTTCAGTGTTTCTCAACCATTCTTGTCGCATGCACCACTTTCATTTTCAAAAGTTTATCGACTCAACATGATTCACTGCAAACTCGCAGTGAATGTGAAGTGAAAAACAAAATTAGACTGTTGTTCTCCACCTCGCGAGACGACTTGACGATTCTTCAAAATCTTATATTGCTTCATTAAATGTTCCGCCAAAAGATCACCCTGCTGCACCAAGATATTCCTCAACTAATGATCTGGTGATAAGCACAAATAGTTGTGAAACTTCTTAGAGTAAGCCCTTCACGTTGTTCTAGTTTCACTTACACGGTTTGATACACACACCATTTCGCAGAGGAACGTCCCGGAGGATGATGTGGTGCACACATTGGTGTACCGTATATCACGTTGAAAAATAGTGATCTGTGTCATCATGGCGACAATTTCATGCACATTATTACGTGGAATAGATCATTCACTGAAACACGCTGAACGTGGAGTGTGGAGTTGAAGGCCATTGGTTTGTTGTCAGCAGAAATATGATTTGCAACTATGGATTGATTTAGTTCGTCCGAATTTCGTAAAGGATGCTGCCTGAACCACAGAGTCCGGTAAAGTAGGGTCTCCAACTCAAATTGCTCCCAGGGCTAAGTGAGGGCTTATGAACTAACCCGACTCCCGAGGGTCGCAGTATAACGCTGACGCAACAATGGAGGTACCTGAACCTTACCAGAAACAGCTTTTACAACTTATTTCCTGTGAAAAGTATCATGATTTATAGGCAAATCATTTCTAGCTGTCTCTGCGTTTGTTAACAGGAACTTGTTCACTCGCTAGCCGAGCACTTTTAAACACCGGCGAATAAACTAAATAACGTAAATCTTAATTATTTGTAAACTCCCAAAAATCATCGTGGGTTGCACAAAACGCCATCACGGGCCGCGTGTTTGAGACCCCAGTTGTAAAGGATGCGTAAATAATAAAGCCTGAGCGTCTGCAAAGGGATGCCAGGCCTACTCAAGCATGCTTACAACCATATTGGCACACATTTTCCTGAGCGTTTGGTTTTCAACAGCGATAAGCTCGCTGATTTGGGGTTTGAAGCTCTGGTAATGAGCGACAAGCAATAGCTCCATCACAAAAACTTCCAGTCAAGTCTCCGGTCGCCTTAAAGCGCGGATTCTTCAGAGTGAAAAAGCATGGCAAAAGCGATATATTTCGATAGGAACTGAGCTTGGGTTTAATTAGAGCTACAACGAATTGATCGCTGGCAAAGTTTTGATCAGATGCAACCTGGGGTTAGCGTTACTGTGGACGCAGCAAAGTGAAACAGCCACGATAGAAAGGATAAATCATGCTTTATGTTAAACGTCACTTCAAGCTCAGCATCTGCAGCAGACACAGAAACGCTAAAGGTGACGTTACTGCATACCATCCCAGTCAAACCACTAAAGCACGGGGGCATGCAAACGAGCGCGGCAACTGCAAACAAATACCGGAAGATGTCAATGAGCGTGCAACGCTTGTTATCAGTCAATAATGAAACTACGTTAATCATCACCTGAGCACACCTTGTAACCAAAGTAAGTGAAAACACACGCGGCACTGAAGCTGGTTGCAATCGGAAGTAAACGGCCTCATAACACCGTTTACTCTAAAGCAGAAACGAGGCATGTAACGTATAAATCACAAAATCATGTAACAAATCATGTACGAATTATGTAAAGTTGCTCCGAGAATTGACACACATTGTCATAAATTGTATGATACGCTGGCTGTAGACTTACAAAGCTGCATCATTCAGAACTGTAAAAATCAACATCCATTGTTTGTCTGGATGTTAGAAATAGTCAATAAAATATTGGGAATTTTCTTGTAGGTAACACTAGCTTAGTAATCCACGTTATGTATGATTTCTGATATAGAACATCGCAAGGATATTGTCGTAGTATACTTTATGTTAAATGTAATGGAGGTTACGTATCTCATTTTTACCTAAATTAGTGTAGAATACAGATATGTCTTTTAACTCTATAAAAATGTCAACCTAGTAGTCATAACTGGTTTGTATGCGCAAACTTTTCCGCATTTTTTCCGACTTCTCCCTCTCTGAAAGTTGGATTAATCGCTGTGGAAAAGAAACATGCTCTGTATGGCTAAACTTTCTGTTTTTCAGAGTTCATTCGCAACGAATCACTCTTGCAAGGAATTTTGAACGGAGTGTCTTCGATTTGTTCCACCCCGTGTCAACACCATCAAAGGAAGAAAATTTTAGCAAATGTATTAATGTCATTTGAAATTGACAAGTTTTTTAATAGCAGACGTGGTGGCGCCTAATTATTAGGCGAAATGTATTGACTTTCAAAACAATATAGATTAGCTAGTTCGTTAGAGAAAGGGCCTGCTCCCTTTTAGGAGGCTCTACATACAGTATTTCTCATGTTGTACACCACGATATTGCAAATTTACAGGAGTTTGAAAGATGGAAAGCACCCACTGCAAAACAAATACGAATGATCAGAATTTACCAGTACGTGTGCTTTTAGAAAATAGTTGTAATACACTCGCTTTGTACTCGCTGTTAAAAGCGTCATTGCGAGCTCTCATCTCCGCTTATTCTTTATGAGTTACTCCTTACTCGGATATTTTCTTAACGAATGCTACTGCGATGGCAAGTAATGTAGCTTCAGGAAGCACGTGCTTTATCACTGTACAACTCAGTCAAAACGTCCGCTTCANTTACATTAATTAACTCACCCATGGTGTTCCTTTGCAAGCGGAGCTGCTTCTTTACCTTTAATATATCCTCCNATGCTTTCAATTATGCTTATATAATTACCTAACTAAAGCTAAGAAACGTATGCNGATTAATTAAAAANANAAATTTTACTTAATTTGGTTTTAAATACCTTTAAAATTTAGTATACTTTTAGTTCATCATAATCTTAAATATTTTTAAGTTACACCATTAACAATTTCAATAATACTGATAAAATCAACAGTTTCACTTGAAATAATGATATTCAAAGAGCTACGCCTCATAAATTGAAACGTGTCCCATGTGATCTTCATAAAAAAGTGAAGGAAACGAATTAGTTTTTATACTTTGAAAGCATTTATATACGTGTTTGGTCTACTCACGTTCATGGAATCATTACTCGAATGGCAAAATATTTTTGAGTCAATGGATTGTTGTCTTCAGTCAATTTTGAGCCAAACAAAGTAGGACTTTCTCTGAGGAAGTCTACTTCAAAAGGGGCAGAAGGTTGTTAAAGAAACAATAAAAGCTATCAACAAAAAGACGACGTCATGTGTTTGTACAGTTTACAAACTTCTTAAATGACATTCAGAGTGTAGCGATTAAATTGATCTCCGCGGTAAGGCTCGAGTCAGGAGTTCAATTTCTGACTCGAGTTGAATTGCTCAGAAATCATTCATATTGGAGCTGTGCCAATTTCTACCAGAAAAAATATCTCGAGTCATTGCATCTTCTTCAAAAATCTGTGACTCGAGTCACGTTGAGTGAACTACTCGCCTGATGTAAACACTGGTGTCAGCAAAGAGACAACGCGCAATTTCTAGTTAACTAAATCAAAATAAGAGATTTTGACAATTCGTAATTAATTAAACAATTTGATTATATTAATTTTGACGTTATGAATCATATCTTGTACTAGGAATGTTTGTAGTAATGTAGAAATTTCAATCCTTTTTTCGACTCTACCTGTGACAAATATGCATTTTTACTGGAAACTGATAAAGGCTAAATTCATACGTTTCTTACAGGTGTGTTGCTGGACTTGTATTAACTGCTCATCAAACAGCATTGTGACGTCGAATGGCAGTGAATGCACCAAGTGCCAAGTGACGGAAAAACCAAACTCGAACCGAAACGAGTGTATTTCGCGGCAACGGAAGTGAGTTAAACTTTGGTTGCATGATCCATCCGTAAAACATGCAATGGTTCAGGACTTGCGAACATTTACATATTTATAATTTTTCTGCAAAGATTTGGGGCACTAGTACGCATAAGTTATCAAACATGCAAAGAGCTCAATAAAACAGTAGTCCGCTGGCAAAATTTTGACTTCATGCAGCTGGATATTACCCATCTGTGTAAAGGTGTATTTATCGCTGCTACCGGAGTTTAAATGTCGTGCAGTTGAGGTAAAAGACAACGCTTTCATTCATTCACACAATTTTGGACACATTTTTGAAAACAAAACAATGGGCCCATGTTCTTTGCAAAGTAGTTCATTATTCTCACAATGATTCGCCGAAAAACTCTCGTATTGCCAACAAAGAAAACTTTCACCACTTGTAAAACTTTTAGCGATTCAAAAGAGAGGTGTCAATTTTATTTATGTTTGATTAACCTCACCAATTTAATTGAAAAAACAAATAATTCCTTTACGTTTCGTTCTTGTTAGGGTCACTATGCTCGACAACACCACCACTGATGATCCATTTTTTCATCAGTGACAAAATAATCATTTCATTCGTTGATCAATGATCTTACAATTTTCTTTTAAGACCCAAGGCAATTTGAGGGTAACTTGCCATCCAACACGGCACTTCTTGTGCACAACTACCGCCAGGATATATTATTTTAACTTCGCAACATTTTTTTTCTTGAAACATAGAACGTTACAAAAGTTGTTTTTTCAGCAACTTATCGCCAAACCAAATATACACTATCCTTCCTGTGGTCGTCTCGACTCTTGGAGTGATACTGACCACCGCCGTGGTGGCAATATACATCAAGCATCAGGATACTCCGATAGCTAAGGCTTGCTCGAAGGTGAAATATCAGCGTTTCTTTTGTGAAACATCATTGTCTTTTTTCCAGGGCAGATCAAATCAGTGAAGGATTAATGATCGTGTTATATTTTTCACAGGAATTAAGCTTATTTGTTGTTGCGGGTGTCATAATCTGCTTCTTGAGTGGATACGTCATGTGTGCTGGACTGAATATTGCAAGCTGTGCCGCAATCAGGGTCTTCCTCTCTCTCGGACCAGCCTGCATGTACAGTGGACTGCTGACAAAAACCTTACGAATTGTGATCATTTTCCAATCGACAAATGTGTTGAAAAAACATGTGCGTGAGGTTTGCATTGTCCGTTTTCGCCAATAGCAAGCGATGTTGAAAGTTTAGTGCAACTGCTTGCGTCTGCTGAATACAAACGTACTTGCAGTNGGATTGACGTTTGGCAAAAACAAACAATAAAAGAAAATCTTGTTTCCCAAAATCGNGAGAAGCCCTACGACAACCGATTTTTGCTTTACAAATTTTCAATTTCCGTGTTTGCTTTGAAGTATTTTGAGGAAAATTATGTTTCAGTGGAAACCGAAAAAGCCATTATTTTGCAGAACAACTATCGTCCTAAAATTTTCCAAAAAGTGTTGATCTTGCAAAACAACTATCATCTTAAAATATATCAGTTTTGAAGCAACCACTGTATGTTTCACAAATACAGATGAGGAAAATACATCACATTTTTGATTTTTGTTGTGCAATAAAAACTAAAAATATCGTGCTTTATGCAAAACCATGCTTCAGATAGTTTTCATGAGAAAACATTTGTATATTAATTTTGACTTGCTTTCCCCTGGCAAAATAATGCTTAGCTTAATTGAATATTTTTTTAAATATATTAGATGAGTTAAGGATTTGTTAATGTATGAAAAAGCACGTAATCACCAACTAAAACTGCATTTACTTTGACAGTATTTTCTTTTCTCCCCAGTGGAAGGCTTACATTCGTTCGTTGCCCCAGATTGTGACGACCGTGGTACTGATAATTCTTCAAGTGTTCATCTTGGCCATATGGTTCTTGGTTACTCCAAACACTACCACGTACACAACATGGGGAGAGAGTTTGTATTACGACTGCAGGTTTGTAGATTAGAAAATAAGGTTAAATGTTGCTGCAGTCTTATGGTGAAGATGGCAGTTCACTTCAGAAAAAGTTAGGACATTTTTTGTTTGCAGAAATCATATTCAATCTGCGCAAGGTTTCTGAAGCAACTAATTTTTGTCCAAAACCATGTTCAGCAACATAATTACAATTAGGTTGCTACTCACGTTGAAAGCGAGACATGAACTTAAAATTCCTCTACCATTTAGAAAATAAATATATGTGATCACAAGTATATGAAGGAAAAAGCATTCAATTTTCTTTAGACTCTGTCCTCAGTTAGACATGTAAATCATCACAGGATACAAAATAGTTTTATTGAAACGAGATAAATTAACACCGTAGTTCAACCTTGTTCCGTGTCTCAGAGTTTTGAATAAATATTAACTTCATTGCCGTATTTTTTAGTCTTTTTGATTCTTTTTATACCTGCGCACAATCCTTTACACACCTAAAAGTTTTGGCCGCTTTCAGTTCTCCAGCACCTGAAAATTTTCCTTGTTGTTCTCGTGTTTCAAAGTCTGAGCAAGTTGATTGAAATACTTGTAATTAAACATATGGTGTAATCTTGTGAAGAAAACACACAGCCATTCGAAATGTTTGGACTGGACTGTATCTTCGAATCGTCTTTTGGCGTCATCATAGAATGTACAGTAGCAATGTCAAACTGTGGTAATTATACTTACAAACAGTTTTGTCTTGTATGTTAAATGCTAACTTGATACTCCTCGCCAGTGAACAGTTTTTCTCGATTACAGTGGAATAAAAGATGCAGAGATCATGATTGCACTGGCTTTTCCATTTGTTTTAATCATCGTATGCACAGTTCTTGCCACTATCAACAGAAACGTTCCATCTGGATTTAACGAGACTCGTCTTGTAGGTGAGTAAAAACTTCAAATAAACAACTGTCGCTACCATTGGTTTTGTTTACTGTTAGCATAGAGCCTACTTCTTTGATTTCTAATGCCGTGCCTGTTGTAACATATATCAGCTTTTCATAGCATTAAAACCTTGCTCCAACAATTTTCGTTGCATAAAGAACCATCATTCCTCACCTCTTAAACTGCCAGTAAATAGTTATTGACTGCTATTTTTGTTGCAAATAATAATGTCTTCAAAAAGACTTCTCGTTGTTGTTCATAGCAGCAAAATTGGCATTTGGAAACAAAATTTCTTCACCCCACTCCTGATTCCAGTCTCAAATATCACCAGAAATTCACGTTAAGTTTGAAGAAAAACAAAGCCGCACGTGCCACAGAGCTCAAAAACTATCGTAATGGTTTGTTCATGCATTTTTGTGACTGAAAGCACGAAATAAAACGAGAACAACAAGAGAAAAAAGAATACAATCAAAGAGCATAAATCAACTGGATATTGATAAAAATGCAAAAACATCAAAAACTCCAGGTTTGGCAAATTGATGTGTTCTAATATATTTGCGTTACAAAGGGTTGGCGAAGGACTGTATGGATCAATTGCTCAGTCAACCCTGTTGCTAGCACAAATAAATTTTTAATTAAAGATATTTCGCATGTAATAAAAGAAAACTAACAAATTTCATCGAATCAACGTCAGATAAGATAAGTGAACAAAACAGCAACTACAACAAAAACAGAGAGGATGAAAAGCATGTCTATGTGCGGAAGAGGTGGAGTGAGCAACTTGGGAGGCAAAAGATACAGGGGAAAAGAGTGGCACTAAAAACAATATTGAAGAACAGTCACAAGCATATGAAACAAAAATGAACATGAATATTGGCAAGATAGTTGGACCTTTTTTCTTGTTTTCCAATTAATAAGGCGCGTGAGATTTCGAATTTGAGGAATATCAGACCACATTTTGGACCAATTTACATCAAAGAAAGCTAACCCAAAAACGTCTTCATATTGGGTAAATGATATTTTTGCAAAAGAGCAAGCCTTGTTTGATATTGGTGGACTGATGCATTATCAGAAAAGTAGTTGTGTTTAGCTAGTTCAGCATTATCAAAAGAGTACATGAATTCGGCAACTGACAGTTCAAATAAGCCTGGAATATTTAAAATTATGTGCTTAGAATAGAGTATAGTTGTTTTAGTTTTGTCATTTATGGGTTCTTAGAGTTTTATCCTGCAATTTTAATAAGAGGGACTAAAGTATTTGTCTGGCTCTTCCCCACCCCTTTACGTCCGGCGAGGGCAAATACATTGGCCCCAGCTCTTCCAATTTGCAACTCCATAACGTGCTAACCGATTAAGCTAGAGAGCTGTTCAAACTATCTACGGAATCGGCAAGTCGTCTAGTTTACTTCAAAAAATTTTTTCGTTTTGGATTTGGAGTTCTTTATGGGTTACGTCATTATGGGGGCATGTTTTCGCGCCCTTCTGGCTGAAGTTACCTGGCTATGGATGTAAACCCAACGAGCCATTTTTTTGGCTCAGTGTTTTGGGAATCTAGCTATGATCCGAGTCTTGAGAGCCCTTGATTGGCTTTTTAGCACATCTGCAGCCCATGTTATGGCTCAAAAGCCAAAAATTGGTAAAAATTCAACTCCCTCAAAAGGAAACCATGGGTATTTTTTAACCCATGGCCATAATTCGCCAGCAGATTGAGCTAGAGAGCTGTTCAAAACTCGAAAAATGGGAAAGTCTTGCAGTTTAGAATAAAAGAAGTGTTTAAGTTTTGGATGTCGGGTTTTTTTATTTATGTGTACATGATGGGGTATGTTATGCATAGTTTTTACATTTGGATGACGTCATCATTCCCTGGGAGCTGACCGAACAAGCCGATTTCGTGGCTCAAAGTTTTATTGGGTCCCAGGGTCTAATACAAGTCTTTAGAAGGTTTGATTGACTTTCTAGCGTTTCTGGTTAAAAAGTTATGGCAAAATAGGTGAATATTAATGAGGAGAAATGCCCTCTAATCCTCTAGGGAATTTTATGGAAGTTTGAAAACAACTTTATGAAAGCAGAGCACGGAAGGTAGATTCCTCGAATGCTCAACAGCAAACCTTGAGTCTTCAATTGGACGATACAGAGGAAATCCCTGCCAACTAAGCTTTCACGAAATGTTGATATGTGCTGAAGCAAGAGAAAAATTTGAAAAACAGGTTGATCAAGGAAAATGCTTGAAAGATGAACATATTATGTAATTTACAGTCCAATAGTGGTTGCCAGCAGTTCTCAGAGGAGCAAGACACATGTCCTACGCAATATATGTGTGGCTCATCGCAACGTTTGCTTGAAGCCAACCATCCCATAATTGGCATGTTTTGTGCTTTTGGCTTCGGTGATAACAGCATTATGGTCATAGCGTGTGTTTGTAATTACAGTTCGCATGTTTCTATTAAGTCGCCTTTTAGTTTTTCATCAATTCACCCGCAAGCGATTTTGCTTGCAATTTACAGGACTGAAGATGCGTAAATGGCGCAAAATCGATTTCTTCGTAACCACTTTGCGGGCAGACTCAGTTGTGTCGCCCGCCACATGTCGCGCAAAACGTTTATGTGACTCATCGCAGTGGTTGCTTGAAGCCAACCATCCCGCAATTGGCGTTAGTTGTGTTTTTTGGATTCGGCGACAACAGCATTATGGTCAATTCTAGGGCTGGGTTCAAGTAACAAAGATTCTTTTTGAAGTACAGTAATAAGCAGTTGCTAACAGGTTTCTTACGCAACTTAAGTAATTCAAGCAAATTAACAAATTCGACATTCAGACTTAAAAAATGCTAACACATGAAAATCATTGCAATTTTTATATCATATAAAGGGCGAATTCTAAACACTTTACACAAGACACAAACTGTCAATCATCCCATCACTCACTGAAGATTTGAGCCTTGATATGAACAGTCCGGCAGGACTAAAGGATCTTTGAGATTCCACCGAGGAATTCGCCTCAATGGCTTACTTCATGTGTGATGATGCATGTCATGTATAATATTGCTTTTACAACAACAAACGTGGCTGCTTAAATCTTAACTTTTCTAAAAGCAAGTAACTTGAAATATCAAGCAATGGCAAAATTGCTTAATCATGCAATAAGTAAAGGTTTTCAAATAAGTAATTAAAAGTAATTACTAGGGCAACCAATTTTTTTGACCTAAAAACTTAAAACTTTGACTTTATTATTTATAAATTTTGACTTTATTTTGACCTATAAACTTTCTGCGTTTGCAACTGGAAAATAATTAAGCCTCAGGTCAGAGGTAGGCGCCTTTTCTTACAAGAGCCATTCTGCTTCATTCTCCAGCACATATGACGGGCGAGGAGTCACAAAATGTTGATTCGGTATTTTTTTCACGCGACTTCATAGGAGCACACGCTGAATTGCAATCAGCTTAATCGTCTGGTAGTCGTGGGGAAAATACATTATTACGTCAGAAGCGACAATAAACCCATTTATTACAGAATTGTAACTAAACATGCAAAAGCGCATCAATATCTGTTGTTGTAGTTTCAATAAAGTATCGAACAGAGAAAGAAACTGTGCTGCAAGAAAAGTTTGACCTAACGATGAATTTTGACCTAACGATAAATTTTGACATTTTTTTGACCTAATAACTTGGGCGTTGCACATGGTATGAGCGTGAAACGTGGTTTGCGGACGTTTCACAAAACTTTAAAGAAAGCAGACAAATTTTGACTTTATTGACTCTTGGTTGCCCTAGTAATTACTTATTTGAACTCAGGCCAAGTCATAGCGTGTGTTTGAAACTACAGTTTACNTGTTTTCATCTATTNTTGTTTTAGTTTTTCATCATTCCACCCGTAAGATTTTGCTTGCGATTAACAGGACTGNAGATGCGTAAATGACGCGAAAGCAATTTCCTAGTGAAATACTTTGCGATCTGATTAGACTGTGGCGCCGTTGTGGGCATTTGTTGCTGAAACGTGGATATGTGCATTTGCAATCATCGCAAAATTTATGAAAGCAGAGCACGGCAGGCAGATTCCGCGAAAGCTCAACAACAAACCTAGGGCCTCCAATTCTCTTTAGTATTGGGGTTGAAGTCTTTGGTAATATCACTTAACGTTGCCCTTTGAGCCTTGATAGATGCTGTCTTGACATCTCAACTTGACCGATTTCGATTAGATCAAACGAGAAAGCTGTTTCTTGACACGTTTATTTTAGCAAGTTTTTCACCACGAAGATCCTTTTAAGCAAGTGTTCTTGATATTTTTGTTGACGATTTCTATCATCGCACTGAGGTAGTGTCTGTCTGTTGGCAATTGTCAATTTATGCGACTTCGCAGGTTTCACAATGTACACAACCTGTGTCATCTGGTTGGCGTTTGTGCCAATAGTTTTGTTGAATACGGAAAAAGTTCCATTGAAGGTGAGTTTTAAACGTTTTAAACATGAGGCCCGTAACCAGCTTGGGACACTAGGAGGGGCGAAGAATTTTCTGAGAGGGGCCCAAATTTTTTTAACTGTGTCCAATAGTTTCAAACTGTATCCAACACATTTTTCCAGGGGGGGCGAAAATCTTTCTAGGGGGGCTTCGCACCCCTTGCGAACCCCCTGGTTACGGGCCTGGTGCATGTGTACAATCATGCGCAAAATAGTTCAACTATCGTAGGTAAACTAAAACTTGTGATGAACAGCTGGATAAAGTTTGGGTTTATACATCTTTTTGCATTTCTTGTAAAACTGGTAATGATTTGTTTGATGGAAAATAGACAAAGTGATTTTTTTGTACTTTTTAGAGAAAATCCGTTTGTTTTCAAATCTTTTTGGAGTTTTTGCAACAATCAGATAGGCAAATTTAATTATTGCAGTCATATAATCTGTCAGCGTGCTTCCACGCCGTCCATTCGATTGCTCAGTTTCTAGGGGGCCAGGGGTCAGGGGTCAGCTGATATCCGAAGAACAAGTAGAAACCGCAAATTATTGAACAAAAATGAAGTTTTTGAAAGAAAAACGTTTGAACAGAATTTGTTGTCTTTTAACAAGACCTCATCAAATCAGAAACGGGATTGAGGTTATTGATCGCTTTGTTGGCGATTATCTTTATACTATATTAGTCAGCCACGTATCCTAATTAGTAATGATTGAGTGAAAAATGTAAGATGTGGCACAGATATTCTAGTTTAAAAAATGTTAGCTTTTACGGATGAAAGTTCATTTCATGCGCAAAATTTCTGCTTGCTGTGTGAAAATTTGTTGACTGCTGGGCAAAATTTTCGGGTGCTGAACGCAACGTCATGCACTGGGCGAAACTGTTTGCTTCGAACTAGAAGATTTTGGAATTGGGCAAAGATCAGCTTGGTAAATGAGTGAAAATGAGAACTCTCCAGAAACAAGTAAGCTGTTCATGATAAAATTCATCTCTTGAGCCAAAGCACCGTGTTTGGTGAAAAAAGTAAATGTGCTAAAATTCCAATTCCCCATGTTTTGCAGAATTCAATGTTATACTTTTGCACAAAATCTTTTATGCGGGGTTAAATATTTGTTATTATACAAAATAATTTTAATTTTTAAGAGGAAAAACATGTTTTCTTGAGCAAACATTTTATTCCTTCAATGAACTTCAGATGTTTTACACTTAAAACTGATTTTTCTCTATAACAAAGCATACGTTAATCAATAACCAANGACACTGCTTGGCGTACCTCCAGATTCTTGTTGCGTGATNCATTGGTTGTTGCGTTGTACATCAGGGTCGTAGCAGTTGGCACCACATTTGCAATTGTGTCCTTGTTTACTCCCACCTAAAACTTAGTAAGGTAGTAGTTTTCGTGCAATTTGTGCAAATGTTTTNAAGCTGTTTGNCAATCGGATCTACTGAAAACCTTTTTGGTCATTCGTTGAAAATTGGACANAGGGAAAATTAGGTAAAAATCACAGGAAGCAGAACCGTCTCCAGAAAATCTTCAATAGGGGGACTTTGCGTTTGTGCAAGGGGGCTTGACATTCTGAAAATTTGTTAAAAACACTAATTTCTATTGTTTCATATTTCAGTTGGGGGTCNTGGAGCTTTGTTTGGGGGGATAAGACCATCAAAGTCCCCTGTGGCGACGGGACTGGCAGGAAGACTTATTTCTTTCCTTTCTTTCTCACTACAAAGGTTTACGGTTGAAATTAGGTTGTTTTCCACCATCAGTTTTTCGTATTGTTCTCCACCTTCAGTTTTATCATGCAGCATTTATTGTTTCGCCAAGCTGCTTATGCGCGTGATTCCTCGGTGTCGTGCTGTATTTCCATGACTAGGAATAAATTTGCGAACAAGACGCTAAGGAGATATGTATAACCTACGTGCAGCATTTATTGACTACTCCGTCGAAAGCTGCTGAATTAGAAAGGTTGAAGTTTATCCGCAGAGTTTTCCAAAATCTTTTGATTTTCTTCGCAGATTATGGTCACCAGCATATGCCTGAGCCTAAGTGCGATCACTGTAATTTCATGCCTATACGTTCCGCGTTGTTACATTATAATTTTCCAACCCGAGCTCAACACTTCGAAAGCCGTCATGGACACCTCCATTACAGCTTCACGGTGAGTATGATGCCAGTCGCTCTCAACCTTTTGGTAATATCCGGTTTTGCTTTGAATAAGTGGGTTGAATCTTTGCAGCTGGAGTAAATATACGGATTGTCTTTTGCCTGCGTTTCTTCTGCAGCGTCTTCTTTTACAGTTTCGTTTCCTGCTCTTGCTAATATGTCGTAATCACTAGATATTTAAATTGTTTGCAATTTATGTGCTATGACAAAAACAGGGAGCTTGCGAAGTAATGATAATTATTCACTAAAGACGCAGCAAAACTTATTCATTATAGCCGTAGAGCGGCAGTCGAATAAAATATCCGGGCTGTAACTTGCACAAGTGGAACATCCTCCACTTGCGATAATCTGCAAACATTGGCTTGGTAAATGCCACTTTCAAACTGCGTGTTAACAGAATGTGTGCTCAGTAAAATCAAAACGCTTTTGGTCATTAAATCCGTTTCAATCCTATTTTGAGTTTGTCACAAACTTTCATATACGAAATTCTACTGCTGATTAGATTTTGTTTGTTAACTCGTTGTTCTTCCAGCCTTACTGCTGACTAGAGTTTTCTTTTGTTAACTTAGCTTCATTTCAGTGTTAGCACCCTATAATCTGAAAATCACCAAAAAAACATATTTTGCTGCAGAGAAAGATCGAAGCCGGAGGCAACCAATACCTGATCAGTGGACAAATCTCCAAGCACGCCGCGCGTAAAAGTTATGCCAGGTAACGAAAATCCCCACTGCACATTTTGGTTCAACTTACCGTAACACGGCTTTACAGCGACCCTTCAGCAATGCGGTCATGTGACATTTTGGGATGACGTTAATTCGGTCACTGATGTGCAGCAACTTGTCCATGTCGGCGTTTCAGTACATTTACTCTTCGCATAGACTTTCCAGCGCAACCAACTTTCTTTTGCTCGTTTCTTATTCAAAGTTCAGGCAACACTTTACCAAGTTTGTTTGAAACCTATGAAGTTGGGCTGTTGCCAAACTGGAAAATTGTGGATACGTTGATATATTTTTAACAACTCTTTCGCGTCTGGCGATGTTTTTATAAATTATGTTCAGTCCCGTCGCCACGGGGGGAGGCTTTGGTGGGCTTATCCCCCCCAAACAAAGCTCCAAGCCCCAAATTGAAACATGAAACACTATAAATAAGTGGGGTTTTGGTTTATTTTATGATGTCAAGCCCCCCGGGACAAAACGAAAAGCCCCCCCACAGAACTGCAAAGCCCCTATTGAAAACTTTCTGGAGACGGTTCTGAGTATGTTCAGTATATTGTTGCCTTAATGATTCTTGTGTGGTTTCACGAACTTCCAAAACTCCCATAAGTCATGGTTTAATCCAGTGGTTCTTAACCTTTTATCTACCATGCCTCCCCTAAGTAATTGTCCTTTATTTTAAGCCCCCGTGACTTTTAAATAGGTAAATTGGACGGAAAACTTTCCCCTTCAATCACTTTGTATGTTAGAGCGCGTAAGGGCTCGCTCCCCCTGGAAATTTATTTACGTCCCCCTGGGGGGCTTGCCCTCCGGTTGAAAACCACTGGTTTAAATGAATTGCCCCTTCCAAAAATTTTGCACCTGCTAATTTGTTTTTATAAAATGCACTATCAAATCTTCACAACTAACAAAAGCTTTCCGGTTTCTTCATTGATTGTATTTCATACCAGCTTTGCGACAACTTCAAGATACGCTTTGCAATTCCCAAAAGTTTGGTTTAAGAAATAGCNTCTTTCACNAAAAAGTGTCGGCTTTGGGATCGACGCATGCACCAATAGGTTTTGAGCGCATTTCTCAAAAAAATATATTTNGATCTGCTTCCAATAGCAAACCCACTGTACATTCACGTGGTGTGCATTGATCAACTGCTTTTATAGTCTGCAATTTTGGCNTTTGGTATACACGGTTCGCAAAGCTAAACGCCATCACTGCTCACGTTGTGCTAGATACGAAATTTATTTTTTTCTTTATCGTCTGGTAGAGGAAAACGCTGCAGGCTATCTGTACGTTTATTTAAGAATGTTCTAATTTCAAGAAACCTATTTTTTGATTCAAGAACCATATAGCATGTTTCATATGTCAATTTAGTCCATCTCACACCGAATGAACTTCCAACACCGTCTTCAAAAGATTTGCTTACATTGTTTTTTTAAATTACAGAAATAAAATCGTGGCTGAATCCGCGCATTTTGGTATGAGCAATAGAAGGGTTTGCTAGGGGAGTTATTATCTCGTGTGCCTGTATTAAAATCCTGTTATAGTTTTCATTGAAAAATGACGAATGTAATTGCTTCCTCTGCTGTTCTTTGCTTGATGTTTGCCCTTTCAACTTCTGCTTAACTGTGTTTGTTCTGATATGCTCGACTGTGGCAGTCGAGGAACATCATTCACAACGTACGTTTTTAGCAAATCGTTGTTAAATGCGTATATGTGATTTAATCATTCTATTAATAGGAATGCAAAAAACGTCACGCATTAAATTCCCTCATTGTAAACCAGGGGTGAGGACCCTGTGGGCCGTTGACCAAATGGGGAACACGTGACCATTTAATAGGCCCATGTCAGAACTTCTTACCCAATTTTTTAAAAATTTGCGTGTGAAAGTAAAAAGAACATGTGCACTTGGTGGTGTTTTTCATCGTAATGCATAATTTGGAAATTATTGCGGCTCGCCCATAATATTCCACAGTTCATGCGCCCCATTATAATGAATAGGTTTCCCATCCCTGGGCTCTAACGTCCAATATTAAAACATAAAAATAAAATGCAATTTGTAACAAAAGCTTTGCATCTAAACCGCGAAAGTGGTATGAACTGATGTTTGCAGCAAATAAATTTACACCCTGAAAAGAGCAAGTTATCCACAGTTCTTCGGAATCTGTTAACTTCTACTAAAATCCATTTCCCTGAAATATGCACACGTCTGTTCCCGAAGCCTGGTTGCATCGATGTGTGCAGTGAGCAACACATGGAAAATATCTTGTGCGTGAAACCACACAGACGAACATCAGGTGTGACAGTCGTACAATCAGTGTTCACCTTGAAACTAAATGGAGTCTCTAAAACTGCACACTTGGTTGGAAACCTGTGCCTATACACCCATGAAAAACAACGAACCTGATTTTCAATGCAGACAGCTGCGCACTGACGCACTGGAGCAGACTAAGTCTACGTTGCAGAAATATATCAAATACACTTTAATTCAGCAATTTTTAGGCGGAAGCAATTTCATGAAAGGAGTTGGCAAATGTTCATCGTTCAGAATTTAGCAACGCCAACCACAATATCTGATATTTCGCAAACATCAGTGATCAAACAACAGGAGAGAAGACCGAAACCACTGAAGCGTATAAACTTAAAACTATCACACATTAAGACGTACCAATTGGAATACTATACGAAGCAAACTGAAAGAGACAAGGAATGTCTCAAAAGGACCATTAGAATTGCCAAACAATTTCATGAAGAAAAATATAATTACTTCAAACAGTTCAAATGCTTTGTACGCGGTCAAGGTTTTCAAGTACATTTTGGCGCTGAAGAAGAACGGCACGGTGCTAAATTTTTCCACCCATTTTTGCCTACCTGACTTTCACTTTGATGTGATTATATGTACGTCATAAAAATGTTTGAAAGAAAATCTAATTGGCTCATCTGTTTTGTCTCTACATCCTGGCCTTTGCACACCAAATGTGGTGAACATCTCAAGGAGGTTTCATGCATACGAGGTAGTGAAAGCGTTTGTATGCTTGTCAACCTTGAAACAGATAGGCCCCGTTTTGACTGTGTTTTTAAGTAGATTTTGTCACTCAGTTGACCGATAAAGCTGCCAAGTTTGAACCGCAGTTTCAAAATTATCGTACTCATTAATGTGAACAAATTTTCAAACTACTTTTACAGGCTCATCACCGAATAGAAGATAACGACGAAGCAGAAATCATCTGATACTTCACCCATTTCCGTCTGTTTACTGTTACGCTTGACCAAAGTTGAGGGGCGACTGCACAGAAAAAAGTGTCCCAACGTTTCAACATCCATGAGGATCGCCATATGATGCGAACAGTCATAAACCAGCTTGAGCTATGAATCCTGACTAAACATAATTAAAGTTTTTGCACGACATTAGCAGATTTCGTTACGTGTTGGTGCATTGACGTCTAAATAGATTTTCTTTCTTGGTGTAAAGCGATGGTGTATTTGTAATTTAATTTGCGGCGTTCGTCACTTAATTAATGTGGTTATATTTTCCTACAAATGCAAACGATGCCTCACTGTTGGACAGGCCTGCTAGCAAAGGTGTTGCAGCAAACGCTCACAGTTAATGCGAGTGCATTATAAGTGTCGTGTTTGCCTTTCTTTGACGTTGAAACTGGGTGTTCCAATATTGATTATGAAAATTAAAACAATCTAGCTGAAACATTTCTCTACACTAGTGTTGAGCTTTGCACCATATCGCGTAAGTGGAAATTGAGCCAACTGCCAAGTTCCAGTGCAGATATTGTTCCACAATTCCTCAAATATAGCCTCAAGTGAAAGGAATTTACGTCGCAGAAATGTAACTTTATGAATAGTTCAATTCAAACCTCTGTCTCAGCATAATCTACGATTGGTGCCAGCATACTTCAATCATGCGACCAAATGCAATGTACTTTTTAAATAGTTGCCGACAAAGAAAGGTAAATGTGATGCTCACATCTTGTTGTACATGATATTAATCTTCATGTGAATGGTACGGTGAAATGATGTATCGACAGATTGTAGAGTTCAGCACAAAAAACTTTTTTTCAATAAAATGATCTTGATCATGGCTTGAACGGTGATAAAATCTAGGACAAAAGGTTTTTCGACTTTGTTTTCAGCGCAACTTCGAAAGATATCAAAACACTTTTAACCTAAACCGGATTTACCTTAAAAGTATCAACTGTTTTTGCAACAAGCAGGTAAAACAGCATTTGTTCAGCTACCCCCAAGTTCTTTTTTATAACCGCTTGGCTGTGATCATGTCTAATTTTGTGTATTTGACCAACAAGCATATACCGTATTTGACTTAGTTATTGGATGTAACTCTCTTCAAATTCGTGCAAAATATTTCGCCTGTTTAGAACAGGTATGGATGATGGGTTATGAGGCAGACGGAACTAACATATTGTCTGAACGCTCGAGTACCTTCGAGTAAAGTGGTAGCGCTATACTTGAATTTACTTTTTCAGATGTGGAGATCATAGGCGTAGCCAGGGGGGGGGCAAAGAGGCCATACCCCCCAAGTTTTAGCATATCTTGTCGGTCTGTACTTTGAGAGGCGGTGTCCCAAACAATATACTGTTGTTCGCTTNAAGTCAAAATATTGTCCCCGTAAAATTTTGTGCTAGTTAGGCCACTGGTAGAGATTNCTGCGTGCCGACAAAACGTCTTCCCGTGTTACTCCTGTTTCTGCAAAGCTGGTGCGCAAATGNCGCGACGCAATGAAATTCTCGAAAACGATGAATTCAATCACGCATCGGCACTCGCGTGCGTTAAGTGGGTCCGTTCGAAGACTTCGCGACAATTTCCCCCATTAGCAATCCACACGTGATTGTTCCACGTACCGCCCAGCATCTGGAGAGGCGAATGGGCGCAGCCGCAGAGTGCTTCTGCACTCGGACACTAAGCCATACGTAAACACCAATCTTCCCACACGCCGGTGATTGGAAATTGTAGCATCACCACACTCGGGAAAGAGCACAAACTGATTGAAGAGGCCAAATGCTGGTTTAGTTCAGTTTCGTTATACTCGCTTTTTGCACTGCTTTCGGGAGTGTCACGAGAGGTCTGCGGCTCCCATCTCCGCTTGCTTGCGCCTCGGCGAAAGATGTAATACTGGTAGATCTGTGAAATGCAGTGCCAAAATGACGTCCTATTCAGCAATGACGGAGACATTCTTGAAAGACAGAGGGATTATTTCAAAGATTATTCAAGCCTAGTCAGTAGTCACTTTTATATACCATCAGACATGCAGGAGATGTATTTGAGGGAGGAAAACGCCATCATTGCGCCCTACGTCTCCCTAACTGTTACAAAGAGGAAGATTGGAAAGCTGCAGGATTTGCACACCATGTGTGCTCTGTGAAAATGCACGCATTTGCGCTTGGTTTTCAGAATTGATTTGGTAATCGAGAGCGCAAGATTGAACTGCAACATTCCGCAATTATCTGGCAATATTTTGTCAAAGTGAAGCTCTGCCAGTCTGGACTGTGCACTGTTGCTTGCTGACTTTTGTTCTCAAATTGGTTGTCGACATCAGTGTTTATCTGCATTTATTTATATCTGTGCTACGCAGACAGCGCAGTCAGGGGCGCAACCAGCTCTTCATTTCGGAGGGGGCAATTTTCATGAAATTTCATTCGATGACGTCATCGTGCTTATTCGACCGTGGTACAACTTTTTCACAAACGTTCACATATAATAATAATGTATTTTTGCCCGCAGACACGAAAGTCCATAGTATACAAACACACACATTCTG
>JGI24159J19872_10002492_pt1 | contig 21996 bp, 9 predicted proteins | sample Ectturendosymbi4_FD_19872 | JGI IMG/M metagenome (IMG submission 19872) | reverse complement strand
AGAACATTAATTCTACTTGGTAAATCTGAAAAATAAAAAGAATTGATTAATTATTTCAAAAGTTATTCAAGTTTAGGTGATGACCGTTTTTTTTTGTTTCACCCTGTAACAATCACCACCAAACTACACCGTTGTAAGATTCATTGATCACAGACTTGCGACGAGTGCCATCGCGGCCTAGCACGGAATACTTCGCTTCGGAAGTAAAAACGCGATTGCTAATTGACGTAATTTATAGTTACCGCAAAAAAACAGGGCCTCGTTGTACTGTAACGACCAAGGACATGCGGTTGTGATATCTCCATTGAAACAATGACGGCCACTGCGCGGACGTAAGGCTGTCTTGCTATGCCACTGCTGTGCAATTATTCTATATCCGAGTATTACTTTTGACAGGTACATGCGGTGATCTTCGTGATAAGCGTGCGTCGTTGTTGGCATAGCTCAATAGAACGATTACAGGTGTTTAATAAATTAATATTTTAGTTTTCTGGTCATATTCTGTTCAAGCGGGGGTCAGTTCGAATTCAAAGAACAGCAAATGAGTTGACGGATCAACATTTTATTACGCTGCACCTTAGCGTGATTGCTTGCCACCCACGCAGTTAGCCAGTCTCCACTGTTTTATTCACGTGACATGCATCTTTTAAGGAAGCGCATTGTTATGCTAGTTTTTGGGATGCCGCATGCATCGCAATTGTGACATGACTTTAACAAACGTTGCAGTATCTCGTTTGGCAAATCGAAAGAATGCATGCTTTCTGCAACCAGCTAAAAGCTCCTGCAAGTAAAAGCCCGCGCCGTGGCAACCCGTGTGTATTACTGTGTCAGTGATTTGTGTTAGTTCTTAACCGCTTGCTTTGCATGTATCTGCAGTGTATCTTTCCAGAGTGGCATCGCGCTGTCACTGGCTTTTAGGTAGCTATGCTTTGACTAGCATGAGCAGTCGTACGGACCTCAATGACACCCCCTAAAGCAATTACTGATTGCCGCACAAGGATTGGATTTGGCTGCGTTCTCTGTCAGGCATGCAATGCCAAGTTTCCTCAAGCAGGAAAGCGTGTTGCATGGAACGAGATCTTATTCGCACCCATCAGGGAAAGTATCGAGGAGCACTTCTAGCAAACGTCAAAACTGATGATTTTTTAAGGGTCGACGATGGTGATCGCAATGTGCTGTCGCTCTTGGTCCTGGTCGTTGGAAACGCCAGAAAACCGATCAGAATAGTTTGCTGAAGCGTGCTGTGGTTTATTATCTCTGAACACTACGCCGTCACTCGGCTGCCAAACTCAGTGGTCGACCCTTCAACGCTAAAGTCCCGAGTTCAATTCACATGCAGACCAAGTTTCTATACCTGTTGTTCATAATTGAATAGATTACCCTGCGAAACGTTATTCTCAGTTTTTCATCCCACCCGGGTGGGGAGTGGGTTTACTCTGATCGCGGGGTTGAGGTTAGCGGGCAGGACTCACATGGTAAAAAGGCTTAGTGGAAAGTCATGGTATGAAGAAAAATGTGGCCTGAATTCCACTTAATGCAATGCATAGTCCGTATACTTTCACCTCGCTTTGCATTAAAGCTAACGAGTGACTATTTATAACTAAAACTCTATTTACTTTTTCAAAGTGTTGGCTTAGGCTTGCAAGGTCGTGCTGAAGGGGAACAAGGCTCTGCTTTTTATTTTCGTTTGCTTGAACAAAGCGGCAAGAGAGAGATTTATTGTTTCATATGACTCAGCCAATAATAATCAGGTACAATGCAAAGAGCCATCATGCCAAAAGTAACCAATTTTCAGTGGAAATTAGAATAAATGAAAGCACAGTGGCGGAAGAACTGACCAACGTAAACAGCGATTGTCACTGTGTCACAAAGAATTGGTGAAAGACCATGCAGGTCCTAGTCACCCAAAACCCTGTTTGAAACATTTTGACAAGCATTAGAAAANAACTGTTGAAAAAATAAGTACATTTAGAAAGAAAAGACAAACACAGAACACGGTGAGGTAAAATTACAGATGAAAAGAGCATGCCTATCTNCTCAAGGGAGTTGATCTTGTCTCATTGGGGAAATTCGGTGTGGTCAAAAATATTTAANACAATATGAAGCTAAAAATATAACTGATGAAGTATNAAAAAATTATGGAGTGTAGTTTTGTCCGTAAAAGTTGGATGTACATAAGGAAGAAGAATAAGACATAAAAAACAACCTCTTGGAGTGAAATGTTAAGTAATCACATAATTACCGTATTGGCTAAAAATTAAACTGGCAGTTTNCGTCCTATCGGCNCGTTTAGAAATAAACAGAAAAGAAACGCAACAACATGTTATTTGTTATTGCTGTGTGCACCCACCAGTAATGTAACAAATTCGCTATGGATCCTCGGACAGAAATCTGTCCTCGGACAATGGGACCCTTTTGAAATGTTGCAGGTAATTTCTGTTTCCTGTTGCTTTAGCCTGAGTAGCAGATCTTTACAAACATACATAGTGTTGCACATTTTTACAAACATATGCACTGCAGAATATTTAATTTGGGAAATTAACGCCACATAGTCTTGAAGTATTAACACCACTGGTACCTGCGTTGTTTGCTACCAGTGGTCTTACACTCGGTTTATTTGAAAAGAGCGGGTACTTTCGCGTGGCGTAAGAAAAGTAAAAGTTGTCTTCTTTTTGAGGAATTTAAGCCGTGTCGTTATTTAATGTGCTCTTTGCTTTGCGGCGTTGATGGATCCAATATATGAGGTTTGCTTAGTACGTAAATCAATCCCGTGAAATTTATTGCTTCACTATGAAATAGTCGTTAAAGGTCATCTGAAAACCATTGAAGTTTTTGAAAAAGCTTGGTAAGCTGTTACAAAGACTTCATTTTTATCTTGCTTCGACTTCTTTGCGGCTTATGCCTCAGAGTAAACTAAGCTAACTTCAATCAAGACTTCTTTCATGGGGATCTTACGCTCTATTTAACGATTTAGAGTCTTTAGACTGTCCACTGTCAGTCCTACACACGGTGCGCGTGTCTAGAAACTGAAATACTACGCATTAATTGTTTGCAAAAACGGTATTTTGTTAATTTTGGTGGCAGCTTGTCATCGTAAAATGATCACGTCACCCCTGTAACGCCAATATTTTCAACATATTTGGTTTCATCGTTCTCCAGCTTATACGTTTACCCAGCTAGGCCTAGGCTTTCCGAACAGCAGCAGTTGTGCTACTATTTTTTGTGCGGATTGTAAACCCCAGTTGACTCTCGTTAATCGGTTTGATCAAGCCTGGGCAACGTCATAGCTATGTGATGGTTAAAACTGCCTTGCATCTTACTTTATGGATGGCAGCATTGAAGGTGGACTTCGGGTCTGTTGGTTAAATAAATCTTACCACAAATGGTTGAGGGATATTACCAACAATCAAAGAATCGCGTTTGACTTCTTGGTTCACCACTGGAACCTTAAACGATGTTAGAACGTAACGAATTTAAACGATGTTAGAACGTAATCGTTTGTCAGTAATAAGCCTTCGAATTTAGTGTGTTCTGATAATGGAGGACTTAAAAACGTTAAAAACAAGTGCTGCGTCAGTTTTCCAACTTGATTTTAATAAAGGCTTGTCTCAGCAATCGTCTGTAGTACAAGCCTTAAAATCTTCCCTCCGGTATATGCCGAACATAAGCATATTTGCATGGTGTTCCATTTCCAACAATTTGTTGGTTTTGATATGCATATATCTGAGCAACTACAAACTCTGGACGTATGAAAATTGAACAGGCTTAATATTCACCAGAGTAATATGTATTCATAAAAAGTAGTTTAAGGGCTTCAAAAATGTTTGGATTTTATAAAGTATTTCACAGATTTTCAAGATTTATTCATATCTTTTCAGATACTGAAATCCATTAAATGAATGACTCTGCTCCAAATTGCTTTAGATATATCGTATTTTTCAAAATATTCTTTACTGTGTGAGTTTAACTTTCTGCATTGGAAACAAACACCAGGAAAGTGTAAAAAACCTTGAATCAAAATCCATGGTCATTTTGTTGTGAACTCTCTACCCTTTTATATCGGTGTTAACCGTGGATGTAACGGATGCACAATGCACGCTCAAGTGGGCAGTATGCTGCATCGCCGTACGTTCACGCACCGGCTGACTTGGTCTCCCAAGTGTTTCAGAGAGTTTGCTCTGCGCACTTGAGCGTCACTGTTTAACAAGGATCTGACTGGACGGCTCTGATCGGCTACGTGCAACTGCACACGCTGGACTCGGAAAACTGAGCACTGCTCGAAGTTCACGGCTATCTGCGTGAGTGTGTGCCTTCGCGCCATCACCCTGACAACTCGGGTTCAATACGACTTTTTGCGAGGGCATCATTGTTCTGAACGAACTGGCACCGCCGCCACTGTGGCTTGCCCTGCTCGCCATTCCTGCTATCGTTTTCTGCGGTCAGCGGTCAAGGAGTGCTCTTGCTCCGCTCGGCACACTCACTCCGCAGAGCCGCGCGCGCGCGCTCACCCGGCTTATCAAGCGAGTGAGCGCCGCGATCGGCTGGCCAGACGAAACAAAACGTGTCCAATGGGTATTTGTGGCACGAGAGCGCACCGGCCGCGTGCGCGGCTCGATACGAGGTCGCTGCGTCGTCCGATCGGCTCTTTTTTCTTTCGTCTGGTACGTGACCTGCAAGCGGCTGGCCTGTCCTAATAAGCCGCTCGTCGGACGGTGTTGCGGTCTTTCGCAATGGCTGTTGCTGCCCAGAATAGCCGGACGTCACCGCGGCGGCGATCAGGCTCCAGTTCGTGGAATCGCTCGGGATTGCGGTTGGCGGTCTGAGGAAAAAAGTTGGCAGTTTCTTCATCCCGAGTGCTGCTGGTGTTTGTTTTTCCTCAGAAACCAATATTGAGCCCGCGTCGTACAACATCAAGGTTTACTGATGCGCAATAGCTATTATTTGTGCGCGAATATCAGAACTAAACTTGCAAAGCTGGACTACATGTTCAACATGACTTTTGTCTGTGATGGTCTTAGAAAGCGGCTCCGCAAACGCTATGTTGTGTTTGCTATGGTTAGCTTAATTTTTTATCTGTCTTTCGGTCATGTACGCCGCTAAAACACGATCTACCGTAGTGCCAAGGATCGCCTAACACGTCAATGTCAACGGAGACACTAGCTTGCCTCTTACTACCGGACCAGTCCGAAGACACTGCCACTAAGTACAACAATCCACAAAACTAAAGATTCAAAGTAACACTCAAACCTAAAGATTCCACAAAACTAAACCTTGAAGCCGCACTCATTGAAAGCCACAAACAGGCGAGTCTTGCGACTTACGTGACACTTCTCGCGAATAAACGTGGCACTTTTCACTGTATGTGACATTTTTTAGCAAAATGATGCGATCACCGGCAATCTACCCACCAAAACACGACACTTGTAAACCAAATATAGCATTCACAGGTTGACCGTAGAAACATGTACGGGACTTGCGGTAGGCCAGGTTATCGCGGTAGACCGTTAACTAAATTGTCAGGCTTTTCTATGCAGCTACTCAAATGTCAGCCTTTGATATTCTACCGTTTCTATGCAGTTAGATTGTCCAGATTTTGGAAGCTGCACAGTTGTTACTGGTACTTGCGCATCGACATACCAGGCTTAATGTACAGAGGTTTGCTGTAAAATCATTGACAATACACTTTTATCACCTCATTTGCGTTATCACTACCCGAAAAAGCTCACATCGAACAGTATTTGCGTTAAAATCCGAGGCACCTGTAAACGTCCAGTCCAATCGCTGTTACCGGAAGATAGCAAAACGCTCCCGGTTGTTCCCACCTGTGATACAACATTTTGCTCTTATTCAGTGGTATGATATTGTGGCTTTCGATTGCTGCCTGACAAAGGCCAGACGTGCTTTTTTTTCCATTTTTTTGTGCGTTGCTCTCTTGCCTGATATGGGAAGAGCTAATTGGCAATCGCGGATCAAGACAAACCCTCAGCAATGAGTAATGTGCCCGGGGTTGGGTCTTTGTTGCCTCCTCACAAAATAGCTCAAATAGCGCTTGACTACAGAAAGTTTTTCTTTCGTCTTTCTTTTGCTAAAAGTGGATCACTTTCACTTGATTTTTCAACAAATTGTGGTTGGTGCTGACCTTTCAGCGCTGCTGGGTGGTAAGCTAAAACCGTTGGCATCTTTTACACGTCGTCGCGTACCGTAGCTGGAGCCGCATCAGGATCAATGCTCTCGTGCGATTTTTATGAAAAATCTATATTATGTGAACTTGTGCGACTGGCGCTAATGAACCTTAATGCCTTTGCATCGCCAACTGCGGCCTATGCTTTGGTTCCGGTTTGCTGGAGGGCCTGAACTTTTCTGAACCTTTCGTGGTCTCTTTCGAAAGGTTTCGACGAAAGATTGTTATCGCCATATTTGAAAACCTTATGGTACCGTGTTGCAACGGTCTTGCATGTTTTCAGCTTTTGATATTTTTACCCTATCTTCGCCACCTATACTGTTGTTGCTACGCTCATGTTTTTGTTGCTTTTCAGCCCATGTGTGTAAACACTCGTTGGCCAGAATTATGCTTGGCGATTTTTTCAAATTCAAAGCCTTTTCTCTGCTGTGAAGGCTTTTGCAGTGCTTCCCGTTGTTGTTCCGGGTTATTTTCTAGTTTCGGTGCTGACTGATACCGCCTTTTTCTGTTGTTCTTGGTTAAACCAGTACACCTATTTGAAAACCGAGTTTTGCTTCTTGCTCGACCTGTACGTTCTGCTTACAGGCCGCTCGGGTTGATGTAAACACCGATTGAACAACGTAGAAGCGTTCCCCTGAAGGTCGGATGCATCGCACAAAGCAATATTTTTGTTGCGATTACCTCTGAAAGTGCCAGAAGTGTACCAGCAATCTGGGTCTAATTTGCACTTTTCCCACTGCTAGAATATAAAAAGATGACACGGTGCACCCGGAAGATAAACAGGACAATACGTAAAGAAATCATGAAAGCCTACCCGTCGTGTTGCATCAAATACGCTTCGCCGGTTTTTAAATAGTAGGTGTGCTTTTGCAGGACACGGGACGACCTAGAGGTTAGATCGTTGGATTACTCCGTTGGCGGTATTAACATGCACTTTTTCCTCTGGTCCGCTGACTTTTGCTGGTGGTTGTGATGGGTGCAAGCGGACGATTTGGTTGCAGATAAAGCCCAACCCACAACTGCACCGCGAAGCACTCGTTAACATCGCATCTTCTGCCGCTACCAGTCGTGTTGTCAGTTGAGCGCTCGAGGCATAAGAGCTAAAAGTCGGCATTCCTCGAAAATTACGATGCGGACCTTGCTAGCGTAATCAATCTTAAAGCACGTTGACGATCTTCGAAGCGATGTCGCAGTGTCGTTTTATAACGCCTGCAATGCTGCAAACGTTTCGTTGCAGCGCGTAAACCAAAGGTCAATTTTTCGCAAATGCGGAAAATCACGTTTCGATTCTATGCGCGATCAGAGTTGCGGTCACCGCATTGCGTATGTCGCATCGTTTCATACAAATTCTGAAAGTGTTTTTGCGAAGTGGTGGGTATTTAAAAACCGAACTAGAATCGCGCCAAATGACGAAAGAGACTAATTTTGTCTGCAAAAAATTTTTTCATGTGACTGTCCTTGTTTGTGGTAAGGTCAATATTTAGGCCGTGCTTTTCCACCTGTGCCGTCACTGCTACGTCGAAAGCGTTCTGCATCTTAGTCAAATGAATTAGAAGCAGGTGGCGTCTCGTGACAGGCTTTCACAACGTGTTAATTGGTTATTTAATTTTCTTACTGGGATCTGGCGGGAACCCACAGGGGAAACACTTCTAAAGAGCTGTCATGCAGTCCTTACGTCAATTTTGAGGGCTCCGTCTGAAGCTTACGAACTGCAGAAGGAACACGACATCGACATCACCATAAGTGGACATTTTTTATCAGCGGAAGTTTCGCTTGGTCAAGGAATGAGCAGATGATGTTTTTCTCTTTTGAGAAAGAAAATTTTACACTCGTTGATACTTTAAATGTTGTTTGCGTCGATTTTTCGACATAGCGCGTCTTAGAAAATTTTATCCTATGATCACAAGGTGTGTACGTTTATCGCTTCAGATGTTTTTTCATGCCTTTATCAGGTTAAGTTCAACTCAGGAAGTTATAACCTTGCATGCAGATAACCGTGTTTCAAATAGATAGAAGCATGTAGTAGCAGGCTCGTTGGTACAACGGTTGAAAAAAATCAGAAACAAATGGAGTTTTTCTCAATCGCAAGGTGTAATTCAATTGGAACCGCAATGTAAGCAAACCTTTTGAAGAACCTGCGAAACGATGGCGAGAGGGAAATCTCTGCAAATAGCATGAGTTAGTGGGTAGAAAAATTTTGCCACAGCTTTTGACTGCTCGTTTCTTTACCAAGATCGGTGGGAGAACACTCTATTTCTAGTCTAAACTGAAAGCTGGAAAGCAGTCTTGCGCAAACAATGGCCAGTTTCCTGTCATATCTGACAAAGAATTTGTTATTCCAGAAGGTGAAACACAAAGCAAGTTTGAACACGCATGCTCAGCTCACAAAATCACGCCGAAAGTGAGCACAGCGCAAATGAAAGTACACACACACGCAATGCACAAATGCACATACATTCACACACACACACACACACACACACACACACCAATGCCGACCAACGACTCGTTGACAGCNATTTGTTGGATCTTAAACGTAAAGCACAGCTGGCCGTGACTCAGCGTCGTTCACTCCGTCCTCTTGCGCAGTTTTCGCGACCACAAGAGAGATTCGAACCGATTTGGCACAGGACCGCTTCTCTTTTTGCAATCCTTGCACAAGTGCTGAAAGCATCAGCTGAACATTTGCATGATTCCAGTCCTGGGCATCATGTTAAACTGCAACCGATGATGAGGCTGCAGTTTGGAGGTTTTGCAGATTTTGGGAACTGGAGTACTCCTTTTTCCCAGATCCACTCTGGCCCAGACCGGTGACGCCAGACAGGGCTCGAGCTATGAATCAAACAGTCTTTTTAAAGATCAGACTAAGCTCTTCAGCCATGTGAGGCAATCAACCTATCTATGGGGAACTGATAGGCAGGTGGGAAATATTTTCTCCGTTTTGGCAGCCCATGCAGGTAATCCTGGCCCCAACATTTTGGGCACGCCTTTACAAGGGATTCACTGGGTCTTGTCAAGTGCGGTCTGCTGATGACTGGGCAAATTTAATAACTGTGCTCCTTGCCCAGGACTTGATTATTCTAGAGGTTCTTCTGACACACACACAATTGACGCAGTAAAAATTTCTCTTTGCATCTGATTGCGTTGCTTCACAAGATTTGAAGGTCGTAGGTACAAGTGGAAAAACTGCAATCGTTCCTCCTTATAAGTAGTTTGACTATTGAAACCTTCAGCTTATCACAGTTTACACTGTTTTTCCTGAATTTTTCCTGTGATTTTCCATGTACTTCGTTCAGGGATAATGACCTCTTCTGATCACACGTCCTTTTCGTTTTCTTTTCCAGGAAAGTGATCACTGCAATGCGCTCGAAGTATAAAAATCCCTCTAATGCTGGGATGCATTACTTGTTTAAAAAATACATTGGCACTCCAGTATCGGAAAAAGTGTCGATCATCACCTGTTTTGCTTGGCTTACTGCTGAAAACCTTACCAAATTTTTTTGTAGATCACTGAGAGTGTTCTACCTGTTCATTTCAGACCAGCATTTGTGATGCAGTGTTTAGGTGTTCCCTGTTGTCCAGCAACAATGTAGCTTTGCACACTTCGCAATTCCAATTGATTTATCAGCTATGTGCTTGGTGCGTGCGCTCCGCACTTTTCCCCCTAAGTCACTGAGTAATTGGCTTTCGCCAAAAACATGAAAAGATCGAGTGGTTGCGGCATAGCCGTTAATAAATACTGTCTTTGGCAGCTTTCTTTTGAAAACTTTATGTGGCTGTAATGCACTTGACAGCTGCAAAATCTGTGACCCCACTACGGTGCATTAGTGCTCTTGGCGCCCTATCAGGTCATGTAATGGATTTTCTGTTTTTTGGTTACATTAAGAATAGACGCGTTGCGAGTTGTACGTAAAACATCGAAGAAATAACGAAAATGGCTTTTACGCTTTCAATAACAAAAGAAAACCCTGTACCCAACTGAATGCTTTTGTTATTAACAAAACGCGAGCATGTAAAGTTTCCGATGCTTGTGAAATATCTGTTCCCTGTCCAGGGATCCTCAAACAATGAGGATCAAAGTATTTTAAAGCATCGTACATTCTTACCACGAGATGTCGTTCGATAAAGCCAGACGACTTTGATTTTTGAAAAACAGATCAGTCATCATCCTCTCAAGCGCAAGACAGACGCATTTGTTTCATTGAAAGCCGGTCTCCTTGCTTGCAACGCATTAGCGTGCGGAGGATCCATGCCGCAGCTATATCCACTTAAACCGCGACGCTTGAGATTTCGCATTTGTACGAAAAGTGATGCCTGCTAGACGCAAGCGGCTCACTTGATCTTGCGAGTCGACGACGTTTCGAAGCTTCTGGCCCGACAAAGCGCCGCGCGAAGCCAACTGCTTACCGCCGCGAATGTTTATTGGCCGCTCTTCTGTCGTCTTGTCGGAGTCGCTTCGACCTGATGCGCTCGGTGGTGCGTGGAAAGGGTATTGCGGTTAGCACGTCTGGGACTGCATGCAGACAGACACGTTTGAAATGAAACCCTCCTTGGACAACACCGTTCTGCATTCCGAAGTTTGCGACACGCAGAACGCTTAGTTTGCCATGCACAGCCAGCATGAACAGCTGCAGCAAAGCATTGCTTTGCTGATGTGCTCGACGGTTTTGATGCCGAAAGTTTTATCGATGTTTTCGGAACAGTATGACAGTAAACTTTTATCTCGTCTGGATGCCTAGCTGTTGTTGTGAGTAATGCTTACCGCTTGTTCAGGTGATTTTAATTCGCCCTGCAAAAATTGTCGGTCTATGTTGAAAATACGGCCAGCCACCAGCGAAAATCATTAAACCAACTTGCCTTTGCCTAGTTTTAGAAACATTAGCAAATGTCATGCCCACGTGCTGTTTATGCAGCAGGTCGCGCGCAAACCAGGCAACATTGTTTTGAGTTTCCTTAATCTGTTTTTTTGCAAATTAACCTGCACCAGATTTACTTTCGTTGTTATCCACGGCATGCCGATCGTACCCAGGGAAGTTTCTCCAACAACAGTTCCTTTTCTTTCTGGCGGCAAACACCTGTTTTCCAACGGCCCATTGCCCAGAAATTCAGTGAAAACTGCAGCTACCCTGGGTTAGCTTACGGAGGCGAGGTCAGGATGTCATGGCTCGTGCCGACTCCTTGGTCGTTAAACCGACTGGTCGGTGCACAGCATGCTGCTAGGGTCAGCTTTTGCTTTTGTGTCAAGTGCAGCGCGAGTGTACAGGATGAAATCTTAATGTTGTTGTCAAATTTAGATCGCTTTAGTTTTGCTGAAGCATTGCCCGAACTCAGGTTTCAAGGAAATTTCACCAGCGCTCTAAATCCTGTACATGATATTTTCTGAGAGAAATATTTAACCCCTGAGAAGAGTTTGCGGCCATCTAGTTCTGGTCTCACGACAGCAACAGACTCTTTTGCCAGCAGTTCAATTTCGCCTAATTACGAAATCTGTGAAAACTACTCCCAAACATAAAGCTGTTTGTGAACAAGATATTTGCAGCGACAATGCTAAAACATTTTGTGTAAATGAGTGGTTCTTGACCGGGGGGAAAGTCTCCACAGGGGGGCCTCACTAAATTTCCAAGGGAGGCGCAAGCCTTTAACGCACTCTGCAACATGAAAACATTTTGTAACTTATTTTTATAGGTTTTTGTAACTTCTACAACTTACTTAAAGTTAGGGCGGCTTGACACAAGGACAATTAGTGAAGGGAGACGTGGTAGAGAAAAGGTTAAAAACCACTGGTCCAAGTCAAGATCAGAGCCATCAAAATTTGTTTTCCAACAAAAAATTCTCCTCAGCTCTTTACATGATGAAGGCTAGAGCCAGTATTTGTGGTTTAGCTTCCTGCTGTTGAAACCAGAACTGTTTTCCTTCGCAAAGTCGTTTGTCCCATGAGAGGTGAAGGAGTATCCTGTCGAGCCTGAAACGCCTGCATGGTGTCATGACGAATGTTGCTCTTTTCCGTTGTTCCAAACTAAGGACATTACACGCAGCTAAAGTCATTACTAGAAAGTAAATTGTTTCCTCGACGAATCGTTACCGCTGTCGCAATTTCGGGGCGGTGCTATATTTCTGCCTGACTTTTGTTGACAAGCAAACTCATTTCAGTATGTGTTTTGCCCTTTGCATAGGTTTGTATCAATCAGATTTTCTGAAGTTGTTTTAAGGAGAAATGAAAGGAATCCAGGTTCCGCTTGTTTTGTAATCAGTAGTGGTCCTAGTTACTTCCACTGAGTGTAAAAAGTGCAAATGTGGATCCACATATTTGAATGACGCTCAATTTCAGCACTCCAAACACGTTTACTGGTACGTGATCCCAGTTTCAAGATAGCTTGACTTCAATAACTGCGTATGGACTTCTATTGCAACATTAAAAAGTTCGTGGAAAAGGCTTCTTAAATCCCTGTGGGCTGAGAATGTTCATTTAACCCACAAATGCTGGGAAATAATTGCGCGACCAAACTGGGCAATTGCCATTCTTCGAAGGTTGCAAGGCGTCAAGTTAGGAGCTATTACTTGTAAATTTTGCACGATATTAGCAAAATTGTAGTAGCTTTGCTGAACCAAAGTCATTGTATTGTCACCACCTTCTACCTTCGATTAAAAATGAAAATCTCGGTTTACATCACTTTCTCAACCAGCAACGTGTGTGCTCCGAATCTAATGTATTTAAGGCTACAACGAAACATTCCAAATTGCCAAATCTTGGTCTTGGGAATTTTTCAGATAAGCAGTGTTTAAACCCCTTTCCTACAGATGTTTCAGAATATAGCAGGTCTGAATTCCTTTTTTGTTTTTTAAATTGACGTAGAAAAGATGGTTCACTCATTGTGCCGAATAGCGAACGTTAAACCAAAATTTTGTACGACGTATGGAGATCCTGCAGTTCCCGTAGGTTTTAGCTTTACCTTTCCTGAAGTAGATAATAGCTTGTTTTGTCCAAGAAAGAAATAGGAATGACAATGATGTGCGAGCGGCCATCCGTTGAGTGTACTACTTCAGGCTCACAACAAGAACTTCAGTGCCCTTAGGCTTGGTTGTCCTTTGCTTTCAAAAGGATTTGACCTGGTGGACTCCGTTTAGCACCAGCAGGTTGGCCGAAAGAGCACAACAGCTCGTTGATCGCTTGGTAAAACAGTGCCAGCCGCTTTCCTCGCAAAGTGTGCAAGACAACTTGCTTCCTGCATGGACATGGTGATGAAGCATTGTAGCTGTGCCAGCAGCGCAACATAACCACAGGAAGGAGGAGACGTGAAGCAGGAACTTAACGTACAAATAGATGGCGCATATGGGCGTGACCAAGTGACGACGTACGACTTAGCGACACGAACTCGGCTGACTTAGCTGCAGTCGCCTGGTGTAGAATTTTTCTCTTTTCGAAGCTGTTATTTCACAGGTTGTTTTTTATCTTCTTAACGTCTAGCTTCCAGACTGTGTATTTCCGCGGTTTTCTCGAAAAAAAAACTAGTCGCATGACTGGTTTTGACATATAGGCACGCAGTGTCACACATGACTGCGTTCAGAATACATTCTAGTTTAACGTTCAAGTTCATGCCGGGCTTTGCACGATCGGAATGTTGTCAAAACGTTCTCTGTGGATGACGTCATTTTAATCTTGAGGGAAAGCTTTTTCTCTTGGCACCTTCTTACATTATGCCGCAATTTTTTCCGACGAGTATGATTGCACAACAAAATGGCGTTTGTTTATGTCTCTCATACAAGAACAACGTCATGTATAGACCGTAACTTAGGTGTTTTTAACATGCTTATAATTCGGTATTGAAATTTGAGGTTTTTCCTGAATTGAAAAAACCTCAACTCTGCGTTTTTTTCAATTCATTTTAAGCTAACAACACTGTTGAAAATACTGCTGCATATGCGCATTAGTTCTAAAAGAAAAAGTGTGTTGCTATCGCAGCTTCTTGGTTAAGCGTTAGCTTTCCTTAACTAGGTTTGTTAAAAAACTAGTATCGCTGTGTAGTGCTGCCATAAACTGTTACACTTCTTTTGTCGAAGAAAGTCAATCCTGATATCTGCAAATTGTTCGTTGTATGTCTCCACAATGTACTTTTTTATTCTGAACGTAAATTCCATTTTCAAAAGAAAGTCTTAGGTCTCTTTCCTCTTGGCTTTGGTATCAGGAACACAGTATCTTGATGCTAACTTACGTTTTCATAAAAAACGTCGTGAGTTTTCAATTAAACGTACTGTTTGGTTTTGAAATTCGGGAAGATACCTGATCGTTTAAGGAATTTATTACTTAACATTTAGCTTGAAATGTCCTTGTTTATCAATTTTACACTTTCGTAGATGATTTTGGACATTTTGGATAACATTTGAAATGTGCGATGTATGCGGGCTTGATCATTTCGTGCAGAAACTTATAACAGTCAACTAACTTAAAGAGCTTATCACAGTAGTGGAAAACGTAACTTGATCAGTCATTGTTCAACATCTTGAGAGATTTGAAGAAGTAGTCGACAACCAACACAACGTGGTCAATAAATGCCTGAAGTTGACCTAGAAGGTTGTTCAGTTGCAGATCTTGAAAAACTAGCAATTCATTTCCTGATTTTGTCTGAAAATGAGTGATTTTGATATATGTGCCTATAGCAGCTTCATAATCCCTAGTGCCCGACCGTTACCACCACACTTCTGCACCGTCATCCTGTTACTCGAATGATCGAGTGCACCTTGCTTGCAGCAGAAACACTATTTATTTTTTAAATTTTTTCCAACTGTGCTTTTACTGTCTGTTTTAGACTGTGTTTAGATTATCTTTATGTTCATCGCTAGAACGTCGCTGGGAAGACCGCACAATAGCAAGAGATCAACAACGTCCATTTTACTTTTTTATCTGAACGTGTTATAATAGTCCCTCGCAACAGTATGTGCTCGAAACTCATCATTGTCAGCAGCAAATACACCGTAGTGTGGAGAATATGAAAATTAGCTAAATAAAAAATAACCTAGTAGCAAAACCCCGCCTAGGCATTATACAATCACTCCAATTCTTCACGATCAGATCTACAAGATAAGTATGATTCAGTAGTCCAAATTTGGCCAGAAAATTCAGCGTTAGAACCAATAGTGTTCGGCTATTGCTGGAAAACGATTGAATTGTCGGAAGACTACAGTAATGACTTGTCCCTGATCGGCCTTATGGTTTTTGGGCAAGTAACAACGGTGAAGTACTAATTTGGCGATTTAATAAACTAAAGTCTGAGGTGACTATTGCATTTTGAAAACTAGTTTTATTCAATCTGACGTACATTCATTCATCTTCGAGACCACATTCTCATCGGGGAGGGTCGCAGGAACAGCTACCTTAGTTACAAGGTCTCGAAACACCTCAACAGTTCACTGAATCTCTGATAGGTATGCTGGCTCTACCCCAAAGCGCGACCAAGCTAGGCCAAAGAAGTGATAGAGTAAAAGCAGTAGATAATTTACTGTTGCAATCGGAAATCGTAGCCTGTCACGTTGGCTTGGTGAAGTTTGTCATTGTTTGGAAGCGTAGTGAGGCGTGGCTGCGTAAAATTTTTGCTTTTCTCATAGTTTTGTTGGACCCGACGTCAATAGCATACTTTCCTTGTTTTCAAATGATACCTGTACTTCTAAGCAGATGCTAGTTGAAGTGTAGTGGTGCGAGCCGATGTTTGAAAAGCTTTTTAGACATACTGATTTTAGTACAGCAACAAGCTCAAATTGAATATTGAAAGACAAATCAATAACAGTATTTTTGGTTTCAAACCGACCACGTTCTTGATAATCGTATGTTCAAAATCGATTTTATTAGCGATTACGTGTTAAGATTCACCTGCCCAGCAAACGTCCTACAGTATTTTATGATTTTTTCTCATTTCATGCCAACTACAAACGGAATTCTTACTCTTTCCTAAACCCCAACGGTCTGTACCAGATCGAGGAGCACGTTTCGCTAGTGAATTTCGAAATCGCTTGTTGCATAATTGGAAGGCTTCAAGAAGTGAAAAGCTGGTTTCGCTTATGGAATTTTTTGAACAGCAATCAGTCAGTTTTCCGGGTAGCTTCATTGATGTTGTTCCAGGAAGACGATTTGCTGAACCTTCTAAATTCGTAACAGCTGAGTGTAGCATACCAATGCTTGTTGAAGATCAGGCACCTTGGGTTCACGGGTTCGTTTCGTTAGTATTTAATAATGGGCACGTTATACGTGGTTAGTACCCGAAGTAGCGGATATTTGCTGGGCACTCAAGTGAATGTTTTCAATCGCTTATAGTGTCTTGACTGTCACTTCTAGTGGAAAAATCTCAGTGGACAATTCCTCGTCCACTGTGTATGACGAAAGTGCGTAGTCTTAGCCTTAAAAACATTAAGACATGCGCTGTCCTGCAGCGTTATGATCACAAGCTTTAGCAGTCATTGTTCAAGGGTAGCAGGCTAACGCGCAGCACAACATCCTAAGACATCAAGGTTGCTGCTTTGTTTATCAAGTCTTAAATCTCTTTTGCCGGAACTGCCCGATGGTAACATGAAGCCACGTTGCGCCAGTGTTATCCGATACCGACATGAAGGCATTTTATGTTTTTTATTGCGTTTTGAAGTTTATTGTACTACGTGTTACACATTTTACACATGCAATCTAGTTTTGACGCATTCATGCTTTCGACAGAACTAATTTTTGTGGGTTAAATTTTCATTGCTTCTTTCTGTGAGGTACTGTACACGTAGGATTGTATTTTTTAACTGTAAGTTACCGATATTTGTAAATCTGTCAGATATTTCAGCAATCTCAGTGCATTTTATTAGATGGTGGTGCCTGAAGTAATACGGCAACAGGATGGAAAATACACGAACATGTTGTTTGCCAAGGTCAAAATCGAAAAAACTGTTATAGTGCTCTGTGTGACGTGTCATTCTGACCACAAAATTCCTCATGCTTCCAAATCAAAAGGTTGCAGCCATGGCGAAGTCAAAATAGCGTGGAACTCAAAGTAATAAGGCGAATTTTCAACAGGTTCTCGTACACAAAAGTTTTGTTTAAGATGAAGAATGCACTAACGACACGCTCAAACTTTGCCAAACAGTGTAGCGCGCAGTTCGAATTAATGTAAAAATCTGCGCATTGTTGCTTGCGGAACTTTCGCATTGATTTTGCAATCTCACTTGTACTGTCGACACAAACGGCGAGAGCCGTCTACTTGCCGTCTGTTGTGCTAAGCGTAAAAATGTATTGTCATGAAAGCTTACGTCTCTTCTGTTAATTAAAAGCTCTAGAAGGTTATCTGTAGGCTTCAGAGGAATCAGACGATTGGGCTCTGCTTCCATCTTTTTGCGATGATTCAAACTTGCGCATATTTGCATTCAAGTAACTTCACTCCACAGGTGAAATAAGCAAGGAATCAATCACAAATTTTAATAGGAAATCGATTTCACGTAAAACTACGCATCATCAGTCCTTACATCTGCGAGCAGTGCTTATTCAAATAGAATTCTCTTCCATTAAACATGCACTGTCATGGAAAAAATGCACAAAAATGGATTGTTGTGCGAACAAATGTATTGTCATGGAAGCTCCGTTGATACAAAAATGTGCGTTTTTTGTTAAACAATCTTCCTTTCGAATGCGGTGCGCCGGAACTCCACCGTCCTGTTTGGAGTAGTGAACAAGACATGCACGTTCAGCTGAGGTGTGTGAGTTGGCTATTGAAACAGCTAAACTGACCGAATGGTCCGTTCAAACTATTAGAAACACAAAGCGACCAAATTATTAAGCTCGTTTGGTGCACTTGACTACAATTCCACCGAAATACGCGCTATTTCAACTCTGCGTCGCCAATAACTTGCAACGCAAGACCAATTACACCAATGGCTCATTGATCTGTAAACAGCGTTGAAACGCAGAGTAAGAACACAGTCTTGTGGTTGTTTTTAGTGATGATAAGCACCGTGCAACTTAATCCTCACTGGCTGTAGCATCAGCGATGAAGAGCAAAAATTCACATCCACGATCGCTGTCTATGGTAACTGATCGGCAAATGCAACCCTCATCCCCAACATTCAGTTTCAACTTCAAAGACCTCTTCTGAAGTGCTTGATCGCCGTGTCACAGCAGTAAGCCTGAAGCAAAAGACGAAGTAGTCGTTCGTTTGTTAAAAATTCAGAGCGCTTTCAGGTGACGTGAGTCAGTATAAAGGCGCACCATAAACCTGTGGTAGCTGAGGGAGCGGAAACGCGCCCTTGGATATGAAAACAGGAAATACTTTTCCCGTCCCGCACCAATTTTAATGATGTCTGATGCAGCAGTTCAGTGCTCGATTATTATCACCTACTCCGTCCGCTGTTCGATACGGGGGCGTTTGAGGTGTGCCCTGAGATTCCGGTCAATGAGTGATAATGATAACGTCTATCCGGTGAATAAACCTTGCGCGTGTCGCTCGAAGTTTCGTGCTCACTTACCACAACAAAATAAGAGACGTCCTGAATGCATCGAACAATTTAACAACAGGGCTTTATTTTGGTCGTCGATTGTAAGATGGTCTGAAAGATTAGATGTGTACTGTCTGCTGCCAGTTGTTAAGTGAAATTGGAGCAGAATTCGCGAGTTTTGAACCGCGTATTTGCTGATTTTTTGTCTCCATTGCCCTTGTCAAGTGCACGGTGCGTTGGTGCTGCAGCTTGATTGTCGAGTGGCATGCAGCTTATGAAAGAAAGATTTACAGTTAAGAGTACGGGATTCATTCGCGGGAGCGGCAAAAATTAGTCGCTGCAAATCAGTGGTTTTCAACCTGGGTCGCACCCCGAGAGGGGACTTAAACCATTTTTGGAGAGGTCGCGAGTAGGTATTTTATGTGCACAGTTGTATTACATTTGCTTTATTTGAGATTTAGACGGGGTCGTTGGCTTACAGTAGGTCGCGGTACAAAAGAGGTTGAAAAAACACTGCTGCAAACTGAGAGCTGGTGCATGGGTAGGCGGCAACCCTCCAACAACGAGACATCAGAGAGCAGCTTGTTCAAAACGGCCTTCGTAATAGTGTGGGACTCACAAATATTCGAAATTGTAGTGAACCGTTCGAATACTGTTTCACTTCGGTAATTCTGTGCGTTCCAATGAACGTTCATCACTTTAANGTTGGAGATAAACTCGAAATAAAAAAAAAATATTCGCCCACTTCAAGATAGATGCACTTCCGGGCAAGTTTTTTTCGGTCATAGACAAATTTCTTTTTAAATGACCGCAAAAGTCAAGTAAATTCGGTCACAATGTCCGAAAATTTGGACTAGAGAGTACTGTTACGGCGAGTTTTAATACTACCATGTGACAAGTGACAGAAATGTTTCAGCGAAAAAAAAACAGCTTCCGGGACCGGTCAAAAAAGCGAAAGCGTATGGCGATGTGGTTCTTGTTATTTTGACGTATAGGTGAACGGCAGCAGACTTTTGGATGTTCCATTATGGTCCTTTCAGTGCTTTTGAAAGATCGTTGCCATTACGAATGTGTCGGAATTCTGAGTTTCGCCCAGCTGTGTGATAAAACAACCGTGGCTGTGATGACGTAGAAAAGCTTGCGTGCGTGTAATCAATTGCTTTCCTGTCCCAGATACTCCTGCGTCGCAAGGCTTAGAGTCAAATGTCGCCACCCCATCGCACTACGCTTGCAGAGAATGCGCTAAGGAATTTAATTCCGCTGCAAACCTACTGCAACACATCCAATGCACACATGGAGCCAACTCGACCAATTCCAGAGATGCGAGGTGCGTTGCATGTTGAAATTCTTTGTTCAGGGCACTTACGTCTTGAAACCGAACACAGCAGTTCACTGAAAGATATTCAGTGGCAGTAATTAGGGATCAAGCTGAATTGTTTTTCTCAACATTATTTTTCTGAAACGTATTCAATAGAAGTTTTTGTGAAATAAATGCCATGATTTTACATGGTATGGGGCCCCTTCGTTCTCTCGCATTGACGTTATAACGACTAAGACGCGCAATGTAGTTGTGCAGGCTGCAAATCCTTTTTAAGTGAGTGTGATTTACGCTCTAAGATCCTGTTACATAGCTTTGTCTTTTGTTGTCTTCAGGTTGACATTGATAATTCCTATCGCTTCTTGCTTGCAGAACACGGCTCCCGCCACCTTTGGAAAAGTGTCATACGGTATCCAGCCAATCGCCTAAGAATTCAAATGACAATCAGTCAAGTCGGGGTACGTCACCGTCCATAACATCTCCGAAAATCAACCTACTCAACCAATTGATCCAAGTGGCTGCTACCAGGCTGCCCCACGATTCACCTACTGATGCTGGTAGTGCCGACGATGCCAGCCGCTTCTACCAGAGGGCTGCCGCGTACGCTTTGGCGTCCGTTGCTGCCGGCCAGCGCCCAGCATTTGGCAGTGATTTTCAAGTGGCTCCGTCCTCCCAGTCAAACCGTAGCGCTGGTGGCGGCCATTCCAGCACAAGTTTTCCGTTGACGTCGTACGAGCTCCTGCAGCCCGTCAATCAGGGAAACTACTCGGCTCGCTTGCGCCAACTGGCGTCGCAAACAAAAAGTCCGGTTTCGTCACCAACATCTCTTCCACCGCGCTCCTCTCCCACCGCTTCTCACATGGATGTCAACTCTGGTCATCCAAACGCAAACGGACAGTCACTTTCACCCCGCGCAGATGAGCCACGTGTTTCGAGCAAATCGCAAGAAACCTGCGCCGAACCGCTGAAACGAAACGCATTGTTATCCGTCTCGCCAGGCGTAACGAAAAGTGGCAACGATTCGCCTTCACTTCGGGCCACGGAAGCTCAAAATCGTTTCTCTACATCGCTTATTTCGCGCCAGGTGAGGCGGCGGAAGACGTGCGAGTTTTGCGGCAAGGTCTTCAAGTACTCCAGCAATCTGTCCGTGCACCGTCGTTCACATACCGGGGAACGACCGTACAGATGCCATCTCTGCTTTCACCGATGTTCGCAGTCGAGCAAGTTGAAGAGGCACATGAGAGTACATCGACGCCAGTTGGCTGGTTCGGTGTCGTCGGCAAACGACTCTTATCGTCAAGGTACAGACAGCGCAAGCAAGTGCTGCTAAGGCTGCATGCAAATCTTTGTGCTTTATCGCCGCTTTTAAATGAAAGTCTTATCGGATGCATTACTCTTTTTGGTAGCATATGATGTAGCCCTTATGTGATGTGTGTGATGTGTTTTGAACAGATGTTGGTAATTCGTTGGTTGTCTTCATATAGTGAATTTACATTAATGAACTTAACGCCACATAAATCATTTTCGGTTTTGAAAAACTTTCAAGCTTAAACCTGCTTCAAACTATCGAGCTACCTTCGCATTCTATCACGATGAGCTTGACCGCTGTTTCAGTTTGGGTTCCTGAAACGCGAAACGAATGCGGTTCGAGACGTGTCTCCAGCGGCGAAAAGTCTCCGCACGAGGGTACATTATTCGAGGACGAAAGAAACTCAAGTCCCTGCTCAGATTCCAAGTCGGACGACCTGTAAGTGGCAGACGTGTACACGGTGGATCACGCATTTGCCCATTCGTCAAAAACCGCAAGCGAAGCTTGTGTCTTGCCCGTGGCTGCATGTGGCGGACGCATTTGGCGTATATGTCTTTTGCCCCAGCGTACATTGAGCAGTGTGCGGGGCGTTGCGCTTTGTTTCGTGTCGTTTCGGTTCACTTGCAGCTTGCGCGACATTGCGCGGTTGTTACCTTCTCCAGCGCCCTTTTGAACGTTTACGTTTAGATGCAACGTGTGCCTTCGCCGGTCGTTAAAATATCTTTCAACAACGCA
>JGI24159J19872_10002491_pt1 | contig 21997 bp, 19 predicted proteins | sample Ectturendosymbi4_FD_19872 | JGI IMG/M metagenome (IMG submission 19872) | reverse complement strand
TTATTAAAAATACAAAAGATTCTAAAGTGTTGTGGCAAAATGTTAAAATACTTATAAATCTTAAAGGTACAACAAAACAATGCACCCAGAAGATTGTAAGCAGCAGTGGAGATATACTTATGGAGCCTTCAGATATTGAACTCTCATTTCAGTGAAATAGGGCCTAAATTAGCCAAAACAATCAGTTCAGTGGACGGTGAATTAAGGTTTCAACATTCTTGCAGTTCTTTTTATTTATAAGAAACTTCTGAGGATGAAGTTATGGTTTAATAGAAAGTCTTGCCGAAGGCAAAGCTCAACAACATAATGATATTCCAACAAAATTTATCAAACTGAGCAAACTAGTGCTATCTCCTATTCTTACACATTTATTTAATAGATGTATAAATGAAGGTAGCTATCCAGATTGCTTCAAAAATGCTCAAATTACACCTGTTTGTAAATCAGCTGATCAAACAAATTGTAATAATTATAGACCAATCTCTATCCTATTGCAGTTTAATAAAATATTAGAAAAGATACTACACACCAGAGTATATGCATATTTACAGGAATTTAATTTGCTATCCAATTGTCAATATGGTTTTAGGCCAAAGTCTGCAACTGCCTTTGCAGTGGAAAATATTTACTTTAACCTTTTAATCAATAAACAAAAAGGGTTTTATACATGTTCAATATTTTTAGATTTATCAAAAGCATTTGATACTGTAAACCATGACATTTCACTCCAAAAACTTCAGCTTTACTTTAGAATAAGAGGGGTCCCTTTGCAGTTGTTTTCCAACTATCTTCTAAATAGAAAGCAGTATGTTATTAACAGAAACACTAAATCTAGTCTAAAAAATATTTCTTGTGGAGTCCCACAAGGATCCGTTTTAGGGCCACTTCTTTTTATTATGTACACAAGTGACTTGCCCAATTGTTCAACATTCACCACTGTGCTTTATGCTGATGATACGTACCTTTGTTTATCTGATAAAAATTTGTATGACCTGCAACTTGCAGTTAACAGTGAACTTCTTAAAGTAGACAGGTGGATGCGTTTAAATAAATTATCAATAATTAATTCTAAATCATCTTACATGTTAACCAGCAAGTCCTTGAGAAACACAGATAACAAGAATATCCCATCATCTTTTCAAATATGCATAAATGATGTTATATTGAGTCAAAAAAATGTGTCAAATACCTAGGTGTCTGAATTGACAGTAATTTAAACTGGTCTTCTCATGTACAATTGGTGAGAACTAAATTATCGCGTGCATCGCATTTATTATTTAAAATTCGAAAATTTGTTCCTATTGCCGTTTTGAAAATGTTATACTACAGCTTTGTCTATTGTCACTGACAAATACTGTATTATGTCATGGGGTACAGCTAACAATCCCGTCCTGCAATCTTTCAACGTTTTGCATAATAATATATTAAGAATAATGACATTTAGTAATTACATTTGTCACGTTACTCCCTTATATAAAAATCGTAATGTGTTGAAATTAAATGATATATATCGGCTTGAATTTGCAAAATTTATGCATAAACTACATCATGGTGCGCTGCCCAAAATCTTTGACAATTTTTTCAAAAATATTTCTACTATTCATTCATACAAAACCAGATTCGCTGGCAACCAAAATTATTTTATGCAAAGAGTCTGTACAAATTCTGGAAAACTTATCTTATAGAGGGGCTGCGCTCTGGAAAGAAATCGAACAGAGTCTGAAAATGTTACGTATGTCACTTTCTGCAAACATTGTAAGGATCGCCTCTTTAACTATGAATAGATTTTTGCCCAACCGTATATGGCTATATGTTTTTTAATAGTAAAATGTAACTACTCCATGAATATGATGCAAACGAAATTTCGTTTGCTTGCGTTTTTCTGTTTGTGAATTATGTGCTTTGCACAGTTGTTGTTGTTTTTGCTTTTGCGTTGCTTAAAATGTATTCATGCATTGTCTCTGTTTTAACAAAACTTTAGGGCGCCTCGACTAGATCAATTCAGGGTTTTTTCGGCGTCCTAGTTGCGAGTACACATTAGCAGTGTTTTGCTTTTGCATTGCAATATTGTATCGTAACCAATAAACTTCTTCTTATTCTTCTACCATGCAGCACTACAGTGGCCTGTTACACTCCGCTGGTATTTTTGAAACTACAGTAGCCCAGGTGTAACTCTATCGGCAATACAGTACACCAGTCCCATCATTTCAATGCCTGTACAAACCATTGCTACTGCTCTTCCTCCCTGAAAAGTTGTGCAAACGCATAAACACACCACCTTCCTTAATTATACCCACGGAGTACCTCAACACCGTCCCTGCTCAAGCCGAGATTCGGGCTGAGCTCGGCTGAGCAGTTCCCTCCAGAGCATAAAAATTTGGGGGCTGAGCAGGGCGTGGGAATTTCGTCATAATAGAACAAACCAGTTTTCAAGCTTTGCTCAGCTTTCCTCAGCCCTAGTGTGTAAACCAGCTTTAACAACTTTGGAACATTCATTGTTTGACGTTTACAAAGCATTGTTATGTAACAGGCAACTGAAAACAAGTATGAAATTGGGCCTTTAAAAATAAGCATGGGTATTTGATTACGACTGAAAAGGCGGTTTGGGCCACCATAACGAAAGTTTGCCGATCACTGCTTCAGATGGTTATGGTTATAATAGATTTCTTCGGACATTTATATTTTTTGTCGTAGCGTCCAGATTACCTTAAACTTTAACAACTGATTTTCATGACTTAAAACTATGTTGACACGAACAAAAGTTTGAACAGACATAAATTTCTCGAACATATTCAAAGTTGTCTTCTTCGTTGAGGTTTCCGCTGTGATTCTGTGTTGTTTAGAAATCATGCTTCGTCATGTCTTTCTATCGAGTGTCGAGCAGAAATAAAACCGGCTCGTGAAGTGTAGCATAAAACCCAGGAAAAATGACTGACTGTCACTTTTTTCATCTAATCACTGTTCTGGGTGGTGCGAGTGGAAGTTATACATAAGCATTGCTGCTTAAAACTCACAACTTTCGCCATAACCTCAAGGACCAATTCAGTGGCTCTGCAGCTACTGGCACTTTTTCACATTCCCGCTGCTTTTGTTGAACGCCTTGCGTCCTTTCGCCTATTTGTATCGCGAACATGAACCCTGCATTCCAATGCTCTTGTCACCACTTGGCGACCAAGCCCATCTCGAGCTCAGTCCATAGATGGCGGAACCGGGGGGCCGCATGGGCCTAGGCCCCTCCACTTTTTTTCTGGGGGGCCTGGCCCCCCACTTTAAAATTTTGAATTTTACCTAAATAAGTTTAAGTTCCACAAGTAGTATTGGGTCCATTGTTCGGTAAACCTTTTAATGAAAAAAATGTGCAGATATTTGGCCGTATTTCGGCAATATGATTTGTAATTTGGCAGGATTTTGTAAATGTTTGGCAGAATACACCGTACACAATCTGGTCACTCTGCTCGGGCTTGCTTACCGCATTGGTGTTGTCGAACAGTGTTGACAGATTGTGTAATGCTACACAATCTTTGTAAAAATGGTGTAATTTTTCAACCTCGTGTGTGGGAAAAATTTCGTGCCACACCATCGAGAAATTGGTGCAATTTGATGTAATGTCAAGCGTATTAACACCATTCTAAATAGCGAAATTTAGCTGAATCTTATACGCAAAATGACAAACGTGACAGATCAATTTGAATTGTGTTTTTGTTTTGTATTGCATTCGCAACATAATTGGTATCTTTGCAGACAACTTGCTACATATGCTTTGTCTTGTCTTTGTATTTTGGTATGTAAAAGTGCGTGACGACATGGATGTCGATGCCTTTGTAACTGAACTAAAACCATTGAAGAACATATCATCGTCTTTTACACCTGATACCTTCGAAACTGTACGTGATGTCAGCAAAGCTCTTACCTCTGCTCTAACGCATGGGTATCGGAAGGATTTTTTCCATGGGGGCCATTAGCGGATTGTTCCACAGGTAACCATAAAAATTTTTCCAGGGGGTCTGAAAGTGATGAAATTTCATTTTTCCTTATAGAAACTAAGAAAATGACCTTTTTTGCTAAAAATGCAATAGACAAATTTCAAACTTCAAAATCCAGGGGCAAGGCCCCGCTCCCAACGCCCATAATCTTAGGGGAATTTACAGTAGTACTGTACGATTGTTACGGCTGTACTCGACACAGGGACGTCGCCAGCGTGGGGGAATGGTGCCCAGCCCCTCATTTAAAATCTGTGCCCCCTATTTCATGTTTGGACCCCCGGTTGCTGCATATATCCAATATTGTATTTAAAAATGTTCCCCCTTGTGGTTTTTGCCCCCCACCTGCAGCGAAATCCTGGCGACGGGCCTGACTTGATAGTACCAATGTCAATGCTACAGCAGAGCGGTCATTTTCGTGCCTTCGACGGCTGAAGAACTACTTGACAAACAAACTTAACCAAGAGCACTTGAACCACAGGATGTTTTTGCACATTCACAAACACTTAATAGATCAGGTTGATCTTATAGCAATACTGCAAGAATTCATAGCAGAAAATGATTGCAGAATTAAACTTTTTTGGAAAGAATTTTGTACTGTAGCACCGTAACATCTGTTGTTACTAGGGCGCGTTCACATTCCGTCATCAGAATTTTAGATGTTGTATATATTTTTTACCCCATCAATCATTTTGAAAGCCCCTCTCACCACAATCTGATGATGTAATATATGGACCGATGTTCCCTCTAAGGTGCGCAGCTGCGCAGAACCACCAGACTGTCTGCGCAGTGATCTCATTCTCGCGCACTTGCAACATTGAAATTTCGATATTGCGCATGTATCGCTTAAAACGCTTCACCAGTTGTGTGTCTATGGTTGCACAACTGCATGGGCACTAAAACAAGTGTGCTCAGTGTAAAATTTTCTTAGAGAAAACACTGATGTGGACGCTTCCTTAGCTTTGTGCACGTTTTATGATTGTGTGCTCACTTGTGAATGACTTTTGTGTAAAACCAAGAACCACTAGTTACATTTATGTGCTCAAGTCAGCGTAGCGTAGGTGTAGTGTAGATAGGGGTAGTTGAGGGCTTATAAAACATTGCTTAAACATGCTGACAAAATTAATGACGTCATTTTCAATGATTGTGACGTCACAGCTTTCAATTAAAACCACAACAATTTTCCATAATTTTTTGACGTGCACTTGTGCCCCCCCCACATTTGAAATGGTTCCGCCACCCATGACTCAGTCCAAGGTTCAGCCGGGTTTGCTTTAAGTGCGATTGTACAGCGATCAGGTAAAATTAACATCACGACGAATCATTCGAAAAGAAACAACTAAGCAGGTGCGTCGCAAGGTTTTGATTGTCGAGTGGGAATGAAAAACAGGAGGGTTCATTCACATGAGTCTAAAAAATGGTCATTACCCGTTTCAAATTAGAAGGGCACCATCCTCTAATAGTGAAGCGAGGTCCCCACTAGCGGCGCCCCGTACTGCGCGAACCTCATTTGATCCAATCTGCCGCTCGCGTTTGTTGACAAGAAAATTGCCTTCTTTCAGGCCCATGTACATGTTTAAAATGTTCCTACGTAAAGACGCCCGATTTATTCGACTCAGGTGAGGATTCGTTCTATCGAAGGCCAATTTGGTAATCTACAGGCGTATGTGGTCCCTATGTTGCAACCGAAGTCTTGTGTTCTGCGAAAGTACCAGATAAAGCCCTTGTCTTTGCATCAACGCACGCATGACATCGACGAACGTCGGTGAGTAGAAATGCTTTTTTAAAACTTTGCCAGTGAACAGAATTAGGAACTAATTCACCTGTTGTCGTCACCTCTTCTGCGTTCTGCACGCACGAAAATGATTTCGCGTAGCACACATCTAGCGCGAGGGTTGCCGAAACGCTCTTGCAGCTTTATCGAAACTCGGGCGTTTTTCAAACTGTTTCTGAAACATTTAGCTGCGCTGTTTAGGGTCAGGGTTCTACTTCAAACGCTGGAACATTTTGCAACACACTTAAGCGACTAACAATGCTGTTGGTTGCTTCTCCCTTCATTGTCTAAGGTTGGATTGGCGCTTTTGCGCTATCTTTTTATACGTAAGCTTGTGCGTCTTTTGTTCAGAGCTGGGCATCGGCATGGGTCGACATAAACTGAGCTTTTACGCAAATCTCGTGCATTTTGCGCGATGCAGTAAGCTCTTCCCCGACGAAACTTGATTGACAGTTTTCAGATGGCCGTCACATCACCATCGGACTAACACGCAGTTTCTCTTGTACTTACGCAGACCAATGAACGTTCTCAAGTTAACCGGACCCTTCAGTGTCGCAGAAATTCATTCATGGGTTGCGTTTTGTTTGCCGGATGTCGCAGAACGTCCTCCAGCCGGTGACGACATTACGTTTTACTTCCTTAACACGTTTCTTGACACTCAGTTGGAGTGCAAGTACANGTGAGCGATCGTTCGCATTCGATGTTTTTGTTGCTGCAACTACTTAAGATGTGTTTTATCTTTGGAAGCTCCGCGGAATTCCGTTGGTACTGCTTACGCAACGAGTGCGTCGTACCGCATGCGCCAAACGTCTGCCGAACTCTCAATTGTACTTACCGACTGCGCCATGCTTTCCATGCCACTGTAGTCGGTCTCCTGGAATCCCGCATGGTGGATGCGGAGGTCGTGGACGTGTAAGGTTTGTGCCCAATTGCGGCTTTAACGTTTGCAGAAAAGGAGAAGGCATCTTCAGCTCGGATAACATCTCCACCATCTCCATTTTGAAAGACATACTCACTAAGCAAGCGACTGCCAAGAAAATTACACTCAACATACAGTATGAAGTGAACAAAGACTCCATCGCTCACACGTTGCAACTTCTTCACCCAAAACTCGACCATCAGCTGATGTTGGCGAAAAAAGTTCAACTTTTGGAAGCGTTGCAGGTTTGCCCGTGTGCACAGTGGTATGTTTAAGAATTGAGCGAGGCAGTGGCCTCGCGCCCCCGTCGAGGTGTTTCGCGCGTAAATTTTCCTCACTTTTGGTGAAAACTTATTATCCGCTCATATACTGTAATATTTTCCGAAGCACATCATAATTAAGTATTCTGTTTTCAAAGGCCACCCAATAACAACTATAATGTGCAGGTACTCTGCTTTCAATATGGCTCCAACAACAACTGCAATGTTTAGGTACTCTGCTTTCAAAGGGGCCCCCAACAGCAACTGTAACCTGTAAGTCCTTCGCTTTCAAGGGGCCCCCAACAGCAGCTGTAATATGTAAGTACGTTGCTTTCAAAGCGGCCCAACAGCAGCTGTAATGTTTAAGTACTTTGCTTTCAAAAGGGCCTGCAACAGCAATGTGTAGGTACTTTGTTTCAAAGAGGCCCCCAATAGCAACTGTAGCGTCCAAGTATCTTGTTTTCAAACGGCAATTGGGCCCAGCGGCAATTGTTAATGTATAATTACTCTGTCTGCAAATGGGCCTCGAACCGCCGCTGTGATATGTAAGTACTCTGCTTTCACAAGGCCCTCACCAGCATCTCTAATGTGTTCATAAAAAAAAGCTGCAAACCAAATTCAATAGGCTACCTTGAAAAGACTGTAGCTTAAAATTTGTTCCAAGAAGTTCTGAAAAGACCCTATCAAGTACGAGCAAAACTTCATACCAAATGATAACTTTTTAACTGTCGAGAAAATGAAGCTTCTCATAATATAGCGTGGACGACTGCGAAAATGGGGCACCTACTTTAAGAACATATGAAATCCCAAGTTTTGTTGTGTTCAAACATTGACCTGTTTTGTTCTCCATTATTCTGTGTCAAATTCAATTTGCTTTTTTGATTAAGTCTATTGTAAATTGCAGTCTAATATTCTTTGTTTAATACGGAATTTTTACACCGGTAAGTTTTTACAAACACTACACAGCACTCGACAAAGACTGCGAGCCAGAATTGCCTGAAAACTAACACTAAACCTATCCATTATTCGAAACTTTAACACTGAAACTAGCTCTACCCCAATCACCTAACCATAACCGCTAATGCGGCATAGAGAAGTGCAACCGTGGCTCGCATATCCCCTTCCTAGGCTTAATCAAAATGTCTTATGAAGGTTGGCTGAGTATATTGACGTCATCAGAGGCCCCCTTTTCAGCTTTGCCTCGGGCCACCACTGCGTGTGCAGTTGTGAAACATTTTTCTGTCAATTTATATGGCATAAGACACTACAGCAATTTTCAAGCGCTGTAGAGGGAATGAGTGAGATTCATCCATTGTTTGGTATTCCACACATAGTGGCCATGGTGTCTGTTCCTATGTCAAACAAGCTTCTTGTAAAACTTCTGGTTTGTTGCTTTGGCTTCTAATAAGAACGTTTCTTGCGCCATGCTGCGTGGAAGATTTGATTGTTTAAATTCTTATCCAACCTCCAGCAATAAACTTTCTGCTTAGCACTGCACCAGTCCCGTCGCCACGGAGGCTTTGGTGGACTTAACCCCCCAAATTGAAATATGAAACAGTATCAACGAGTAGAGTTTTTTCGTTCAAGCCCCACTGCACAAACTTAAAGACCCCCTATCGAAGACTTTCTGGCGACGGTTCTGCACTGCACATGCGCGTTAGACAGGTTAAATGTCAACGATCCAAGAGGGTGCAGTTGTAACTGGTAATTTGCTTTTTTCTGCGTAGCATTACACATAGGAAACCAGTTGGATGATTAGGGATATTTAGCGAGGGAAAAAATTTTTTAGAGGTTTAAAAATGCTTTGCGACATCCTATTCTTTATCAAGCTTAATCGACCAAAGTTTGACAGTTTCCACTCAAAACCAATTACGCTTAATTGCCAATCCATACGAGCAATTTGCCAGAACAGTGTCAAAAACTCTTCGCCGAAAGCCTGCACCAGCACCTGCCAGTCAAAATTCAGAGCAGCTTAAGAGGAACCACCTGGACCTGAGAGTTTTGATGCATAACTTTGTGAGAGCAGTGACATAAACTACTTTAAACTCAAAGCAGCTTAGAACAAGCAAATGTGTTTTGTGTTTAAGAAGCCACCTTCAAAGATTAATAAATCGTTTCTAATAAAGCGCACTTGGGTGTAGTTGCCGGAGTCGTAGGTAAAATGTCAGACTCCTAACGTAACGTGAATGAAGTTTGGCTGTCAACAATTTTGTAGCATCTGTTCTTTATAATTTATCTAGAACTACACTAATCCTCGTGCCGGTGGCCGCTACACTCGAGTGAAATTGCTGAACAAAATGGTGCTCGTCATTTTCCGCTGCTGATTACTGATTAGTGCTCACGTTAGCCTTTTTTATGAACTACGAAGAGTGTTGGCGGGTACATTGGCAGGTTCAGGTCAAGTCAAAGCTTTGTGCTCCCCCTCACCTGGTTCGGCGATAGTTCGTTTTCCGTATATGTACCGATGTGGTTAGAAAAGAGCTTGACGAAACCGCGAGCTTGTGTTATGAAAACAAGCTTTTGAATATTTGCATCTGCCTGGAAGCAAACCATCGTTCGCAACCATCATAAAAGCAGATGATCCAAATCCCGTCTTTGTTGCTTCATCCAGTACGACAACCGTACTAATTTTTTTCCACGGTTGTCAAAAAACTTTAACCGCGTTGTCGGTCGAACTTAAGGTGAACAACATTTTCTGAGCTTCAAGCGAACGATCACTGCGCGCGTTTCTTTTTTCGTGAATGCACCACAACTACTTTAGCCGTACGTAGATGGTATTATCACAGCGCATCATACTGCATATGAAATCAACGCATGCGTTCCAGGAACTTCAAGTTCATGAAGGGAACACGGGTTTCTTAGCTCCAGAATATCAGGAAATTCTTGACGAAAGCGAAAGTTTGAAAGCGGAATTCAAGAAGCAACCGGCACGATTGGAGAGACTCTATGGTAAAGCTATGGACACAACTATTTAAGTTATGATTTTCCGTTCCTCAGTGAAAGTGAATTTAAAACGCCATTTTCGCTTTCTCTTTGGGTACACATCAAAGCAAAGTTTTGTGTTTTACAGGTATGATCACTGATCTCTTCATCGATAAACACAAATTCCAAGGCGTTAATGTAAAACAAAGAGTTCCCCATTTGTTGGAGACCCTGGACAATTACGAACTATCAACGCTCATCGAGTTTTTTGACCAATCGATTGTTTGAACAGTCAGCTTAACGTCACTTCCTCCGCGACGTTTTGCTGGTCTTGTGAGTTGCGCCGCTCCTGTTGCTCCAGGTGGTCGATCGCCTGCAGAAGTAAACACTGTTTATTTTTGTATTTAAATAAAACGATAACATGTCTGTGACAAGTCGTCGTTGCTTACTTGCACGATCGTCTCCAGATTTCGGCGCGTGGCAGCAGTGTCGATGCGCCGGATGATTGGAGGTGACCCTGGACCCCGTGTCAGCAGGGATAGCGTTGCTGTAGACACTGGCGGCACTGCAGATTGGATCGCGATCTCATGTGCAGCAGGGTCGGTGGAAATAATTGTAGCACGGTTCAGTTGTGACAGTGGTTCTCCAGCCATGGCGGGAATTGACTGTAACGTATATGAATTTTGCGAAATGTAGTAAATCTGTTTAACTATTCGGATAAAATTGTATTCAAGTAACTAGTCTCCACCAAGGCGACTGAGTTGAATCCACTCGCAAATTTTTAATGGAAAATGAATTTACGTAACACCACGCATCCCTCAGTCCTAAAATCTCATGCAAATAAAGCTTATTATTTTTTAAAGTACCTTGGCGTGACAAGTCATCGCCTCAGGTTGCGCAGAATCTTCCAATGATTCGCTTTTACTATCTTCATCGCTTACTGCGCTATCTGTCGTAGCTGACGAAATCCGACGCTCACTTCGACCGACAAACACGGTATCCATCGCTACGACGGGGAGGAGATGACCATGCGTCCGTGCTCCGATCACAGGGGGCGTTGAGGGAGCGGCCGAAGCCTGAGTTGAATGCGTGCATGCTACGGACGGAACAGCGTTCAGTTGCGTTAGTGTCATAGATATTGGCGGCACAACTTTATATTGTGATTCAACACTGGTTGATGGTAAACGCAGCAGCGGGTTAGTGGCAGGCACGTGCGCTGGGGTGACAGCAATATGCAAGTCGCCACTCCCTGCCACTGGCGTGCCAGGTGCGATGCGAGGATCCAACGACGGAGCTGGAGCTAGCGCTAAGTAAGTTGGAGGCGCCGCAGACACCAGGCCTCGCTGCACGTCAGGTAAGGTCGGCACAGTTGACACGTGTCGCAGTTGATCTTGGGGTATGCTCGCAATCACTGATCCTGCTGGGTAAGGGATTGTGGCGAATGGGGTGCTTCCAGAATAAGTAACTGGGCAAGTTCTCAAAATCGTCGGAGATTGAGTGATCGCGGTTGCTTGAGGTAAGATGATACCGGACGTCACAGCAATATTGCTGTGTTCTGAATTACTGTCAAAAGCACTGGAAGAAATTCCGATCTGCAATTGAAAAACGCAGTTGAATGCCATGAAGTCAGCGGAAGCATTTTTTGAACATTCGTCATGCTCTTACTTTGGCAATCTTCGATTGGGGTTCAATGCTGGCAAGTTCAACAGCTCGTTTCTTGAGAGGTTGCCTTGACCGTTGTTTTTGATCGACGGGATTCCTCATCTGTACGTAACGCAGCATTAACCTTTATCGCATCCAAGAAAACAACAAAATTTTCGTTATCAACAAACCTGAGTTTGACTGGCATTATCAAATGACTGCGCAATCGTAACACACAGGCTGCCGTGCGGCAGTGATTGCGCGGGCGCAGGGTTGATCGCTTGCTGGGCAAGAGGTGTCGAAAAAGAGTTGCACTGAGCATCGCGCCGACATGTCTCCACTTCCTGCATTGCAAAATTTCGGTAAGCTGAACGAAGGGGCAGAAACGACCTGTTACGGTAGAAAATTACCTGTTCGTGAGCACTGACTAAAGGTGCCAAGTTGAGCGTTTCCGAAACAGCAGCGAGGCTCTCTCGTTGGACAGGATTTTGCTTGTATTTCACCACCACGCTATTTGCAATTTCACGCAGTTTCTCCGGATAAAGCTGCGCCTCAAGGCCACGGACCTTCCAAAGAGATTGAAAAGCTTGTTATTGAAAATGTACATGCGAGTCAGGCTGGAACAAGATATTAGGAAACCGGCAAAAATATTTTACGGCTGAACTAAAATCGATTATCTTCGCCTTTTTCGATTCCGCTAAACTTGGATGATTTGAACAATAAATGACACAAGGATACAGAATATACATTTGAATAGGACTTCAACGCAGTGATATTGTGATGTCACTCACACACTATCATCAGCTTTGGATTTAAAACTACTCAATTTCTTCATCTTCACTGTTTCTTGGGGAAGAAACTGACTTATAACGAACCAGTCGTCTAAACGAGAACCGAGTTGAATAAACAACGATTGTGTGAACCCTATCCTGGACTCCCTTACCATCCGCCTGACCAAATGCATTGAGTCCTGTTGCACATTCTCACAAAACTCTAAGTTGCAACATCAGCCATGAAATGTGGTTGTGGGAACCATCTTTTGACTTTTAGCAGTATTTAGCGCACATCACAACTTTTACCTTGTCCTCTAAAAGCATTCTAAGTCTTCTCTCCTTATCCAATTGTTGACGCACTTCAATCGTGTCTCTGCGCAACTCCTCGAAGTCCTCTTCACGCGGACTTCCAATACCTTCATCCTAAAAGAAACAAAGTTAAAATTCGTGGCACGTCATACACGAACAAAAGTGGGGGATTCTTTGGGTTGTGTTAGATGGGACATAAGCAAACAGTATAATGTATTGAAACCCCACCACACATCTCAACTCTGATGTTCTTGCAGGAGTGAAATCGTCGATGGAGTCAATAACACTTTTCCACCTACAACTGCACTAATTTACTATATCTACCACCCATAAAAGGTCATGCAAATGGCCACCAGTTCAGTTGTCACGATTGTTTTTTCATCATACAACATCATACTTCATCGCACAACATAGTCGCACAGTATCTGTTGTGTGTAACTGAATTGCAAAAAAGATGCAATACCCTTGAAATCCCTGACAACGTGGTGTTAATCAAGAATTTGTTGCTGGTTAAACGCGAGCAAATTTTTTTTCACCATTACCGAAATGTTATTGTGACAGCTTGTTTTCCCGCTTACCTTGTCAGGCCCTTCATTCAGAAAGGCCTTGTGCTTAGGTGAAGAGCATTCGGCACAAGCTCGCCGGAGCTTTTCGTTCTGATTTAACAACTTCAATTTGTCTGATTCCAATTGAAAGATGTACTCAGCGGTTTGTTGCAAAATTGCTGCCTGTAACAACGTACGGAAGTGTCGCATCATTTACGTCAACCAAGTGTTGATCGTAAAAGATAAGGTCGGTATTTTCAACATAATTGGTTGCAGTAAGAAATGTTAACGAGTTCTCTACACAGCACTAAGTTCTGTGCTAAAAACGTTGTGCTCATTAATCTCAAACCACACACTGACTCTGTCGAAGCTGAGCTCACACGTTTCCTACGACTGCGACGAAATCGGTGACGCAATTGTAAATAAATGGCTGACCAACATTAGATCACGTTGCAAGCTATGCCAAACATGTTAAATTACACGAGATGGATGTAGCGGTGAAGCTGCTCTTTATAGCTTCTTCAGTCTGAGTTAAAAATTTATTTGCATCTGGTTCGAAGTTGGAACTGTTCAAATACGACTTAGGCATCATGATTGCAAATTGGGCGATTAGCACACTGCTAATGACGTTGTCGGCACACTTTTAGTCAACGAGTTGCTCAACTTTTGCAGATAACCAATTATTGGCCTTTATTTCAATCAACATTAGGAATGTCCAGGTCGCCGACCACCACGTGATTCAGCGCCATGTTTAGGGTTAATCACCACAAACAGAAAGCATGTTCACACTTGTTATAGAGTGATGTTGGTAGGTGACTACACAATGCTAGACTTTTCGAATTTGATGTTAGGGTTTTAGGTATAGGGTTATTCAGTATTCTTTGATCGATTGAGCTACGCTAGTACAGCTCCCAATTGTCGCATTTTTTTATTTGATTTGAATTTATTGCTTTAAACGAAAAGCTTACCTTTCTACATTGACCAAGTTTAAGGATACCGAACCATCAAATCCCGATCCTCAACCGCAAGTAACGTTTAACTACGCCCCGAGTCATGTGACCATGTATCATGATCAGCGACATAACATCTCAGCTGGTAGTCGGCTACTTAGCCACTGCCTTAACATTATTGTAATCGCTATGATTCAGATGGTACAAAAACGTGTAATAGCCATTACTCAACAACTAAAGTTCGAATGGTGCTATGAACATCGAGTACAGGTTGACCCATCACTAAGGATAAGTATTTAGCGATTGTTGGTCTCACCTTGCTCAATTTATCACCATCAGCATGAGGAAGAATTGTCTTCAACGACTTGAATCCAGCATTGATGCTCTGCATCCGGCGACGCTCGTTGCTGTTAGCGATCTCGCGGCGAACTTTCCTGTCTTGCTCGCGCTGCCCATACACGTTGTTCATCTCAACTTCACGTTTTGGAACCGGTTCATCGGCAGCCACTGCAATAACGCGAGTGTCCCTATAGAAGAAAATACCCTATTAACGAGGTTCCACGCACGCTGACTTCGTGCATCGTACAGACAAAAAAACGAAATATACATGAAAAATTTAAAATACGTTACTTCAACAATTCAACGCGATATTGCTTCAAAAATCGACGATTCACTCTTTGAACTGCTTCTCCTTTAGCCTACAGCAGGGATTCTAAAACTTCTGATGAATCGATACCTCCAACGGATTGTTCAACATGCTCCCAAACCCCCTTCCTTTGACCGTCAAAATAATCACCACTATTCTTTATATCACTTGTCAGCTGTTTTTTTTTCGCTGGAACATTTCGGTCATTTGTCCCGTAATAATATTAAAACTCGCCGTCACGGTATTCACTATAGCCTACCTTTTCAGACGATATGACCGATTTGACTCAATTTGTTCGGTCATTTCAAAAAAATGTTCGGTCTATGACCGAAAAAATAAATCCAGGTTGACAGTGTGACTTTTAAATAATAGTGTGTATCAAATGGTAGCCCCTCGCATTAATTCATACCCAAGAAGAAGCTGTCAGTTTCAAAATCTGGTGATCCTTGGTCTAGTCTAGAGGATCCAAAACGCTTTTACAAAGATGTTCAGAGTCTACAAAAATAAAGATAGCACAAGTATAACTAAAACCAAATGCGTTGCCAGATCATACAAACATTTTACATAATACAGATAGAGCTGCATGATATAATTCAACGTGGTTGGGAATCTAGGTTAAAATTGCGGGAGACAATTCATTTGAGGTTAAAACTTGAAGCGCTGCCAACAAGTGCAACGTTTGGTATCCTCATGCCACACACACTCAAACGAACTAAGCCACATGTAATACTCACAGCTCTTGAGCTTGTATAGAAGATAACGCAGATATGCTGATACTTCCGGAAGCACCCGAGACACGGCTTGTCGTTGAAGTTGCCACCATTATACTCGAACTATAGGAAGTCCTGCAACAGACGCAAAGCTATCAGCTATTTGTTTTTGTAGTGATCGGCGAACTTTGTTCAAGAGCGCAGGGCGACCTTGATTTTTAATGCGCTTGGCTTCCTTGCAGCTCAACTACACACACAGCAACGCTAAACAGGCCACATCATTTGCAATGCCGCCACAAAGTCATTTCGTAATTTTGTCAGCTGCACTTCACTACATTGCTTGTTTTGGACTGTAGATCTAACGCTGCTTTTATTTTTCAAATGCTACCGAAATTTAATTCCGAACGGGACAAGAAAAACCTGATCTCCCAAAACGAATGCAACGTTTCTAGTCTTATTCTTACGTCACACCCATATTTTACGACGACGCATCGAAGTTTTAAATCAAGTGCAGAGTGGTTTATGCATTTGTTTCAGGAACGTGACGCATACGTCAATATCGTATATACGCTAACATTGAAATGTAGATGTTGTCAGTAAGAAATCGGTAACTGATTAATTTTTCAAAGCAAGAAATGAAATCAGTAACTTTACTCAGTTTACCTTAAACCTTTTACGGACCGCAAAGCCACATTTGTGGTTTGGACTTTGTCCAGTCATAATTGCCCAGCGATAGAGTTAGAGACCTGTTCAAACCCTCCAAAGAAGCAGAAAGTCTCCAACATTGGATTTTAAAAAATTCGGGCACTTTTGGGTTTTAACTTTCTTTGATGTGATGTAACGACCTGGGAGGTTTGGAGATTTTCGTTCATTTAGTCCACTGGGGGATTAAGTCAAGGCCTTGGTTACGTTTGCCGAACAATCAAACATCTAGGTGTATTACTTCTGAGTGTGTTGACTCACTGAAAGATAATAATGACATTCACAGACAAGTTAAATCACTATATTGTGCAGCAAACAAGCTCAGAGGCACCTTTGCTCAGTGGTCAACTGCCGTTAGAAATACTGTTTCATGCATATCTATATATGCCTGCCAATTGTGACAAAAATATACAGTCTGGAATTAAACGCCTCAACAATGCCTATCGTGAGAGTTCGACGACACGAAGCTGCCTATTTCGTCAGGAAATTGATGACTAACTATTTGCATGCTTTTGTTGCATCTTTTCCGCTCACTTAATTGTTTGACGTTTTTCACAAATCTGCATTTTTTCCCATTTTGTAACTTTCTGTATGACGGCGACTGAGTGCAGTAGTTGCTGCTGCGTTGTTTCAGTGTTTAATGCTCATTAGTACAGCCAGCACGTACCAACTCACATCTAACCTGGAATGTGCTAATTTCTGTATTTTTTATCTTTTACTAACCCGCTATGGTATTGCACCATATATCTGAGCCACACACGTAAATAAATAAATAAGCGAAAAATTACTTGACAGTTTAAGAATACAATTTAAAAATGCTTGTTTCGTGAGAATTAGCAAAGATTGCGACAAAGTTGTCAACCGGAGGGATAACGCGTGAGAAACACACATACCCAAGGTTGGCCGTCAGTGTCGATTACAAACGAAGAAACACGTAACCCCATGTTCCAGCGAGTAGCGACAATACCAGTGACTGAGTTCACACTATAGTAAACGCAATGATGCACGACGAAGGGAGTAGATTTCCAGCTGGCGTTTGGATGCCACGACCGTTAAATCACATGAGCGATAGGCCTGCTGTTATTGGCGGGACAATCGTGAATGCGCAATCCCACGTGTTCGTCGCAATGTTATAAAGAGAGACAAGCGACAAAGCTCGAGTTGCGGGTGTGCGCTTTACGCACGCGCGCCCAACAGTTATTGATCGTACGACAGGAGACGGCAGGTAGCACGTTGCTAGTTGTGCCACCCAGCAGCATAATCGTCGGCAAGCTTTCCACTATTTCGCATAAAGCAGTTTTGCGTAAAGTCACCGCGAAATAATGCGCGTACCAGAAAGCACATATTTCACCGATCACGGTTTTGCAACGTGGCATATCATGTGGGTATGCGGTTCGCTGGTGAACAGCGGCAACATAACAGCAATGCTGCTGCAAGACTGTATAGGTACAACAATTACCCTACTTCACCACCATTTTCCGCTTTGACTGCTTTGAAATGCCACTGAATCTAATTTTTATACATTTCCGATAGGATGGCCACGTCTGGAGCTAGAGAAGTAATTTTTTCGTTGCACCACGTACATGTCTATTTAAAATTGTTAGTTAACAACCACTAGGTTTCGATATGAAAAGACATTCCAGCCAACTAAGTCAACTGAGTGTCCAGAAAAACCAACAAACACATGAACTTGGTAGCTTGACTTCCTTGCGCTATCGGCAAACATAACGGTCATAGGTCAGGTTCAACTCGAATAACTTTTAATTTACACGTTATAGTGATTGTACAGTATATGGAGCGATTCAAGCAAACGTCCTTTTTTACGGACAAAGAACGACGCAAAAAATCAAACAGACATGAAGATCGTAGTTTCAGATTTTTTCTTCGAAATCGGCTCGTTGCTTAATTTAAACATCGACATACATGTCTTGGTTGGCGTGATGGCTGTCACGCAATTACTTCTTTTGCAGTGTGTTAACAGTATAATTACATCCAAATGACCGAAGGATCAGGGAAAGAGACACTCTACCGTTTTATGGATAATCCTCTGGTCATCAAGTTTTAGGCAAACGGAATTTCAAGCCATTTTACGCGGTGTACCGGGTCTGGTGCTGTCAGCGGATCCAACTTAATTTACTGTGGCTCCTAGTATTGTACCCGACAATGATCCTATATTTTGTTTACAAGTTGACATTTAAAAATGAACAATCCTCCGTTCTCATTGCAACTACAATAGTACTGCACAACCAGCAACTGCAGCGGCATCCCTTACATTTTGCCAAAGATATTGACAGCTGTAACTTCAAACATGGTGACCATGTTCTATGAATGACACGGCGGGGAGGGGGAACAGTTAGTAACAGTCTTGCTGAGTTTTTTGGTCAAGTCCATAAAACTTCTGTGGGTTTCTCAACGTGAAAACTAACTGTTGGTTGGTATTATGTGCCTTCAATTCACCACGCCTGCCCGGTGAATATAGAGAAAAGTGTCAATGTTCACAGCAGCTGTTGGTGGGATTCGTTGCGCACAACAACGTTTGCTGTGATTGTAAATCGCAGTCAAATATCACGATGACGTTGTCTGTACGTGAGACGAACTGTGAAAAGTGAATTAGCTACTCCAAGCTGTATCAGGTTACTATGCACAGCTTAACTGAAAAGACATGACATATAATACAAAACCGTTAGGGGCTTCTCGTTACATGAGAAGTCTGTGAAAAACAAACCCGAGTTCAATAGCAGCTTTCGCAGGGCCAGCACCTCATTTTATGTCATTCAGTGATGACGAGTTTGCGCTTGCTTTGATATATGGAACTGTACCACTGGACGCTGTATTTTATAATGGCGCATCCCACACTTGAAACGTTGCAGAAAAGGAAGACTGAGCTGGTCAAGTGGACAGCCTTGTACAAGCACTTACTAATGTACCGGTTGTCCTTTAAACCAGTGATTTATCACCTTTCTGGCCACGGACCAACTAAAAAAGTACGGGTACGGACTCAGGTAACAACTGAAAATGTACCCGCATTACACCTCCAAAGCAGCAGTTACAGTACCCAACATAGGTGGTTTCCACCGTAACGTATGGAAACTATTAAACAATTAAAATGTTACTTACAAATATAACATGCCACTAAATGGAAAGAACAAGGATTCACGCCCCTTGAAAGGGTCATATCCATCAGTGCTCTGTCGCAAAGGAATTCACATACCCCTCTTAAAACCGCAAGTTGGTAACCACTAAATCTAAAATCGCAAATCAACTACAAACAGAAGGGTTGGGCGCATGACACAAGATTTATATATCGTCAACATTTGTAACTCTCAGACCTTGCGGTTTGTCAACTTCCCGAACCACTTCTGTTTTAGCACACATCGTTAATGCCGAAGTGTTATGATCAACTTGCTTCTCAGCTTTAGCAGGATTTGGCTAGCTGTCACAATTATTACCGTAGCCTACGACAATGACCACAACATGTGAACGCCAGTTACACTCCAAATTAACATTGCAGAAATTTTCCACAGATAAGTCTGTGCTGCATTTCCCAACACTTTGCTGAATATTGCTAAGGAAAAGTCACAACCCTTTCCAAAACACGCATGAAGTTGCACCGCTTGGCGCTTACGCCAACACCGGTGCCCGGCGCGAATGGCAGCGATCAGCTGTTGCGTCACAACACCACCAGCTGTTGAAACCAACCACGTGTGCGACTGTCAATTTACCACGAAACATGCATAACCCCATGCAACTGAAACAACTTCGTCAATACGTATTACACACGAACAAAAAACAGAAATAGCACTGAATTAGTCCGTAATGAGCAAAGCACTAAGCATACATCAGTCTGTGGTAACTCGTACAACAATGTGCACAACAGTAGGCCTGAGCCTGTCTACGGTTGAGTGTAGACCAACGTACTTACGTGGAATTCGCCGATAACAAATTTTCCCTTGATCTCCAATCTTTTTGAGAAACGTCATGTGGGTTATCCAAACACTTTTGGAAAAGCGCCATACAACACTATCAGGTTAACAAATCCAGTAGCTTACCAGCATACTCAGCGATAATGCGGTAAAATGCGAGGATAGGTAATGGCGGGAAACGGCATGAGCCAGCGCTTTTCGGTCACGAGGCTAGAAAGAAAACAGTACTTCCACATGCTCAGTAAAACTGCTGATTTTCTCTGCAAAAGTTGCTTTTCGAAAAATTCACTTAAACAATTATTATATTGCAGATACCATTTTCTACATATAGTAAATTACAAAAATTACAACTGCCATTTGGTTCGTTGCGGATGAATATTTCAAGTCAAAGAGGAAGTACCCCGCCGGTCAGCTGACGATGAAAAAAGAGAAAAACAAATAACATTACGTCATCGTAGTAACAGCTGTGGAAGGCGTGGCGCGCACGCACACGCACTTTTTCTCAATTGCTTCGCCGCAACCACTGCGGAATGTCTTGCTCAGCTTCATTGACTGCTTGCTGCGCAGACTAGCGGGAAGAGCCGTTCGCGCGTAGGTGTAGCGTTCTGCCTCACCGACTTCGTTCTGCGGTACCGCAGTGTTTCGGCAGCGAAAGAACTAAAAACAATCGCCCTCAGTTCGTTTATGCTGCACATGATACTAAGCTGAATTATGCCTGCCTAGATGTTTTGCAGCCCAAGACTGACAAATGGATAATGGCTTCTTCAATTCCAAATCAGAAATTTGTTGATGACGTATCAGCAGGAACCTTGTTCCGAAACCACAAGTAGGGTGCCGCTCGATCAAACCGATGATATTATTTGTGATAGTCCACATAGTTGAGATTTTTTTCGTGGAAAAATTAGAAATATGAAACAAAAGTGCTGATATTTCTGTGCTAACCAAATACAAAGCAACACCATTTCCTCCTTAAATAGGGTAAAGCAAGGGTGGGAGCCTGCGGCTCGCGGGCCAGTTGCGGCCCACGTGAGCAATTGATATGGCCCGTATCAGAATTTTTGTTACCCAAGTTAGAGTACAACATCGTGTCAAAACGAAGCTCTGTGATGAACAGGTACTTAGATAGTAAGTCACGGGAAGTCACTCTGCCTCTTAGGTAGATAAAGATAGAATTTTAGGATAAGATTAACTGATTTTACGGCCCGCCACCAATGATGCAAAATTCATGCGGCCCATGATAGTAAATAGGTTCACCAGCCCTGGGACCAAGACCGTCGCCAGAAAGTTTTCAATAAGGGGGCCTTACGTTTGTGTAGGAGGCTTGACATTCTGAAAATTTACAGTAAATTGCAACACAGCGTTTGGTAATAGTGATTCACATTGCGGGAAATTAATTATAAAATTATTAATTGCTTTCCCACAATACCCATAATAGACTCGAAGTTTCCAACTAAAAATTTCTGAACGAGCTTAACAAAAGGAATTAGATCTTGATCATTGTTAGTTTTTGACGGCGATTATTTAGAGATGACGTAATGGAATGCAAATGTTAAGAAAAATTTGCAGCAAACCAGAAAAAAGCCTATCGTCCGGTTATGAAAACACTGTTACCTAAGATCAAATCTGAGGCCGGTCAAGCAGTGCACCGCGATGAAACTGTTCTTTCATTACCACAAATTTATAAAACTCTACCATGAGCTTTAAGTGAATTTGCTTGGAAAGCATGGGCAATTGGGCATCGTGCTTTTTACTGGCCGATATATGCATGCATAAACCTTTCAAGTGTCTAGACTTGTTAATCTCCTGATACATGGCTCATGTTTAGATTAATACCATTTTGTATATCCAATAGGCCAGTGGTGCTCAAACTTTTTGGCTCGTGGGCCACATTTGTCTTTCAGAAACCCTTCGAGGGCCACAAGAATTAATAATCTCAATAAAAA
>JGI24159J19872_10002490_pt1 | contig 21998 bp, 10 predicted proteins | sample Ectturendosymbi4_FD_19872 | JGI IMG/M metagenome (IMG submission 19872) | reverse complement strand
TTTTTTGACAAATAAATAAGAAATGTAATTAAGTCGCTGTTTTGTGTCAGATCCTGATAAAAATACTTTGATGACAGTCAAATTTTGTCGATGAAAAATAACCTGAAATTGTTCATGAAAAATGATAATTTATTGTTATCACCGTTAGGCAAGCGCTGGCCAATTCTGTCCTTCAAGATTTTCAACTTGATGAAAATGATTTGCTTTCAGCGCATATGCAAAAGCAAAACAAAATTTCGTTTCGGCGGCAAGGGCTGCAAGTTACATTTCCATACCGATGATACAGTAGTTGGAAAACTGCAATTACTGCCATAAACAGTTGTAATGCTTGATCCAGCGACTTCATCATTGAAACAGGTTAGGTAGTGAATAACAGGCGATCTTGATGGACGTCATACAGCCGCCATGGAATGGCGATGAAGAGAACAGAAACCCTTACCAGGAGTTTCGCAGAATCGGCGTAGGGTACTTTCCCTCCGAGTGCGGCCCAGAAAGCGTTGATCTCGTTTCCTTCCGAGATCGTCTCTAGCTCTCTAAAACAAGAACAGGAACTTTACGAAATATCTAGAGCAAGTAAAGTGTTTGCGTCACGACAAATTCTCAACGAGCTACACTGGAAAACGCGCGCAAGTGTAACGTCACGCAAACGTCACGAACACGAAGCTGTGGCGTGGAAAGAAACGAAATGAAGCTTTTGCTTTTGCAGGGCATGACGGAATAGAACGGATAGAGTTAAGTTTCACATTTCTATACAGTTAATTTGCACATCTCTATAAAGGGCCATTTTGTTTATTGTAATTAATATGTACAGCAACGATCGCTATTACTCCCGCTTTGAAACAATGCCTATGGTTTCAATCATTCACAGACGCAGAAACAAGATTTGTAAATAAGAGAGGACGTAAAGTACGTTCAAACGGATTTAAACCAAAACATCGCAGACATGTCGATGTTACACTGTCAATGGAAACAAACCAGTTGCGTTTGGTTGTCAAAATACTGAAAAAGATTGGCTTGCGCTGTAAATCTAATGCGCAATTTTTCCTCAGCATTACGCTTTACTTGAACATTGCCGCGCCTTACTTAAGCAATTCAGAGCTTGGATAAACACAGGGTTGCCCAGTTTTTGTGAAGCGTAAGTCCAAATTTTTTTATATGTTTGCTTTTTACGCTGAAGTTCTGCTAATAAACGTGGAGCAATCAGTAGCATTAGATTTCTCCGAAACAGCCAATTATTTATTTAGATAAAAATGACTAATTTTGTCACCAGAAACGGGAGCATCATCACACCCGGAAAGTGGTATACACGCTTTGTTTAACCGGGACCAAAAAAACACATTAACGTGTCCAAACTCACATATACTGGATAAATTCGGTCAAAGCGTTTTTAAGCAACAAACAAGTGACTGAAAAGATTAAGTCAAAACTCATTGGTAACACAGCGAGAAATAAAGTTTACATTTTGCAAGCGACTTTCGTTTATACTAACAGGAAATTTTTTCAAGGTTTTGAATATTTTGCCAAACATTCATAGACCTCGGATTGAAAATAAAAGATTATCACCAAGTCTTCAAAAAAGGTCAAAGCGTTTTTATCGTTACGACCTCTTCAACAGAGACCTGTCAAGACTGCCTGGCAACCACATTCCCAAGAGCACTAATTAAAATATGGGCAACAGAACACGAAGTTCGTGCATTGCCGATGAAGATCACTGAAGGTGAAGTTCTAACATCGATTTTAAAAGAAAACATCGTTCTAACATCGATTTTAAAAGAAAGCTCCAACATCGATTTTAAAAGAAAAATCCAGATCCAGAGACAAAGCAAAAGCAACTTCTGAGATGAGAATCAAGACCCTACAGGCGTGCATAAAAATCGCAATTCAATCTCTATCAAGTATACGGCACTAAAGCGCATGCTCGATCTCTGGCGTGCGTCACTGACCTTGAAGAAATGACTTGAGCGACACGTTTTGCCATCTCTCTTTCGTCGCCGCTACATCCCTTCCCACACCACATCCACATGTTAGATGGAGTTTTGAAGAGGAAAACGTCGTTTGAATTGAGCGATGAGCCACTGTATGCAACAAATTTGCTGTCAAAGCCGTGTCAGGTTCTGGCGGTTGTATTTCGCTGCTGCTATAACGGAAATATACGTCACGTGTTCCAGATATTTCCACTGCGTTGCTGGCAATAACAGCGAACTTGGGTTTCGCAACGAACATGCAATACAGTGCACTGGCAAAATGCTAAACTACTGGACAAAGAGAAGTTGACCTCTTTTTAGAACGAAACACAATTTCTCCAGTTATTTGCGTGTAAATATGTGAAAAACTGACGCACTAGCGGGGCGTGTGATTTAAATATCGCTTTTCCAAAATTAACAATCGGAAAACAAAGTTGCACATAAGCATAAGAGGCAGATATTTAAGAAAAGACGTCTGAAAAGGTGCTTCAGAATTCCAGATCTAAAGTAAAAACTTACGTGACTTTGACTTCAAATGCTTTTGTGTTCATGTCGCTTGTTCCGCGCACTTGGAAGAGTCTGTTGTCGGCTGCCTCTGATTGGCCGGATTCCCTGGAGGTTCCGCCCTGATGGATACAAGCAACGGTTAGGCGAAACGCAAAATCCAGTTTTGGAAAAAATATCAAGACAATTCAACAGTATGAAAATGTTCAGATTTTTCTTTGTACTGACAACTGCCTAAGTCACACACACAAAAATACATTTTGTGCACTTCGAAAATAAGTCAAACTTCAAAAATGTTGCAACCCTGCAGCCAAACTTGAAGTTAAGTCGCATGGAAGTTACAGTCAGCGCAGTGAACTGAAAACTATACACGTTTTCCCGTTTGATATGACAGGCAGTTGTGCAGCAGGACATCAACTGTAAGCGCTCGTCAGCACAAAACACGCGTAAACACAAATTTGCATTCTGATTGACGTATATTTAACTACTTTTATAGCGTCTTGAAGTTTTGTGAATACGAGCTTTCAGTAACTATCACCATATATAGTAGTAGCACATTTCGATAATGTAAGGAGACAGGTAGATATCTGTTGGAGCTCATTCATTTCATTATCATCAGGACTGGTTTGAACTAAAGTGAAGTAAATGAAACCTACCTTTCAATCCGTGCGGTGAAAACGAATAAAGCTCAAAAACAAAAACTACTTTGAAGAACAACACCAAGTCGACTTGCCGCGAAGATAATCAGTTTTCCTTTAAACATCGACATGAAGTGTTTCGGTTCTTTGCCCATTACGACGCGAACTTGCACCGGGGCTCCGTCATACTTATCATCAAGCGCCACAGCTTGGAATGCGGAGGCTGCTATCTCGTCCTGGGTTGCTTGCAGGCCCTGGTCATGAAAAGTTTAGGTGCACAATTGAAACGAATAGACAAAAAACAAAAACGTGTGACTTGCTCAGTTTTTTTACTGAAACCAGAGCCACAGCAAAATGGAAAACAAGGACGTACGCCGAAGTAGCCCCATAAGGTTGGGGGAGGTGAAATGCGGGTGAAAGTCGAAATCAATATTTGATGGAATGAAAGCTGCGAAGAATCATTTGCAAAATACCACGATCCTTCCTATTTTAAAGTTTACTTTGCGCCCGGGTTTTTTTCAAGCCTAACAACCAACAGGCTTCGCAGCTTGTCAACTTAAAATACACCGAAGAGCATTTTTTTGTAAAAAAAGCTTTTGCGTGAGGAGGAAATTTGCAACTCATTTCAAAGGATATATTTATTGGCAGACCCAAAACCACGACTTCGTTTCAGACAGCTTTTTGACTCAGGGTATACAAAACACCACAACGGAAACAGCCCGAACCCAAAGATCAGCTTGTGTCTAAGATGTGTTCTGGCCAAGACAAACCAATGCGCATCGGTGGCAAGAAATCACATGCGGAGACTAGAGAAGTTAAGCTTTTGAGTACCACGGGATTAGATGTGAATTATTTACAGTTTCAAAGTAAGAGGCGAGTGCGCCGATAAATTATTAAGCAAGGATCGGAAGAGGCTTCCGCTTGCCATCACTTGAAAAGGAGACGAGACAGAAAGAGTCAAGGGCGAACGCTGCGAAAATTGACAGATCGCGTAATAAACCCGAAGAGATTTACTGCGGTGTAAAAAACTTTGAAAGCGACAGCACAAGGCGATGAGAAAACACACATTCTGACATTCATTATATCAGACTTAATGACAATCATTTATCAACTGCAATGAGAAAATCAGTGCATATTTTGCACATCAAACTTTCTAATTACGCCTTCAGCGCAACGAATGAAGCAACGTACACAAGCAAACTTTGGTAATTCGCTTCTGCAACTTATATATTCGGTTGTAGGACGTTGCTAATTGCAGTTTGCAAGAAGCACAACAGAAGGCGACTACAGGAAAAAGGCAAACAGGTGGATAGCAGGTTATCATGCTTGCCACAATCTTTGTCGGTCCCACACGAAAAAGCAAAAGGACAGGGATGTCTTTACACACAAAAAGGTAAGAAAGTGAAGCACAATTTCAGGATTTCGCTAACGTATCAAACTTGCAAACAAACTGAGGACTTTATCACAACAACCGCCTTAAGTTGACAAACGCTGTTTTCCGCCTGCTCTTCTATAACTTACCTGCCAATAGTAGATAATGTATGCTTTCTTGTTGTTGTTCAAGTAGGTGTAGAGTATGAGGTAACAATCGCCGCCATAGAACTGGCCGTAGGTTGATTTGTCAACGGGCACAATTTCACTGCCTTCAATTCTCCAGATCTGTGATGAAGCAACGAAAATGGTCAGAAATGCTTAAAAAATATAACGAGTTATGAAAAAACGTGCAAAGATTTTTTTAACGCAAAGCCGGGGCAGTTTTGCAACAAGACCAAAGCTTTGCTGGTTAGTCCTAAAAATAATTGAACTCAACATTCAAACATGTGTTTTACCCAAGATAATTTTGATCCTCTTAAACTTCGGAAAGGCTGCTGTCATGAATTGCACCGATAGTTGCATTGTATCCATGACAACCGGTAACAACCCTCGGACATCGTTTTTTTTAGAAAAGACCATTGACAACAGCAAGACAATATCGGTGAGGTAACCTCAAACAAGGATGTTAGAAACACTAATTTTACATAAGCTACCGGACTTTACATACATCATGTTTGCTTTAGGAAAAAATACGCACACACAAAATGAAGTCCAACATCGACGAGGAACCGCAACACCCAAAAATCATATTTCGGTTTTGGCGAAGTGTTTGTTTCTTCCTGCTCAGCAGACACATATAAAGAAGCAAGTCACGCAATGCAGTCAGCAAGTCTAGCCTGTCGTTAACGTGACGACTGTTTGTACGCCGTGTGCACTGTCTCGCTCATAACTATTTATGATACGGCTTTAATTGCTGCGTGAAACCGTGCATTTATCATAAAAATGTATGCTTCGGACAACAACAAAAATGTATTTTTTCTGAGGTTACTAGGGGCATGAAAAGGCCAAAGGGTCTCGAGTCCGGATGGTCAAGTAACAAATTGTAACGCGATCCCGACCGAAATATGTAATATGAAAATTAATCACATCACAAAATGAATGTATGATGACCTTTGAGCAAGGCGCATGCAGAAAAGTGGTTTTCAAATAACACTGGGCACGATACCGAGATTAGTTTGGCAAAAACGAATGGCATTTCCCGGAAAATGATGTCAGAAGTACTTTGCATTTTGAGCCAGCCAATAGGAAGCGACAGCGACGAACTGCAGCGTGTCATTGGACGGACGTGCATTAAGCAATTGCGTAATTAAGTCGCTGCCAAAGAAGCAGAAAATGCCTTTCAACGGTGACCATCAGGAAGAACAGAACGACGACGACAGACGAAGCGCGTAAATGACATGAACTACTCGGTTACGAGCACTTCCGCCATCTTTGTCGTGCAAGGTAAGATATAAACCGTTGCAACGAAAATGGATATCAGAGCATGCTTGGGTGGCAAAGGTTGGTATCTACATGGTCGCGACGAAACTTTGACGCCATTTCCTTATTCTAATAAAATGTAATCAAACGTTCCAGAAAGAGTGCTTAACGGTGCTGCTGACTTGCATTAAATAATTAGGTTTGCTGCAATTTGTTCAGTGGCACTGTAAAACGTGAAGGTATGAGATGTTTTCGGCAGCAGCATCAAACTTATTGTTCTTTGTAAATTGTCGTGGCGTGAAATTTTCTTATTTGGTTGGAAAATGCTGCGGAAACATCCACAGTGTGAGCTAAAAATGCCAACTTAATGCGAAAACGTTCGAACGTTTTTGCTTTTTACATAAAACAGAAGCTTTGTTCTTGCGTTCACAACAGCAAAGAACCACATGCGCTGCTCAGTCAAAACAGTGAGCGACAATCGGTCCATAACGTTCTCCTCAAATCCCCACCTCTATCTCTCCCGATCCATCATCGACCATCCTTTGCTGAGCAGCAACTTCAGGCTGAGCGTGCATAGTCGTTGCATCGAATTTGACGTGAGCGACACTTGCTGGAAGAAGATATACAGCAGTTGTCGCAGAAATTTACGCTACCTTGTCAATATAAGAGAAACGCCAAGGAATTAAGGTTTCGGCACCGCCAAGTGGTCTTACTCCTGACGATTGGATAAAATTGAAAAAAATTATCAGAAGTTAACCCACGTCAAGGTTAGCTGAAGGAATAAAATGAACAAATAATTCTACTTTGATTGAATGTTTACTCAAAAGAACAATAAAACGCATTTTGCAACTTTGAAACACGTCGTTTAAACTGTAACCGCATATACTCCAATGAATATTGGAGCAAGATTGATAAGCAAACATTTTAAATTTTCAACCTTTCATTGGCACTAACCACGAACAGCATTCGCAGATTCTCGTGGCAATCAAAATATATGACTGTTAAGCAATCGAACTCAAAAAAGTAGGAGTCATGACGATGGTATCCGCCTTACGTCAGCAACCATATTCAGAGTTTATGCATTGAATAAAAAAATAAATACACGAAAAAAATCGACGAAAAAATAAATACAGTCTCGGAACAGTCGGCAAACCAGTCAACAATCGATAAGCGCAGAGACAAAATTGGTCAAAACGCTCGAGCTCATTTTTTCTTTGCAGATATCTCGATTAAAAAAGCTGGTGCGGCAGTATATGCCATGCACACAAAACATGTGCTTAGGTTTTTCAAGCGAGGCAGGTTTATTATAAGGCTATAAGGCTTGCGTCAGTCTTCAAAATACCTTCATTTGCCCTTTATCGTGGTTTCTAGGAAATGACATTTTAGGCATAGCTGGGCAGAACAAGCATCAATCGCTAGTCAAAATAAGCTTGTTCTTAAGTTGATAATTTTATTGGTTTCACTGTGAGTATTCTCCCCAACCGGCCTTTACAGAAGGTGCAGACCCAAAGAGTCAATTTTGTGCCAAGCAGGACCTTCATACAAAGGTTGCCTACAAATATCATTTACGTAAAGGCGGTTTGTATAAACAAGTGTATCGTTTTCGAAAAGCGGTATGTAAACGAAGATCAGCTCAGGCCATACAGACAAAACCAATCATTTGAAAGTTGTGCGCTTGAAATGAATACGCAGTAACAGGATGGGGAACTAAAGATCGATGCATGCCAGTCGTTTGTGACCTTTCTATATTCAATCTTACAAAAGAAAACAACGATCAGTCAGGACGGAAAAGATCGCCAAATCGTTTATGAACAGCTAAATGTGAAGAGCAACTCACAGAACAAGAGTTGGGAAATTACTGGAACTTTCTGCATAACATCGGGAATGAAGCGCAGTAATGTATGGCAGTGTCGATGGGATGCGACAGTGTAGTTAATAATCAATTACCGCCTCACAAATCACCGATGCATGACCACACATCGGTTGCCTTATACGGTAAAAAATATTGATGCCGGTCACCACACCCTACGTTTGTTTTGTGATGTAAGAACGACTCAGCAACGCTCGAGTGCGTAGCGGGATGCCAGGTGAGACGTGTGAAAAAAGGGTAGGATTATTTGATGCTATTTTTAGTAACACCGATGACAAAATGTGCTCGGATGTGGAATGTACACGACGTATTTTGAAACAAACCGTCAAGCACTAAAATACCATACGGGAGCAACATGACTGCTTATGTTACAGACTTTAACACTGATAAACGTAAGACTCCGCCGTTTCTTCCATTTATTGTGGCGACCTACAGCACGATGCAGACTGGTGATAATATTAAAGCTTTTACACTGATACCCGATTTCAAAAAACTGTTGAGAATTACTTTCTGAAACAGCTTCATTGAGCAAAAACTGCTCATTTTTTGACAACTTGGAAATACTGTACGTGTTGGTTTCCAATTAAATTACATGTCTAAGTTGGAAAAAAACAGAAATCACTTGCAAAGGAAAACTGTAACGAATGAACCGATATAGCGCGATGCTGGGCGTTGTGTGAAAATCTTTATAAAGTGAGTGAACCATTCCAAATTGAAGTTCTACCGGATCTTAGCTATTTTCAGCGCTTCCAGAAGCAGAACCAGACAGATTTATTTGAGGGGCCCTAATGCTTCCATAACATCTTATTTCTTACGTTTCTGGAGGTCAATTACATTAATAAAACAAAGTAAAGTAGACATTTCTCTCCCGTCAAACGAACGTTTTGGGGTGCACCGGGAGCCAGCAAGTTACAGGGAGGCAATGGCTCCCCCAACTTCGCTCATAAGCGTGTCAATTTTTCAAAGTTAACCAATCTTACATTACATATCTTTTCCAAATCTCATTCTGAATTGTAAAAAGGGAGATGAGTAGTTCATGCCACANAAATTCGATTTTCCCGCTTACCGATTCGCCCTTTTGTGTGGGCTTTGCCACGTCCAACTGTATCGTATTTCGACTTCCAGTTTTTGAACAAAGATCGAAACATGGCGGATTCCGCTCCGTCAGGAACTGTTTCCACTTGCGTGTGGTGAGAATAGCCTTTCGCTTGGATGTAGCCCTGCCAAACAATTTAAGCCAAGTAAGAATGAAGCCGTTATTTTGTTTGGGCGAGAAAGACTAAGCAGGCTGGAAAATCAAGACGCTGGTTGCTTTAGAACGCTGCAGTGACGTGTTGTGCGCTTGGGCGAAACGCATGTCACGAATAAAAACCTAGTGGGGGCTTGCACTGGGTGTATATTTCCCACAACATTCCTAAGATTTTTGAATATTTGAAAAAATCGTCCATCACGCCTAAGTACTGTATGCAATACTAAGATCATTGCGGAAGTCACCGACTGCACAAATCGCAGACAAAACGATCTATGCTCCAAGGTGTAGTACTAGATCAGTGGTTCTCAACCTTTCATGGTTTGTGACCCCCTTCCAAAGACTGTCAACACTTGCGGCCCCCTGCTCATCAACAGGGTTTTGCAATATCACGGCAGAGCTACGCAGTAAAGGCCTCTGCTTGTGGCCCCCAAGGGGAAACAAGGGCCCCGGTTGAGAAACCCTGCACAAGATCTACAACGCAACGGCAACGTAAAAACGCCGTGAAGAAAAGTCTTTTTTCAAAGGAATGCGGGGACACAAAACGCTGTACCAATGACGTTGGCACTGCAGGCAAGGTCAGGGTGCAGTCGGTCCGGAGAAACTGTGGCGCGCTGTTTGCTTCCGAAGCTTTTCTCACTCTGCCATCCACCCTGCCTGCGCCTGATGTGTGTTCAGTTCGCGCATGCCAGCGATGCTGACAGGCAAAAGCAAACAGAGGTGCGGGAACCAGAGGTATGCTCGTCTTTTGAGATAAGCTGCACACCTCCTACTGCACAAACAAGAGTGAACAGACTTTGAAAAAGAACGGGGCGAGTCTGTGAGTGAATGAGCGTGAGTCGCGTTTGACTCGGAAGGGCGGGGCTAGACTGCAGACTTGAGTGATTCGTACAAACTTGCGTGGGAAAGTGACAAGCACCTTGACTGTCGCTATTGCAATAACTGTGATAAAGGTGAGGCATGCGCGAAACCATCAGCACAGTCATCGTTGAACCAGACTTCCGGCATGAGCGATGAGCAGATCATTCAATCTGGCCGAAGCAAGAATCCAATTGCACGCTTGTCTTTTGCTCAACTGTTGTGTCACTCATCATCAATGAAACTGAGATTATTAGCAATGTCACGCGAGAGTTTGTGGCGATAGAAAATTGATATGGGACTTTTTTTCAAAGAAAATGATTTCAGCAATAACTTTATTTTACAAGACATTATAGATTTGGCAACATACGCCGTGACAATTACATTAAACGCCACAAAGGCAACATGCGTTCGCCACGGAACAAAACCTTTTCTTTTATCTACAATCGATGCCATCGTGGTTTAATCTCAGTCGAAGCGTTCATTCGATTCACACGGCAAAGTGTTTTGGGTGGTGGATTGGTGAAAGGCATCAGCAACCGTTGCCGGCGTAATGAGCAGGCGTTGACAGGGAACGACCGTTCTGTGCTGGTTTCCATGGCAGTTTGGAAAGCGACCTCAAGGAGCCTAGTCGTTATCTGGTAGTAGTCATTATCATATATTATTACCAATATTACCAGCGAGTTTGTCAGCAACAGATGGCAAAAACTCCGGTAAATTTTCTCCTGTAAATTCACTTTGTCTTCGATAAAAATGCATTTGCAGTGGAAAGGTTACCACAGTAGTACCTTTCAGGAAAAAATGTTACAAGGTTTTATCGTTTTTTGTCGGCGTTCCAAATCTTCCATAGTAAAATGTTCATGCCAAACACTTGTCCAACCGCTGGCATAAAGATCGCGCACTGATAAATTCTGTTTTTACGCAGGGTCTCACCACAAGCTGACGATGCCGTTTCGGCAGACGAGATACACAACATTACATAAAAACTACAGAAAATGATTAATTGCAGTGGAAAGCAATCCTGACATTAGATTTGGTTTGGACAGAATGTAAAAATTCTTTCAATTTTGGAGGAGGAGGCTGGAGGAAAGCAAAAACCACTTGGTGATTTTAAATCTCTAATGACAATTTTTGATGTTTTGCGCAAAAGCTTGGTGCATAATACCGTGGGCGTACACGGGTCCAGTCAATTATTAATGCAGGCATGAAACGCGAACGCCGACAAGTGGAGGTTGATGCTCTCTGAGAAAACAAAGGCGACCAATCCGACACCAGAACCAGACTCCAAACCAAATATGCATACAGGCGTTTTCTGCGCTTGTTGGTCGGATGACGCGATACCTTGTAAGTTTGTTATTTTTGCAGATGCAGACAACCAGGCATTGTTATCTTGGGGACGCACGCGAAACGCAGAAATTTTACTTGGCAAAAAAGCGCATGTCACTTACCAGTGCGCGTGCCATTGCTCCTTGTTTCTCTTCTTTGGATGCGCCTTTGCCTTTCCAAACGTAAATCTTGCTGGCACCTTGATCCAAAATGTAGCAGTCCTGAACATACGCAAAACACAGTTATGAAACTAACACTGTAGATGCGGAACAAAATCCGCTGCCAGGAGGTGGAGTCGAGTTTCATCGCCAATCGGCAATGTGCAACGGAATGAAGTTTGCCTGGCTCGATGCTACGTAAATTCTATGAATATGCTACTGCCACAGTAATTCCAATCACCTTTATGAGGGCATTGACAATGTACAGATAATGTGAACACTTTTGTTTCCTTGCAATTAAAGTTAAAAATTAACATTATCCAGGTCTTTGACTACCAAATCATAATTTACGATGCATTTCTCGAAAGTAGTAAAGGAGTTCTCCCAGATTTGCAAACATACATTAAAAAGCCTAAGGTCATATTTGTACTTTTCAACTTCAGCACCATGTTTTCGCATGGCGCCAAACGCTTGGTGAAAAACATCATCAGAAAAATTTTGTACGAAGTGCTACGTCAAACCGTATTTAACTTCAAAAAGATTGTAGTCAAAACGTACGTTTGAAGCCAAAATACTGCATGACCTTTCGCAGCGAAGGTCAACCAGTCAGAGACCAAGAACTTCATTTCTTATTGTGTTACCGCAAAGAGCCACATCATACACATGGGGACACATGAACATCACCCCATCTCTTTCTCACTCACACACATACCTTTGCTCAGCTAAATTTATTGCAAATATCTCACGCCAACATGACAATGACAGAACTTTGCAAGGCGTTTATTGTGATGCACGTTATTTAGTGGGACTTCTGGCAATATACGTAAGTGCTGCATGAAACCGGGCAATGAGCCGCATGCGGCTTCGTGCCGCGGGTTGGCCACCCCTGACCTGCAGAATGTAATGCCACGCCCCGACACAAACATAGTAGAACAGACTTACATCGTGGTTGAGCAGGTCTTGAGTCAGAGGCTTTGTTGCAATTTCTTGCACTGTGAGTTGACCCGATTGGTCTGAGACGCTGCGAAATGCAATGAGAAGAGAAATGAATAAATCATCAGAGTCTTCGCTTAACGAGTAAATTATGAAAAAGATACACAGTGAGTGTTGCAGTAACAGAGGCAGTCCGAAACACTCACAACCTTACAATCGAGCAAGATGCCTACTCTATCCAGCGAATGTGTCGCGTTGCACAAACTTTGTTACAAAATTAGAAAAACTGGTTTTCGATTTGAACTTCAAATGTCCATATTAAAAAACAATCAACTTTTCAAAATATTTTTAACTATAGTCGCTTCATGCACGCAAGCAACAAAACTTTTACAAACAACAGCCGAAACCTTTTTGACATTCTTACTGCTGAATAAACGTTACAGGCGCCCGTTGTATAAATGCACAGTTGCTTTTGGGCATTCAAACACCATATGAAAGAAAAAACAAAACGACAAGACCAGATTGACGTTTCAAGGCGTGTTAGCTACGATATATAAAATAACATAGCACATGTACGGCACTCATGCTACGGGCAACACGGCAACACTTCCTCATAAAAACCTGCTCGTTTCACATCTTCCGAATGCAAAAAAGAAACATGTTGTTACTCAATTGAACTACGTAACCTGTTTTTTTATAAACAACACTTGTAAACATCAGTAATCCTCTCAAATTTTCTTTAATATTAAAGGACTATTGATAGATCTTTCAATACATTTCGACAATTGACCAAAAAAGAGTTTGTTAGCTGGAAACTGTCCACTATAAGATTTACTAAGGACATGATTCATTATTCGAACAAATCAGTTGCAAGTGACTGGAAGCAAAACATAACTTGGTTCTTTTTGCAGCACGTGTAAAACTGGACAACGGAAGAAAACAGGGTGGGGAGCTTTGACCGAGACAGTTGGTAAAATCATCGTCAGTTTATGAGACAGAGTAGTGATTCGGAGGTTCTGTTCCAATAAGAGCTGATCATACCTACTAGGCGAAATATACATTCTGTTGAGCTCTTAGTGTCTGCTTCTTAACTGTGGAAGGATTCTGTTCGATGGACAGTCATCTTCGAAGGTCGTTCTTACATCTTTTATGACGCATAAAGTAAAAATTAATAACAGAATAAAAGAGAAACAGCGAAGCAAAGTAGATAAGAAAAAGAGGTGCAGAAAAAAATGATGTAGACTTAATATGGAGTTACTTGCTAGTGGCTGAGCTTCACTAAAAATCCAGAAGCACATTCAGCGGAAAAACTATCCAGCCTTTTTCTAACGGGAAAGTTTCTCAGCTTTCTTTCGGGTATTTTTTCAGTTTTTTTTTATCACGAACGTTTTTTCAAACATGAGCGTTACAGTTTACCAAGTGTGTTACGTGCTACTTTGTAGCATCAATTTGAAGAGTAGTGCTTTTCTTACTGAATTAACGTTGAAAGTTCTGTAGTGTAGCCCAGTGGCGTACGGTGACCTTTCTTAGTGGAGCGTTCACCGATGGTTCATAGGTGGTCATTTCTATTTGGTTTGCTCTGTTCGTGACATCACGATATGACATTTTGTTCGCATTTCCAAACCAACCTTTTGGCGGAGTTTGATTACGCAACATGTATGATGTCCTGCACTGACTATATCGGTAAAGTGGTGTACGATTTATACCTGTGGTTCATGCATTTATCATAAACTATCAGCATTCTATTTTAACATAATGGAGTTGAAACACTGAACGCTACGACAGCAGAGTAATCGCTCATCGCTACGACAGAAAGCGTTCTTTCCAACAGGGGCGGATCCAGAGACGGCGATTGGGGCAATCGCCCACCCTAAAACGTACGAAGTAACTTTTTTCACCATGATTTTGAACAATTCGGAAAACAGCATTCGCGATTTAAGGCCATTTTGCTGTCCATTGTTTTGTCACAGCAGTGTTGTGAAGTACACTTCATCTCTTTACAGTAGTGAACCCGTAATGACTGCCAAATATCACTGAAATCGCCGCCCCCCCCTAAACTTACTCGATGGAGCCGCTCTTGCTTTCCACCAATGACGAAATACCCATGTTTGCAATTTTGTGCAGAAATATATTTAGATGGCTTCAACAGCAAGCCAGTGGTTTATCACAATAATTGTAATCTATAATTGCTGAAGGAAATAATTTCAAGCTGGAATTCATGCAACAGTTCAGAACTAAAAGCAGTACACATTTTAGCAGTTGTTGTAGAGAGTAACATAAACTGGATCTAAGTTCTACAAGTTTGAAACACTCAAGTTATTGTTGAAGCATGGATTAACGTAAATCATTGGTAATCAGCCACACTTCAGTTATTCTGGAACATGTAGGTCTGGAGTGATCCAAGGCGTTCCGTGGGCGGAAGCACACGACCACTCGTTCAATATAATTGTTGCTGAGCTGCAGTGTTCCGACTTACCCCACGTTCCAACTCAATTTTCCTCACTTTTTCCTAATCTCTGCAAGAAGTCTACATCTATATTCTTACTACATCACTTGCAACGATTAAAGTATTAGCCATTTCTCTCCTTTCCTCCAGCTGTGTAGAGAGACTAGTGAGTAGTGACTATCGAGCAACTTGCTGCCTATGAGCAAGTCCAATAGCGTTCACTTGAGGCTGGTGAATGGAATGCCTTGCGATTATAAACCTGCATGCTGCTCCACAGCTTCTTCCTTCTCCATTTTTTGTTTACTGAGTTTAGCCAAGGCGTTCACCAAGTTGAGGTGAACGCTTTGCGGTGATTCGAAGTCGTTGAAACCGAACAGGTGGGTAATCAAAGAGTTGTTCAGCCATGAAAAAAGCATTTAAATTAAGGCAGGATTTCTTTTAAATTAGGCAAGGTTTTGTTGAAATATGAATGAATTTGAGGGAAAAGTCAAGGACAAATTTTCATTCTTTCAAAATTATTTGAAAATATGTTCAGCGCAAAACTTAAAGCGTTCAGCGAACTCTTTGAACGCCCTAACTAAGGATACGTCACTAGTGTAGCCGAAACACTAAATGTGGGCGCAAAAATTTCGCGCCTGGTCTTAAAATTTTCAGGTTTCACCCGCTTAGACGTGTTGCTTACAAATCGAGGGTTCTATCGCTTAGTGGCTTTTGACAAGCATGCAAAAAATTATACGGTGAAAAAACGTTCATGTTCCCCACATATTAACTTATCCAACTGAAAAGAGAGGTAGGGTTTAGTCACAATCTATCATCACAAAAAACTCACACCGAACTATTTCAGTTATTTTGAGAAGCAGCGATGCGAAATGACGGAACGACTTGATGTCGGCTCAGAAAGCAACGGTGGCAACAGAAAGGCGTTAAATCAATAGAAAACACAAAAGACTTTGTTGACTGGCCTCACAATCATAATCTTTCGCAATGACTTGCCAGGCGTTAACGGCAACCGTCTGCTGGCTATGCAGCCAAGCTACGAGCAGACAAGAAAAAAAGTTTCAGCAGACCTTTGCTGGGTTTAAGCATAGCTACCGTCATCACATTTAAACAAGGTAGGCTCAGTTAAAGTTGCGTGCCAAAGCAATGATGTACGTGGGAGTGATGTCAAAAGCGACTTTAACGATTATACTTGCCAATCTGACATCCAGAAGTCACAAGCATTTTTTGAAATACAACGCCCGCAATGGCCGTGGACAATATCACCTTACAGATAAAATTCACAAAAAAATCGCGACAACTTCTTGCCGAAACAATGTTCTTGGTTATAAATTGGCCGCGTGGTTTTGGCATTGCACTGCGCATGTGCAGCTGAAAACATTTGTCATTTTATCAACCAAAAAGCACACAACCAGTCAAAGACATTTTAAAAAAAAAGACTTGGGGCATTTCGTTTCGACGTAACGGATAGCACTTGAGCGTCTAGAAAATTCTCGACAGAACATGAGAAGATCTGAAGTGGCCTCTCACATCGTTCTAGTGCAGGATCCTCAAGAACGCAAACACGAAGTGATAACCTCACAACGTCCATGGGTGATAAAGCAATCAACAACAGGTTAGTGCTGCTGACGTGTAGTGGAAAGGATTAAAAGGAAAAATGTTTTGGTGCGAAATGTTGACTATATTGATGAAGCCAAGAAGGAACTGTAACAATGTCGTCGAACCGCTTGGCCACGACAACACAGTCACCACTCTGTCTCGCTGCGCCGCGTTCCCAACAAACACGTCCCTAATGGTTTATTTGAATTAGCAAAGAACCGAGCAAAGATTACGAGAGCGCACGACAATGAAAAAGGGCATTACTTATTAAAGGAAGCGAGGCAATAATGGGCAAGCACGGCTTAGTCCGCTAAAGCCAATGACAGCTGATGAACTGTTACGAAGCACCAGCGCAACAAATAACAACTTACAATAGGTTCAGCGCTTGGCAAAACGTTAAGCTTCAATGGCCGCGAAAAGTTTGGTTCAAGCCAAAGCCGGGGAAGGAGATACTTCAGTCAAAGCAAACAAATCTATCAGCTTAATTGCTCGTTGGGTTACTTGCAATCTTTCTAACAATTCCGGTTGCCAAACCCCAATTCGTTTTTTACACAAGCAGACAAGATCAAATCGGAAATTTTTACACAATTTATGCACGAACCTGCAGTGTCATCGTTTCCGTCCAAACGTCAACAAAAACTAAGGTCCAATACTGACATTTATTAAGCGTAAGAAACGGGGAGGGCGAGTTTTGTTTTGCTGCACAGAACTTTAGCACATGGGGTAAGAAAAGTGTAACATCGGAGAACTCGTAATGTTATACTGGCCCATAACAACTATCAATGTCAAAAAGGGGGCGGAGCGTTTGCTTTAGTGGGGTACGAAATGTAGAAATTTGACGATAGCATGACTGATGCACGCAAGAAAAGGATTAGAAAATTTCAATTTCATCGAAAAATCCTCTTTTACAGCGAAACTGAAATCACCAGATCTTGTTCAATTCCCATGTTGTCATTGGACAGCGCTGTACAAAGCAGCACATGGTTGAGCTTTATACCTGCGAGCTCTTGTTCGAGTTTTGGCAATAACAGAAAATCAGCTCTTGTTACGCAAAGTACCGTGAGCAAGCATTGTAAACTGGTCGTTGAAAGAGGATTTCGCACGCAAGCCGAAGTCACTACACCGGGTTTCTCTTAAAAAGCCTCGGACGTTAACGAAAGAAAATGGAAGTTGACGATCTTTAGAGACATTAAATGTACATTGTAACGACTGGACGGAGTCGAATTACACACCCTCAAGCTGTAGGCGACAATCTGCAGCTATCACAGCGCGGTGCCTCAGTGAAAGGCAAGGTATTGAATAAGCAAACACCCATTCTTCGCGTTAATGAGTAATTCCAGGGCAGCTAGGCCAACTTGGCAAAGATGTGATTTGCAGATTAATTCATGTAAGGGTAGAATACGTCGGACAAGCAAAGTAGAAATATATGTCGTTCAATATCAACACAGCTGGTTCCAATTAATCGCCTTATTTTACACAGCATTTACGAAATTAATGTGAACTGTGTGGTCCTTTGCATTACTAGCAAAAAAGTTTCCGTCTTGAAATATGATGAATTTTTCCTAATGAAACAGATTGACAAAGATCTTGTATCGAAGAAAAATACATTTGGAAACAAAAATGAGCACCACAGAAGACATACATTTACTAAACATTCTGTACATTTACGTTACAATCTAACTGTTACAGCTTTTACAGAGCATTATGGATTATTACTCTTGTACTGAGTTTTGCAGAAGTGGAAACGCAAAGACAACAGCTCCATGAAGTGCGCGCAAAGCCTGACAACACTACTTGTAAACGTTGTATACAAATGAGTGCAGGCCTTTATTGTCTGATTGGCTACACGGCTCCAGTACACTGCAGTTACAGTGCACAGGGGCGTAACGAGGTTAGATGGCGCCCGGGGCAAGAAGCAAGTTTGGCGCCCCCGTGTTCGAACCTGAGGTCTTTCGGAAGCAAATGTATTGTAGTGAAGAATTAATTGTGACATTGTTGGGACTTTTCGACGCCTCCGCAGTGATTTCGGCGCCCTCATAGTGATTCGGCGCCAGGGGAATTGTTCCCCCCCTTCTTCCCTGGTTACGCCCCTGACAGTGAAGCACCGCTTGCAAGAAAAGCACCGTTTTCAAAACAGCTGTTGGAATTAAATTTATCCAAATTCTTATTGTGTCCACACACCAAAAATGTTAAAATTTNAATCAGAGAANGTGGCGTATGAAAGCATTTGACACAACGCTTTACTCTGTACAGTGGCACCAGTCTCTCCTGTTTNGTTCAATCAGAACAGTGCCTTTCACAGTACCGTTATGATCTGTTCGAACTTTTACNTGAAAATNCTCTCCTGCATGCTCGCTAATTCAACCTCGTTCTCACTGGAGGTTGTGTCTTTTGTTGTCAAATGAGGCATGTTGCCACTGGCTATATGATGAGCGCGCATGTCTATGCACTTGCGCTGGATACATAACTTTGAAAGAGCGACTTTGCAATTTATGTCTCTGTGTATGTCGGTTATGAGCTAAATGCAATCCATAAGTATGGTGCATTCAAGACGCCGCAATTGAGGGAGAAAAAGAGCAGCTTCCCCCTGTTCGAAATTGCAAAACTTTTAAATGTGAACCAAACTTTGGGATTTCTGTGATTTTTTTCTTAGAGTCAGTAGGTTCAGTTGTCTCGAGCAAGAGCGCCTCCGAGTCCTTCCGAGTGGCTCCTTCAATTTATCACAGTAGATATCAGTGCTGAGGATACCTTGAACCGAGACTTGGTTTTATTTCTATCGACTTGCTTCTATTTGCATTAGAAGATACGGCCCTCCGGTAAACGCGGCCTTCGGAAAGTAGCCCCCGCGCCAAATTGATTGCTCACCCCTGCTGTAGAACTAACTGTGTGTTTTTCCCCTTCATACAAGTGCTGTGCTGCAGCCTACACTGATCTGATATAAAGTTCACTTCAAGTACATCTGAACTGTTTTGACCCAGACAATGTTTTACTTAAGTTGCTTCTATAACGGCAACGGAAAACCGAACGCTAAAAGTCTGCGATAGTGACAGATAATTTCAAGGAAGGTGGACAGGTCAATACCTCTTCGCGCAAGTCAAAAGCAAGCAAGTTGCTGAAAATGCAGCAAAGCAGTTTCAGACTTCCAAAAATACAGCCATTAAAATCTCTAGATTTGCAGTAAGCTTTCGAGGAATCAGCACACTGAGGTCTGCTTTCTTCAACAAAAAAGACCTTATGACGTCAGGCATGCATCCTCTGAAGATAAACCTGCACTGCAAATGCACCATCATATCGTGATGGGAATCTTCAACCTGCGGAGTAACCTGGTAAACAGTTGCGACCCTTCACTCAAAAATTCTGGATACTGCTGGTATAAAGCTTCCGGTATTCAAAAGGTTTGTTTTTGTAACACAAGTGCTTTACTTTTTCCCCAAGAAGCTCTCTTCGTGAATTTAAATCTCGTGTAGCAAAACTGCAGAAACACGATGTATTCTTTATGGGTCGTTTCAGTAGAAAATATTTTGAGATAAGGCACGCTTTCGTGTAGTAGTAATAAAAAATGGCACAAACACTGCAGATTATTAAAAGGCTTAGAAAACGTCCCTATACAAAATCCAAATGTAGACGGTACGAACTGTGTCTCAGCTTAACCTCATAACTGTATAGATGAAAAAGATAGGATAACAGAATCATGGAGAATAGGATGAAAAAAACTCGAAACAGTTTCAAATCACTATCGACAACAAATTCAAAGAAGGTTCTTAGCTTTACAGAGGTCTTAAAGTGAACTTTAGAGGATTTCGTCCTTTCTAAAAGTTGACTTTAACGGCAAAGGTCGGCCAATTTTTGCTTAGAAAACCGCTAGCATCTAATCTCTCAATAAACGCAAAACATCGAGCTAAACATTTGGTTCAAAAATTAGAAACGTATGTGACGCAAAGGCAAGAACTTACTGGAAAAGTTTCAGCTGACTAAGCCTTTCCCGGGAGACCAATTCGTCAGATACAGCAGCACTGATGGCACTAGGTTTTTCTCCCAGAATTTTGATGATGGCCTAAAAAACACGACTTGTTGGTACAAGGCTGCCGAGCAACATAGCCCTACAACGTTTTGTAAACGCATACATTATTACTCGTGTCAAACCACTGACTGCGTTTCGGCGTATTTTTTTTATCTTCAGAGCGTTGAGAAGTTAAACGGACTGTGGCGTGTGCTTTATCACAACAATAGTGATTTCCGAAAACGGCAGTGGTTTCAAGAGAAAAGTACAGTTTTTCGTTACTTACATCAAATGCTCTGTGGTTGCCTTTTTCGTTCTCGCCGTCAACCACCATGACCTGGGCGCGTCCCGCCCTTTCTCGATCTCGAACATCTTTCGCTAGCATTGTTCCCTGCGAGGATAAACAACAGATATTTGGTGGTTGAGCACATGTTGAAATTAAACCACATCTGAGCTTGCTGATTGCCAAGAATATTAGCGTGTTGGTTGAAACGCGCATCAACTACTTGGAAGATGTGTTTCACTTTGAGGCTGCAAACACTGGTGGAAATTTGAACACGTGGGGAAAACATTTCAAGAAACAAGCTAAATTTTCTAGGAAATTCGAGTGAGAACATCAATCTGAATAAAATCTCGGAAAATTGTGTTTCAACTGCAATTAACACATTGCAAAAGTTGAAAAACTTTAGAAATTCACTATAGCGAAAAATGTTGCAAGAAAGGCTGGGAAGGCTTTTTGGCTACGCTTATGGGAAAGCGACCCAAAAACAAGCCACGGACCAGGTGGGGTGATTTCATCTCCGACCTGGTTTATTCAAGCCTCGTTGTGGAGCCATAAAGATTATAAGAGAATGCTGAAGATCGCAAGTGGAGATTTCCTATAGGCCTGCAGCTCCTGCGATCCTCCCAAGAAGAAAAACGGGATTGAAAATCAATGAAAAGAAAAAATGTTTGGACTATAGCAACGCAACCAAATCAACATATCTCAAAGAAAAAATCTTGTTTATTCATCGAATCTTTCCCGGATTTACGAATCCTCTACAATGAAATATTAACCAATATGTCAGAGCAGCTACAAAAGACGCACTTACAAAGACACAGAAAAACCGGCGCATTGATGTAGTTTGTTACAATAAAACACAAACGGTTCTTCCAATTAAAGTACTTAACCTCATATTAGGGTCAAAGAAAGACAAGGTTTGACGCTTGAACATGCTTAGAAACTTCAAGCGGTGACTGCCCTTATGCTGTTATCGCACAGTCGCCACACAACAATTACATCTGTCGGTTCCAAAACTCGCGACACTGGCAGATAAAACGTAGTTGACGTGTAGCGCCATTTCAGAGCTTCATAGGGTCCGGAACGGGTATAGCATAAGCTTTTATGGACGCGTAAAGTTCAGACGACTAGTAACTGCTTTTCCTGGTACGTCTACAGTGCATGTTGGTCCGGCAGTAATGTGGTGAACTCGAATCAGTTTGTTGATTCATTTTTGAAAGTTCTGGTGCCAACACATGAGCAACAAAAACTATTTGGGCAGAACCATTTCATCTACATTCCAAAAGGTTAAGAACCACTGGTCTACAGTAAGTCGAGACAAAACCTCAAAAGATGTTCGCTTTAATTCCAGCTGTGTTGTAACAACAACATTCACAACATGAA
>JGI24159J19872_10002486_pt1 | contig 22004 bp, 17 predicted proteins | sample Ectturendosymbi4_FD_19872 | JGI IMG/M metagenome (IMG submission 19872) | reverse complement strand
ACTCATATGATACCTTGCTCAGGAAATAAGATGTAAAAGCTGTTTCTAGTAAAATTCAGGTACCGCCATTGTTGCGTCAGCGTCATAATACCAACCTACTACAAATTCTAACCGGAACGCCGTACCGGCAATATTTCTTTTACCGGAACGGCGTTCCGGGCTGTTCCGGCTTACTTTCACCTCTGGACTAATACGTAGGCCAATTGACAACACAACAGAAAACATTCAGTCATAGTGTTTAACTTTCGCACCTTACTCCTCATTAAAGACAAACCTAGTGACTTTTTTTTGCTGCTTCTCTGAAATTATCCGGTCATACCTTGGCACACAATTTCTCACAACCATGCGCAAATCGTTGGAGGAATTCAAACGGTGCCGATACAGTACTTGTTTTTCAAATGAAGTAAAGCGGAAAATCCACATTCGCACAAATATGTTGTTGATAAAGGGCAGTCGAAGAGACAGGGTTTGTCTAAACCATGGGTCACCAACCTTTTTGAAACTGAGAGCTACTTCTTGGTACAGATTCATGCGAAGGACTACCAGTTTGATACACACACTTCTGAAATAACAATTTGCTCAATTTGTCTTGAATTATGTTAATAAAAGTGAAAGATATTCATTAATGTGAAGACACTGATCATGTTTATGCTATTGTCAGAACAGGCCCGCGAGCGACCTATGTGGTCCGTGCGGGTGACCTGGTGCCCGCGGACACTATGTTGGTTACCTCTGGTCTAAACTTTGCTTGGTTGAAAACCAGAAACGTTCGAGCTCTGTTGCATCAAACAACAATCTCGCCATAATTGCGCCATAAACATTTAAACGTCACTAAGAGCTTACAATCACATCACCGGCCATCTTCAGCGTGGTAAGGGCAGCTGGAAGCAGAAATAGCATTGCAGGCATTTAGCAATTTTGATTGTTAAATTAGTATCGCCAACTGGATTAATTAGGCTGGATAGTGTACTTTTGAGTAACAGCACATGAAAAAAAGTACTTGCAATAACATGCAAAATCACATTCTCGAAAATCGCATTTCGGACTCCTGAAAGTCTTGTTTCGGACCCGCAGGGATCTGGGAACCTCCGGTTGGGAACCGCTGACCTAGTTTAATATTTTTGGATCAATGCTGTGAGCTTTTGATTCGTAGGTGCATCGATTATGCGAAATCACAGCGCTTCAACGATCTTCTTGCGATCTTAAACTCCAACCACGAAACCTACTGTAAGTAATTGCTTTCTTTGAGGACTGCTTTTCTCAAAAAAGAACAAGGACGTACGAGGTTACAAAATTTATTTCATAGTAAAATATTGTGCAAACTTCAGAAGTGCAAGCGTGCTGCAAGGTAAAAGTTGTGAAAATTATCTTCGTATATACACAGAGATTATACAAGATATAGCCACTTTCGCGTTACTTACAGGCGTCAATTTGAACTCAGACAAACAGTGCAAAATAGTGGTTAATCGGGCATATGCCAGATATGCTTCTTAAGCAGCGCTTTGCGTCAAGAGCAGCTCGTAATGGCATTTCCTTTTAGCCGAGCAACTCAGGAATTGATGCTGACCGACGACTGAATTAACAACACGGCTAACGCTGAAGGGGTTTCTTGTCCTTGACGCTGTTATTCTTGAGAAGGGCTAAAAATTTCAAACAGAAAAAGAACCAAATTTGCTGTACTTCAAACAAACGTCATTTCGGCATGGCTGTGTGTAACGAAAAACAGTTGTACAAAAACGTTCATGCAAAAGTCGCGTGTAATCAAAAAGAACCACGATGAGAAGCTAAAAGTGATGTCCCACATAGGAAATTTTGAAAGTTAGAACTGCAGAAGTTCACGATTCTTCCTCGGCCTGCCCGTCCCCGCCCAAGTCACCCCTCTCGCCGCCCACGGATTTCCCAGCCAGAAGACTCTGCTGGACATTGACCAGCATCCTCATCTCGTCCTCGCGGGCGTGCAGCTCGAGGTTGTCGCGCACCACCTTCCTGTTCTCGCTCAGCAGGTTTTCGTTGCTCGACCGGAATCGATCGTTCTCGGCACGGAGGGCGCTGTTGTTGTCTCGCAATTTCAAATTCTCGCTCCGCAGCTCGTGGTTCTCGTCGCGGAATGCTTGGTTTTCGCCACGTACCTTCGAGAACAGCAAACAGGATAGCGCGAAAAAAACTGTACAGCATTGCTTGAAATTGTAACAGGAAATCGTGGTGTGACTTACAACTTATCGTCAGTGTTTTCAACGACATTCCTGTTGAAAAACTGTGAACTGCCCTTTCACAATATGAGGGATATTTTATGGGAAAAACTACTGAAAACATGAAGTGAGATGCACAAAAGTAGCAAGATTGTTTTGCTTTCGCTTGCTGTGAATCCCTAAAAAACTGCTGGACGAAAATCAGTCAAAAATGTTTTTCTGATCTGCTTCAAACATATGTTGGGAAGTAACCTTTAAGTGATGGATAAAGAATGTGGCTTATAAGCAGACCCACATATGTTTATAAATTTTACAAAAACGTTTTTTGGACCATGCTAGGAAGGAAAAATTTCTTTTAGCAGACTTGCCAGTTTGTATTGAGTGTCAAATGTTCTGTCAGTGGAATCAGGGACGAGTTTAGGGAGCCCGGGGCCCCAGGCCATCTTAGCGTTTCGGGCCCCACGCAGGTGTGTCCTATTTGGTCATTTGTCTGAAAAGCGCGAAAGTATGCCCCTTCTTATGTGTAGTAGCCCCTCAAAATTTTATGAGTCGTCATAGAAAGGAGTTGCGCGGGGCCCCAAAAGCGCGGGACCCTAGGCCATGGCCTATTTGGCCTATGCGCAAATCCGTCATTAAGTGGAATTTGCTTTCAATGTAATTTAATTTTTTAGTGACAAATTTTAAGACTTTCACCGTCTCTGATGATTCGTTGAACATTCTGTCAATTTCCTTTAATTATGCACTTCGTGTAAGCGTGTCGCGCCCAAAAGCGTTTTTACGTTTAATGGCGTTGCAAAGACAGCTTTATTTCAACCAGCTAAATGCAGCTTTGTTATAGCTGAACAAATAAACGTACAGTATATGATAAGTAAAGTCAATAGGTTTTTAAGGAAATTTTTCCGGAGTCTTGTGATCTTTTTATTACAAAAAATTCTCGCAAAACTCACTTTCATGTTTTCGTTTCTCATTTCACCAGCTTCTTCTCGAAGGTTGACGTTGTCGTTCCGGACCTTCTGATTTTCAGAACGCAAAGCTCCATTTTCGTTTCGCAGGTCTTGATTTTCCAGGCGAAGCTTCTTATTTTCGTCCCTCAGCTTCGAGTTCTCTGAGCGCACGAGGTCGCTCTCGTCGCGCGCTTTCTGATTTTCGGCGCGCAAGCACTGGTTGTCCGTTCTGCGGTAAAATCGCCAGAGGTCACCAACAAGCTTATTTTGACCACCAGGTGGAGACAGTGTGAAGTAGTCTCATGCAGTTGTGAAGAGGTCGCGGCACGCCAAGAACAAAGCGGAAGATCAAGGCTTTACACGGTGTGGGAAATAGTGGCATACCCAGTCCAAAAAATTGGAAGGGCCAAAAAATTTGGAGAGGAACAAAATTTTTAATTTTAGACGAATAACACTATCTCGTTTGGAAAAAAGTCTCTCAAAGCACAAAATGACTGTATGTTCTGAAAATCTGGCTACGCCTATGGCAGGAAACTGAGCTTGCGGCTCACCGATGTTTAAACTAATCAGACAAATGGACTGCACGAACAATGGAACCGTAGGCTGATTGTGGTTAAGTCGGTTCAACATTGCTGTCGCACACTGCTACAAACTGTGCATACACGAAAAGCAAAAAACAGCTTGTCTTCGAGAAAATGACCTAAGCATACAGCAAAATCCACATAAAAAAGCCTTGTATAGTTTGACAAAACTCATTGGGAACAAGATGACAAAGAGACTTCGGCACAAGAATATTTCACACCGCAAGACATAACTTAAAAACGTGTTACATTTTGTAAATAGAGAGGCTGTAAACAACTATATCGCAACCTGAACGGGGCTCAAATGATTTGGTTATCGATTTGATCATTAGTTTCTGAATGTGCAAGAACTTACCGCGCGACTTCTTCGTCAGATCGTAGTTTATTTTGCGAGTCCTTGAGAGTCAGATTTTCCGATTTAAATGTCAGGTTTTCATCCTTAAGTTTTTTAACCTCTCGCTCGAGGTCGATCACGGTGGCGAGGGACTCGTCTTTCTCCAATTGCAAAGCCTGGATTTTTCGGAGCATCTGAAAGTTTTAAAGGATGTTTTTTGAATCTTTTCTTGCAAGACGTTTGACAGTCAATCGCAGTGAAAGCAGACAGCAGCATCTTTTCGCCCATCTTTACAAACAACAAGTCAGGGGCTTGTTGTTATGTTGTTTGGGGAGTTCATGGCCAATTTCGCAAACACGTTTGTAAGAGTGCTATCGGTTCATTTTCAAACATCTCTTACTAAAAAAGAAAATCAATGCAGTGCAATAAGTTGTGATATTTCACAATTTAGCTGAAAACAGAAAACTTAAGGAGCACAAGTGAAGCTTAAACGTTAAGGCTGAAAAAAATAGTGTTGGTTGATTTGCTGACATCTCAAAAAATGCAACTTTTGTCAATATCTACTGTAATTCACAAAAGAGAAACAATGAAGAAAAGCTGAACAAACTGATAAAATTTTGTAAAGCTATGCAGGAAACACATGTTCAGAATTTGCTGTTTGAAAATGTTCGTTGTATTTATTCGTTAATGTGCGAGTGATAATTGCAAACGAAGATGATTTTGGATATAGACAATACTTTTTGTCGTTTAAAAAAGAATGCAGCAAATCCTATTCACGACAGGTGTAGGAGCAGGCAATTTTTGGGGGGTGCAAAAGATATTTTTCCCGAATTTCCCCAAATTTTCCCGAAAAACTTTTATGCAACAAACTTTCTCTATAAATTTTTCTGAAGCTGTTGGTACTTTCTATTTTCCTTTACCATGGTGGCATAGACTTGAAAATAGAACATCTAGTACTTGAAATTTGGTTCTAATAACTCAATTGAAAAAAAGTGCGCTAGGCTGTGCAAGAACATTGTCAGAAGCCAACCGGCACAGTACACTCAGCATCTGCCTCACAGTTCTGAGGTTTAGCGTTCCATTCACATTCCAGCTGTTACTGTCAGCAAGCAACCTAACACCTAGATGAAGACATATATACAACATGATGCATGGCAAAATGTGTTCATCCAAACACCGCCCTTTAAAATGAGAAACACAGCTTTTCTGTACTTGCCTGGCATGGACTCTACAAATAGGAAGTAGGTGCCCTGCAAGATTTTCGATTCCCACAGTGCACAATTACTGAAGTACTCAGATGAAATGCCGATTATTGTCCAAACTTTTAAGTGAGTCAGTTACTCATCAACTCTCACACTATACAACACGAAGTTACTGGAAGCAGTTTATTGATTTTACATATATTTTAATGTGTTTTATATGACATAATAAACTGTTTTTAGGCACTCAATAAGAAAAAATATTATTTCAATAGTATTGTTAAAATATGTCGAAACTTCTTTGCCAAAATGTTTTAGATATTGCCCAAATTTTCAACAAATCAAAACTTTTGGGGGTACGCTTGCACCCCCAGCTCTTACACCACTGCTACTCACATCTATTCTCTCTTCTTCACCATCCAGGTATCTGCGAATGTAGTCGATCGCAACTTCTTTTGCGATTCTACGGGATCTCTGAAAAAAAAGAACTCTTTCAAATTGTGTCACCCTGTGAAACTGAGTTAGCAATTGTGCAAAAGACAAAACGGAAGTGCGTAGCCGGAACGTGCACACAGCAACATCTGCATTCCAAACATACGCTGTTATCATTTTATTTTCCGCAAAATCCTTTAGGCTAGCAAACTCCATAGGCAAGGAGTCGGAAATTCGAGATTTTTTTCAGCTAAAACTCAGATGTACCGGAGGACTGTGTATTCCAGAATCCATTTCCTCTTTAATGACTCTCCGATTCCACTCCATCTTCGCCGCTGTGCTGTACTGCAGTTGCTTAATCTTTTCCGGATCGGTTAGAAACATCATAACGTCATCGTCATTCCTGCGAGAAGAGCAAATTCCACTCATACCTGCTCCTTGTGTAGCATCAACATTTCGCGCACCTCGGGACGTTCTTCTGCACATCCACTAAAGGAAGCCAGTGGAGTGGTAGAGATCTTGTTAAAGAAATTTCGCGACGAAAGTGGTTTGAATTTCGCGTATAATTTATCTCTTTTTGGTTTCTGTAATGCGCGAATTTTCCAAATTCGTCGTCTTTCTGCCCGGCGATCATTGAGTTTTCAACAAACGCTTATCGACATGAACCCCGGTTTCGGCACAAACACTGTTATTATACGATGCGCGCTGACTGAGCAGTATTTGAAAATTGGCGCCAACAGATGGTGTGAATAATTCACAAGCTTCGGTTACCTTCCTTCACTCGAGCGTATTGGCCTCACACAAGCTTGTCAACATTTTCCGATGTTGGCCGATCGTAAGTGTACAAAGCACTATGTAGCATTAAGTAAAAATGCATCCGGCGTATGTCACTTTCTGTCAGAAAAGTTCCTTTTACACATAAAACTGTTGATTTATTTTGTAGATTTCAAGCTCACCTTGTTTAACTGACGATGCATGAGGTTAACTGACTTAAAGTCAGTCCCGTAGAAAGTTTGTCAGCAATTCTTTATTTACATGTACAGTACTGCGAAAAAATGGATTATCACTTCAGCAAATACCAGATGGCGATCTTTGAAAACAGAGAGTCATGTGAAATTTTTTACAGTTGGTATATTTTTGACAAAAATGAAGAAAAATGTATTCTCCAGAAGCAAAACATAATTAGCAGCTTGTTTTCACTGAAATCTGTTCTACATTTCCCCTACGAACTTCACCTGTAACTGGGCTTTGAATGCAGTTGCCACTCAAAATTTGACCAATGCCGTTGAAAATAGGAAGATAAATGTTTTGGAATGGTTTGCGCAGCTGTACAAAAGCCCCAAAGACCTACCTAAATAGCTTCTAGCTCACTCGAATTTACTTATCTCACAAAAATGACAGGAAATGCTATTCGGTAAACGGGACGTCATGCAACAATTTTTAAACTTTCTTTTTTGTTTTGAGGATCCTGACCGCTGAGGATGAGGACAGACCTACCTGTACTGGATTCGTAGAACGCTGAGAACATCCGTCAGGGCACTGTCCCAGCTTTGGTGGGTAGAGATCGACGCATGGTAAGTGGTGAGGGCTGATGTCGCCATGATTGGGCTTCTTGGACTTAGTTTGGTCACTGGTCGGTACTCTCTGCAGGTACAAGTAGAAATATCTTGAGACGAATTCGCCGCAGTGCAAATGAAAAGTGGCGCAAATACCTTCGGAAGGATTCAGCTTTAGCAAAGCTTGTGCAAAAATCTTAAGTTTGAGAAACAATCTTCCTTCTTTTACAAAACCAAAACATTTTACCTCTGGTAAGTGACACAAAGCGAGTTGACAGGCCGTTTAAGCACGGATTTATTAGATCAGAACTGATTTCATGGCCACTCAGTTCGAAACATGCCTGTAATCATTACTCAAAGCTTCTCACTGGGAAATTACCAGCACAGTTCTTTTATGCTACCGAATGCAAATTACGATATTCCCAAACTAAAGCTGACATTTTTATTCCAGCAGCTTTCCTTACGTTATGCTGTTGTTTGGATTTTCGCTGTTAAAGGAGTTGCTGCCATTCCATCTCTGTTTGTCTCTGGATAGTTCTGACTTCATGCTCATTGCGCCCGACACACCACGCAACGAATCATTGACTCAATCGTCGCACCTACACTGCCTCTCGTTGTTCGAGTGCCTTGTAACCAGGAATCACCACAGGTTTGTGGACCCCGTCGCTGTCCACACACTGCACCTGCGAGGAACTGGCCTCGACGCGCGCTTTCGTACACAATTAGGCGAGTTGAGGGATGAGTTCCGCCGGCCGCTTACGAGGACAAAGGTTTGTATTTTCAAGTGCTGGTTGAAGGCCTTTTGACGTACCGCTGCTCGTCTTGCAAGGCAAACAGCACATTGTAGATTAATTCTACTGGCCTTCATTTAGGGAAAACAGAAACAGTTGTAAGCGCGTTTGCAGTAGGCAAGTATACCGTGTTGATTTTCGGGAGGTATTTGACTTGAAGAATACAGTTTGAAGCCCCAAATGCATTTTGGGTCAAAAGTGTAGAAGGTATTCACAAACCAAAGATTATATCCATAAGCAGGACTGGCGGGAGTTTTGGATGCTGACGATTGGAATATCTTAAGAATTGGAAAAAATATTCATCATTTTTCTCAATCTTTACTCAAGACAGTATGTCTCTTTTTCTCGAAGCACTCTACTTAATATTGCTGCAACGCAAGGCTTTTAAATAAAGTTTCTGAACTATCAAATTAAATTCTGTTGGTTTCACTTTTTTGCTTTGGTCAAATAACTTCAAAAAGCCCCTTCTTGGCAGATGCAAAATGCAAAACTACACGTCAAACGTGTAAACGGGTGGTTCTTAACCGGGGGGTGCGCGCCTCTCGGGGCGCGTCAATAAATTTCCAAGAGGGCGCGAGACCTTTTAAGCGCTGTAAAACATTGAAGATTTGATCAATAAATTTACCAAACAATACGTTTTCTTTTACAATTTATTTATTGCCAGGGGAGCTTCAACCAAAGGACAAGTACTTAAGGGAGGCGGGGTAAAGAAAAGGTTAAGAACCACTGGTGTAAATCTTTTGAAGCACTACATGACACACATTAGCAGAGAGCGGTTGCGGCAGAAACGAAAAGCTAGAATTGCGTTATGAAGGAAATTTACTTTCGACTTTGTTGCGGTATTTCAGCAACACGTCAAGCTGGTCGCAGAAAGGCCCCTTGCCATGACAACCTTGCTCACTCTGATTAATCAACTGACTGCAACGTCGCCACGTGATGTAGTTCTCCCACCGAAATGCTCGGCTAAGTAAAAGGTTAAGATTTCTTTTCATTTTTTTGGGAAAAATATTAGCCAAAATCGCAATAAACTGCAAGGTGAAATCGAGCCACGGAATAAGAAGCGCGGTTATGATAAGAGCCAATGACTTTTCATTTGCGAAGTTGAAGTTGGATGGTTTGGCATTTTCCGAAAACATTGTACAGACTTGCTTTCGTACACAGTGAGTTTGTACGTGATTTATCAGAATGTGTGCTTTAAATCGGGAGGAACAGTGGCACATTGCTTTGTGTGCAGAGCAGCTTGCTCGACCTAGACTAGAACTACTTGAGACCCAAGGACTGAGAAAGTGATAGCTCCGTGAACTGAGCAATTTAATTTTTTATTAGATTGTTTTCCAGATGTAGCAAGCACACAATGTTTCGTGTATACTGCTGAGTTTCAGTTTTATCTTAACTTCTGTGAGAGCCTGTATAGCATTTGTCGAAACAGTGAAATTCCTTAAAATACGTAATCTGATTCAGAACAAACTGCACCGTCCCGTAGGCTCAGATCCACAAGATTTTACTGAATGGAAACAAACAGCAATGCCTATTTACTAGAACCTCTAGAGGTTTCTTTTACTGGGTGAAAGCTGTATTTTCACAAAAGCGAAGAGCGTTAAGTTAGTTTGGTTCCGTTGATGGCACAAAAAATCAAGGTCAAGGTTATATGTTCCCTGAAACTGAAGGCGAATACTTCGAAATAAAATGATGCACTGTACAAACGCACTAGAAAGTTTTCATGGAAACACATCACGATGCTTATCAAGTACACTCGATAGGAATACGTTGCCGATGTTAATTTTAAAAAATGAGGTAGACCTGTTCGAACCTGAGGAGATCACAAAAGAACAAGTAATCGCATTTAAAAAACGACCTCCCTCATCTCTGCGCCACGCATGGCGTGTTGTTTTATTATCTTATTGTCATCAGCAGCAAACAAAACACAAGAAAGCTCCAACTGTTACTTTCATGGCTTTAATCCAAGGGTGGGGAACCTGTTTACTATCATGGGCCGCATGAATTGTGTATTATCACTGGCGGGCCGCAAAATCAATTAATTTTATCCTAAAACTCCACCATTATCTAACAATGAAGAAGAGTGTCTTCTCTTGACCTACTATCTTAATGCTTTCACAGAGCTTCATTTTGACACGATTTGTACTCTATGTTGGGTGACGAAAATTCTGGTGCGGGCCATAACAAACGCTCACGCGGGCCGCAGGTTCACCACCCCTGCTTTAATCATTACCTTTCAGTGTAGTCGGTCTGCTGAAACGCTGAAATTGTCAGAGGTTCAGGCCGGTTGTTCTCTCTTACCTACAGATGCAAAAACGCAACATCATTTTCCACGTTAGCGGCTGTGCTTAATACTTTTGTAAGGTAAAGAACAAGAGCATTTACACGATGCTCACGCAAAAGAGAGGGGAGGGAAAGTTTGCAATAATTTGTTTGGGTGTCTAATATGAGGAAGAACCAAAAGCAGAACATTTAAAACAAAAAGCGGCTGCAGTTTAAGGAACGGCGCCTTTACTGTACGCTTTCGCATGGACACGCGCAGACGTTGCGTTGCAACGTGCAAGTCAAAGCTGATGTAACGTGTTAGTAAAATGTTTGCTACGTTTTGGCTTGTTTCACGCTATGTGAGGTTTAAAAGACAATTATTACTACGCCGCAAACTCATGTGCTCTCCACAGTGTGGGAAAGCAAGGAGTCGATCAGCAAATTTTTAATAGGAAATCGGTTTCGCGTAAAAATACGCAGCCTCTGTCTTGAAATTTACAAGCAAACTTACGGGTGAAAAGTTGAAAGGCTAAAGTAAGAGCAGAGAAATCGATGCTCTGACTTCTGAGCTTGTGTTCTGATTTATTCGTTTTAGTCTTTAGTTTGTTTCTTCCTCTGCTCTTACTTCAGCCTTTCAACTTTTCATCCGTAAGCTTTGCTTGCAAATTTCAGGACTGAGGATGCGTAATTTTACGTGAAATCGATTCCCATTAAAAATTAACAAATCAATTCCTCACTTACCCACATTGCGGAGAGTACTTATTTGCATATAGATATCTGCAAATTTGAATCATCGCAAAAAATGAAAGCAGAGCCCCGTTGGCTGATTCCTCGAGTGCTTACAGAAAACCTAGAGCTTTTAATTGTACACCGCATACTGTCCAATCAAATCACTTTTGTCAAACGGTACTTCAAACTAAACCTTAGTTCAAATTCAAATTGGACGCACACACCGAATCACTTAAATTTACAAACCACAAACCAAACACTCAAGTTTCTTTTCCGCAACTTTTGTCGGTATTTTGATTTAACTAGAGCAGTTTTACCATTAAAGCGATTCACCCACTATAACAAGAAAAATGAGAAAAATGATCTACTCAACAGTCAACTGGTAAAAACGCTCTGACGATGACAAAAACGTCGCCATTCAAACAACATCTGTCAATGAGAAAAGAACTTATTGCTTGCAAACTTCTTGTGTGCGGAATTACTGGCCACAAATTACCAAGTCGTTTTCTGTTTCGATAACTGAAGTTTCAATCTCAGCTTCTTCCATCACAAACCGCTTCAAACGCCTGCAGCTCAGAAGCAAAGCCAACAGAATTTTCCCTGTCGCTTTTGACCCACTTTTGGACACCACAATGCTGTTGCTCCCCTGTCTCCCCTTTGAACACACCTAAGCTTCTTTTGCAGGCTTATCCTGATTTGTGCCAATGTGTCACGCAAACATTCGTCACGCTGTCTCCCGGGTCTTCTCAGATATGTGCTTAAGCTACAAGTGTTTAGAATGTTTATGAGAGACACTGACAACAAATGTGCGGGTCCTGGTTTGCAAGCCAAATTTTGTTCTGAACCGATTGTTGGGTTTTGTCGTTAAATTACACATCGTAACTGTATCTCCATAGCTTATTGTACTTTTAGCAGCCTACAAGGTTTCTGTTTGAACTCCTCAGCAGCTTTGCCGGTATGTTGCTGGGAAAAGTGTGACCAAACGTGCCCCGTCGTGCAGCACTACAGTAAACCTATCCTCTCCCTACGACGCTGGCATTCAGCTTCATGAAGATTAATGCAGGCAAAGTGGACAAAAACATCCAAGCATTTGCAGAAGCAGAACGAAACTGTCACTGCTCTGTCATCCATTGTCAATCCAATATTGACAAGACTCACACGCAATCTTGACCACGTTGTAGTTAATCCTCCAATCGCTAAGTTTGTTCCGCAATAAATACGCTATAAGAGCATTACTAGCCTAGAAAACAGCAAAATCGAACACCTCATGCAATTCACTTGCACTCACCGCAAAACACCAGTCCTTTCTGTTGCTTAATACGCTGCGTGCAATATACGTGGTTAAGGCGCAATGTCGACCTGCGTCAAAGGCGGTAGTTGAAAAAGTAGCAAGAAAGGTATTTAATTCCAGGCGTTCATGGGAGGCGACCCACGGCGTAACCAAGCCGATGTATCTCTTGTTGAGCAGGTCAAAAGGTCTCAGATTTCGCGATTGATTAGTTGTAATTAGATTCGATTAAAGAGCCACAACAATGCGAATTCCACAATCAAATACAAAACAATCGGCTGCCAAACGTCGCCATGGCGACGCACGCCGGTGTCGGTCTCAGCCATCAGGTTTGTCGTTGGTGATGCTGGAAGGTCAGTTCGGACATCAAAGATAGCATGAAAAGTGTGCTGTCAGTAAAATTCCAGGCATAACCACTGCGTTCCAACGAGACTATGTCACGATCTCTTTGACATTTTTGTGTATCTTCGATTGTGATGCAAAATTTGAGTGACATCTTTCCTCTATCATCAGCACATTTGTGTTGTTTTTCGGCAACCTCAAACGAGGTGGTGAGATGGTTTCAATGTGCAATTGAGTTTGTTTCGTTAATTGTGTTGGTACAACGAAAATAGATTTTGTTTAGAAATTCTTAGTTGTTAGTTTTCGTTTTTTAATCACTGGCGCATGCGGACCTGTTGTTTAGGGGGACAGTCAAAAAAGAGGGCGAATGGTGGCCAAATGCTGAGAAAATATAAAACAAGGTCATCCATTTTGGAAGCTGTATTTTAGAAAAAGGGCGCTAATTCAGGGATGCTTGGAGCACTTGGAAGGCCCGTAGCCAGATTTTAAGGTTTCGAGGTCAAATATATTTTTAGGAGGCAAGACTTTTGTTTTTGTTAAATGTTTAAAACAAACTTTTCAGGGCACAAAAAATTGGGGGAGAACAAAAAGTTTAGGGGGTCACTGCCCCGAAAGCCCTCCCATGGCTACGGGCCCGGCACTCGGGCCAAATTGCTTCCTGTGGAACAGCCATTGAGTGATAATAAATTTTCATTTCGAAATGTGTTTATCACTACAGATAACATTAATACTGTTTTTTCCACCAGTGCCTTTAATATCAAGATTTTTCCGATAGATCTTGATATGGAGTAATGTCCCTTAGCGGTGAGTTGGTTCTCGTAGCAAAAATTGAATTCGCGAAGACTGGTGTTTCAACGTTCTATACTAGATTCTTCCACGACACTAGATCTTCAATATGATTGTTTTGCTTTGTGAATTACGTTTGCAGTCAATTATGCTGCATTGAAAGATTTAGCCGTCTACACCGCCTTCAAGATTCGCAGATGAATGCTTGTTTACCACTCTTACAATGTCTTGGGCGTGACTACTGTCTAAGAACTCACTTTATTGATTTCAACTAAAATGCCAAAAACTGTGTGCGCACTTAAATTATCTGCGCTGTATCAAATAAACAAGAAATACATTTTTCTCAACCGGTGCTTTTAGGTTTTGGGAAATGTGGACTCTGTTTCTCACACAAGCGCTCGAGATAACATAGTTCACTGCATAATTGACCCTGTGCGCTTTGCTGAGTGTGACACCCTGATATAAACAAATAATTTTTTGTCGATCTGAAAGGGATTTGAAAGAGAAAGAGAAATAGTATAGAACTGACTAAATAACAGCAAGAATTTTGGCAACAAACAAATGAAATTAAAAAGTTTGTTGCGGCTAAAACATTGAAAACCCGGAAAGTTTTGAAATAGATTGAAGCATAAAATTGTGGCTGACTTATCAACTTTATCAAAAATGAAAAAGCCTTCAAAAACTGTTTATAGTTTACGGTTTATTTCAAAACTTTTCAGATTGTTTATTCAAATGTCAATCAGAAATGAAGCAACGCTAAGGCAATTCAAAACCAAAAGAAGTTAATGTGACGCAAAAACGCTGAAAACAAGCCAGAACTGCCAGTGATACACTGTGCGTAGATTACAGGAGGTGAAGGAAGTTGCCAGCAAACTACTATACCAACAACTGTGAAAAGAATATGTATGACTGGATAACTTGCACAGTCATCGGTCTACTTAAGACCTGCGCAAAATTGCGACGTGCAGCAAGACATAATCTCAGAAATTCAATAAGTCCGCACAATATGTTCATATTAATTAACGATGTTACGGGTATGCCGGGTTTTGAAGAACACATGCATTTTCTGTAAATACGCTTTATAACTTTGTAAATTAAGTACGTTGTTATCGTGGACTAATGCGCTGAAACTAAGACGTAACTTCAACAGGTGAACAGCAGAAAGCAAATGAACCATTGCTTAAACAGTTTGTTAATATGTGTAGGATTCGCTCTGTTCAAAACAATTTAACAACGACATTAATCAAATGAAATTAAGAACGAGCAAGAAAATTAAGCATTAAACAGCACGTACGCATGAAAATCGACGTATTAAAATACTTTAACGAGATGGAGAGATCATCTACGTTGATGTCGGGCTGCTGCTCTTGTATTGAAAGTGTCCAGTGTATCTTTAAAAACAAAAAATACTTTTTGAAGCATTTTTAGTTTAATTTTTGGAAGCTTGTTTTTTGTTAGCACTAGTTTTTGCGTATTTCAGTACCTTTCTTTCTCATTCCTTAACACTACAGTTTGGTGGGAGGGCATGCAATCAAGCATTTGCCCCGGGTTTCACCAGACTTCTGCTCGCCCCTGGATGTAGGGCATGGACAGACGGTTTTCCGAGAAGTCATGTCCTCTTGATTATTTCTGAAAGACGCATTCTTGCAAAGCTTGTCGAAAAATACTTTGTCAATGCTTGGATGGTCTAACAGTTTCAATTTAAAAAAAGGCATGATTGCATCACGCAGCCGACGCTGTTTTCACAAAAATTAGATCAACAATCGCTCAATATGGATGGACCACAAAAATTGTAATCACTTTATGTTTTAATTTCATCGCTTTGCAATACTAACTGAATCATAATGGGTCAAACACTGACAGGTGCTAAATATTTTTTCGACGCTCAGCTACGTTTACAGGAAACGTGTACACAGCATAGGATTAGATCAAAAATTAACAAACGATGCTTTGCCATATTTTTAGTTTATAATCTTTCTCAAATAATCTTACAGTGCGGACAAGAACGCTTTGATTTCACTCTCCGAAATATGTGAATCCAGAACAGGACTCCGCTTTAACTCTCTAAAAACCTGCCCGTAAGGCTAACGAGCTCAACCAAACACATGAAACAAGCTGTTTTCGAACGTCTTGTGGAGCTGATATCATCGCTTTAGCCGGATTTTAATGCAAGAAAATATGTGGCATAGCAAAAGACAGGTAATTTCTTCCGAGTTAATGACACAAATCCAACATGCGATGACATTGGTCACAGTGGCCTCTGTGATTTCTGAACACAAAATATCCCATGTCTACAAATTCTTCGTAGAGTGTTGCATTTGCAGTAGATTAACAAATTCAAATTTATTGACGCATCTACCACCTTCACCGTATGCATCAGGGTTGTGGAACCTATCTACCACCACGGGCCGCATGAATTGTGTATTATCGCTGGCGGGCCGCAAAATCAATTGATTTTATCCTAAAATTCTACCTTTATCTGACTATGAGGAAGAGTGACTTCTCTTCAAGTACTGTCTAAAAGTGTCTGCTTACCATCGAGCTTCGTTTTGACGCAATGTTGTACTCTAACATTGGTAACGAAAATTCTGATGCGGGCCATATCAAATGTTCACACGGGCCGCAGGATCCCCACCCCTGGTGTAAATCAATGCTTCACAGCACTTTCGTATAACTGTCTGGTTGAGCAAAATACTGAAAGGCCGTCAATGAACTTTTATAAAGATAAACCATGTTTGCACCCATGCTTTCACCTGTATTAATTTTATAAAAACGAAAAGATTGGCGTACAATTCTGTTTTTCGACGCAGCTTAAGAAAATCAGGCGAGAGAAGTTTATGCTGATAAACTGAGACTGAATTTACTCTTTTTTAAATGGATCGGTTTTGCAATGTTTCATTTCAAAATACTGAAATGAAAACGGGTCTGAAATGTGCAATTTTTACGGTCGGAGCAGAGTTTTTTGACATTTCTAGTGGTTTAACAAACAACAAGACGTTTGCGGCACCAGGCGCGGAAGAGCGTTTCAACTGGACGTCTATCACCTGTTATGAGTAGAAAATAGTTTCGAAAATTGCCCTAAAAATTAAATGCATTACATTCTCATAGAGTTGCAACAAATTTTAATAAGCGTAAATGAATACACTACATCGCCAGTGTGACATCACGTCACACAACGCCAATAAGAAATCATCTAGTTATAATGGGCGCAGTGCAACGCAGACAGCACAGAATTAACCTAGTCGAGCGGGGAATCTCTGTTACTGGTGCTCCTGAAATACCACGCTCCCTTCATTTTGAGTTCGCGTCTGCAAAAAAGAACTTAACACCAGGAAGGTTAAATTAGGTGTAAATAATTACCTTTGCAATACGATTCTCCCAAAATAAATTCGAAATTCCTCAAAAAGTATGCTTCATCTTTGGCTACTTCCTTGAAGTTAGAAGTATAAAGTTACCATAATTCGCTGCTCGTAAGGCACAACCTTTCGAAAAATTAAAATAGTACTTATCATTTGCACGAATCACCAATGAATTTGGTCTGAGAACTGGAGATAGAAAATTGAAAGACAACAGTGATTTGCATGAAATTATGTCCATCTTTTTGCTGTTGGAAATCATCAGTGCAGATTTCTCCAAATAAAATGAGATGAACTGGAAAAAATGCTTTAAATGAATTTACAAGAGAAAACGGAAATTTTTTGCTACTGGAACACTTGAAAGTCTAGTTTTTGCACGCTATAAGCCACTAGTGGCAGCATTGCTTTGTTATAATCCGCTCGATGAAAGTTGACTGAACACTTATGAAACAAAAGCGTAAGATTGGTGACAGCGTCAAGCTTCACATTTACAGAACAAGTTGGAAAGTTTTTACGCTGCGTCATGCAGCTCAAAAATCAATGTACTTTGAGTTAGTCAGTGAGCATGGGTTGAAGGTCAAGGAAACGCCAACCTAAACGTCAGGTCACAGACTTTTTATTCTTTGCAGATATTTGCCTTCAAGCGAAAAGAAAAATAAAATTGTAATTCTTGAGAATTGAAATTCACTCCATCAACACCTCTTACAGAGCCAGAAGATGACTTACAGAGCCACTAATGTTAAAAAGGCTGTTAGAGTCACGTCTGTAAAATACACAATACGATAATAACGAACAAAAGATTTAAATGTATCAAAACGCAGAAACAAATGACACGTTGTTTTGCAGCTTATTTCCACAAGATGCAGTCGGTTTTGCGGTTTGGGCAATTTTGTTTCGAATGTACTTTTTCTGGTCAGTCGAGTGTAGTTCAGCTTGACTGCATCACTGCCACAAAATGTTAAATGCACGCTAGCAGGGCCGCCGAGGACGACCATTTGTTCAACAGGGAGTTTCGTAACTTCTCTCTAAATATATACGAATATCAACCATCTTTTACGATGTCCTGCCATCGTCAGGACCAATTTAATACGTCCTGTAAATCCGGAGATTCTCCTCAACTTAAAACATGGACTATTTCACACCACCTGTGTTACTATTGTCACTCATAGCGTCAATAAGTTATTTCAACCAGTGGTTTTCAACCTTTTTGTACCGCGACCTAATATAGCAACCAACTATAATCCAAAGACCCCCATTTAAACTCGAATAAACCAATTGGAATACAGGTGTGCACATAAAACATCTGCTCGCGGCCCTCCAAAAATGGTTCACGAACCCTCTGGGGGTCGCGACCACCAGGTTGAAAACCATTGTTTTAAGCGCTTTCAGCACCACGCACGTTTCCAAAAATGTAGTCTGCAGACGTAAAAACTGTCCAGACAAATAATATCAACCCAAAATGATTGCAACTTTTTTGTTTCTTTTAACAAAGAACAAGGCATTCAAGTATCTTTTATGTTTTTAATTGACAATGTTCAGTAAAGCAAGAAGTGATCAGAGAGGTCAATGTATAAATGACATTGAAAGTTACCCAGATGTTTTGAACAGCTAAAAAGGAGAGCGGTTTTACTGTCTGTGATATATATTTGCTGAGTTATGTCCAAACCCTTTCTTTAGCCAATGGTGTATGGTTTTAAATTTCAGTGCCAAATTACGGTTTTGGTGAAAATCTCAATTTCTGCTTTTTTTGCACGCACACGTCTCATTCAACTTCTTTGGAGAAGAGACAGTCCTCGATCATTGAAGCGAGGAGCGTTGTTTCGCCATTTTTCAGTGGTATCACCCAAACCGACTCGTTAAAACATAGTTTGATTGTATTAACACCGCACTCCCTTGGCGATACTGCGCGTTCTTATCTATACCTAGAGCATGACGGCCAAAGGCTCATTTTGTGAGTGATGAGGAATGATGATCTTGTGAGGACGGCGATCTGCAAAGCCAGCTGCTGCTCGTCTCGCAAAATTGCAATACATGTTCACCGCAGATTATTCTCGACTCACAGTAGGCATACCTGTCGGGCGGTATTACGCCTTGTAAACTCAAGATAAATAAAAGCTATGAGTAAACAGTTTTGAGAACGAATAACAAACAAACATAGGAAATGCACCAACTGACTTTTTTTGAAAAACTGACTGTTTTTTATTGAAAAACTGACGTTTTTTTAATTAAAATTCTAAATTAGACACATCAAACATAAGGACGTAATCATGCTATAAAGCGTATTGTCGTGAAAATTGAGATACAATTGTTGAAAACCGACGAGAACTACGTATTGTGTTAAAAAAAGAGGAATTTTTCACATTTTTTGTGTTGGCTATCGCAATTTTTGGTATCAGGTTCATTTGATCTCGAGGCGCATTATTTCTTCTATAAACGTACCGCTAGTGGCGGTCGTCCACCGTTGCAACGTTCGTGAAACGCTTTTCTGATTTCATTCATTTGATGTTGAAATCTTTTTGGAAGTAACTATGATGCAGATTTTTGTGATTAGAAATGCATGCATTGTAACTGTTGTTTAAAGAGCTAAGCCGCTGGCTTTTACTCAATTTACCATATTTATGGTTCATTTATTTTTTTTAAAGTACACTTTTTCAAATGTCTAAGGCAGTGGTTCCCAACCTTTTTAGACTTGCGACACCCTACAGAGAGAAATACATAGTACGCGACACCCAGTGGCCCACCTATTTGCTTTAGGGTTTGAGGACAGTTTGAAAATGTATTTTTGTAATGATATATTGAAAAACGTATTAGCTCGCGGCACCCCTGGGTATTGCAAATGGCACCCTAGGGTGCCGCGGCACCCCGGTTGGGAACCACTGGTCTAAGGAGTGACTTTCTCACATTGAAAAAGATTCAGTCAAAAAAGAGTTACTAACCTTTCCTGCACATAGAGTGACGCCAGGAAAGAATATATAAGGAAGTTACTGGAATTAACGAAACCTTTACTCTTTAGGTAATGCAAGTCTGCAAACAAACATCTGCATTTCGTGCTGTTTCGACGTCTCCTAACTTATGCGGATTATAACGGATGCTTTGTAACAGAAACACTACGTTTGACGAATATTCTGTGGCGCCAGTGTTTCAAGGCATTTTGATAAACCAAAACGGTCTCTCAAATTACAGCAGAACTTCGCTTTATGACCACCACCAATATACACTAAAACCTTTACGACCATCTCGGCACTTAAAATAGGTGCGGTCTCTTAAAAAATCTGAAAGAGTTGCCAAGATCAAACCTTAAAAACTCTGTGTGGCGCTAACATTGGTAACGAACAATTCTCCTTTTGGTGAGTTTGCCTTTCAATCATGGTGTGTCTAATCCTGTAAACCAGTTTTATTCTACATTGTGAACTGCCCAAAGCTCCGATCGGTAATAAAACTTTGCGAGGCCACTTGGCCTTGCACTGGTCGTGTGACGAGATCCACTGAATTATTTGTTGCATCAAAGCAAGATATTTTAGCATGATATTTTTTCTCTTGAATGGCTAGCTCGGACCATTCACTCAAATCATTTACCTTTTTGGTTGCGTACGAGGGCTGTGTTTGGTATACGCTGAAAGACCATCGCTGTTGGCTTCATAGGTCACGGTTTCTCAACAATCGTTCAGAATACCCAAATTTCTGGTTTGAGTTGATCTTCCAGACTGAGACAACTGACAATTACGCCAACTCAGCGGTTCAGAACAGCCAATCCGCTTTCAAAAACGCAACAAATTTTCTTGTAACGAACAAAAAAGCTCGTAGAAAAAGGCGCCAATAATCAGTGAAACTTTATTAAAACGCAAAAAATATCAAACAAACCATTTCATGGGCGGCCAGGGCCGCAACCAGCTGATATTATCGCGTGGTGGTGGTGGAATAATGATTGTAACTTGTTGTACTGTGACAAAATTATTGCAATTTGTCCTAAGAACTAAACATGTTTTTGAAAACTTCGGGGGGGGGTGCAATTGCCCGTTGCTACACCTTGTTTGCGGTTGCGGGCCTGATGGCAGCAGTTCGTTTGGGCAAAACAATTGCACCACATTCCCCCAATAAGGTTTGCCAATGCAATGATTAGTGCATTGCCATGGACAGGCCCCTTGAGTGAAGGCGGGCAGGAGGGGTCAAGATACGCGGGACCCAGGCTTGTTTTGGGGCCTGTCAATTAAGAAGCTTAAAAATAATTTTTAATGAAATGAACGTTCAAGATTATGTTACCGGTTTCCGCATCATTATTGAAGAAATGATTTTGTCTTTGCCGAGCGCTTGCATGCCTCAATCTCGACCATATTCGCATCGCTGATAACTTACAGAACCGGATTTAACTCGCACAGGGCCCTTACGCTGTCCAACATTTCAAAGGCTCCCAACCTACTATGAAACTCCTGATTTTACCAAATGTACCTTCGCCATGGCCTACATTCCCACCTGATTTTGATAAAGTGTTTTGCAGGTGCGTAAACAACATCATAGGCCTCTGGGCAAACTAGCGTGTTGAGGCGTATATAAAAATATATTTATTACAAGTTGCATAACGTACAGATTAGGATGTTTTCCCTATGCTCATGCTCGATGGTCACCCGGGCAAGTGCCCATCGCGTCCACATGTTTAGACAGTTCAGCATGTTTTTTCAAATTTCGATAGCTCCACTAAATTGAAACGTAGATATTTTTCAAAGTTGTGTTAAACTCCGAGTATTTAAGTAGAAAATCAAATAACAAGAGCAATACATAATATTTAGAAAATGAGGTCATTCCATAAAAATTGTCAGCTAAGAATACGAAGACGGCACAAGATTGAGCGATGATATTTGTGAACCGCTTGTGATGTAACAATACTTGGCTTGTCTCTACAATTTTCACAGAGCAGTTTATTTGTTAACGAACGGCGTGAACTGAATGAACTAGAAATTTTATGTTGACAATTTGCAACGACTGTGCTGCGGAGTAATTGCGTTAAATAAAGCAAATCTTTGTTTGTCAGTTTGAATGACAACCCTACAAGACTCCATATTTTCGTCCACGACACGGGCATCCTCCCCGGAAAGACCTTCCCAAGAACAGCCTAGGTCCGGGATTAACCGCCTCCGCACCGGTGTCATACGTTTCCGTTCCTTCTTGTACAAATGGGGTATGGCATCCTCTGCGGTCTGTGAGTGTGGCGCACAAGAAC
>JGI24159J19872_10002485_pt1 | contig 22007 bp, 10 predicted proteins | sample Ectturendosymbi4_FD_19872 | JGI IMG/M metagenome (IMG submission 19872) | reverse complement strand
CCCTATGACAATCTGGAAAGAGAAAAATGAATAAGGTCATCGATAAAGGTTTTAGAAGCTGCCGCTTTGTTTCAACAATTGTGAAATACCCTGTATAACCAAAAACAATTGTCGTGTTTGTGTATGCGGCGATATAAAGACTGGACTGCACCAATGCTTTCTTTGTAACGTTCACTGCACAGATCGTACAGTCAGAGGAGTAACGATGTTGGATGACGCCCATGGCTGGAAACAAGTTTGGTGCCCCCATGTTCGAATCTGAGGTTTTCCGGAAGCTAATGCACTGCATTGAAGAAAGTAATCGCGACATTGTTGGGACTTATCGACACCCCCGCAGTGATTCGGCGAATAGGTGTTTGAGCAGGCAAAGTTTTGGGGATGCGAAGGATTTTTGCCTGAATTTCCCCAAACTTGCCCAAAACGTTTTTGTGTGACTTTTGACTACACATTTTCTACTACAAATATCACAAAGACTTATTTTGGTGTGACCTTCAAAAAAAGGTCTTCGTGTGTTTTTCTGCAAACGTTGGGCGCCATTTTTTTAAGACAAACAACGTTGGGCACCAAATTTTTGCCCGGATTTTCAAGAATTTTGCCCAGATTTTCACTGATTTTTCCCGAATTTTCTCGAATTTTTCCCGGATTTTTGACAAATCAAAACTTTTGGGGGCGCACTTGCACCCCTTACACCCGCGTCTCCTACACCACTGATTCGGCGCCCGAGGAATTGTGCCCCCTTTCCCCTTCGTTACTCTCCTGCGTACAGCACATTATATGGTTCATGAAATTCTGAGCAATCATGGACTGTCGGAATGCTTTGAGCACTGGAACTACGTCGATTTGTTGCCTTCATTTTTATTTAGTGGGCCTGATGCGTCGATCCCTATTTCAGCTGCTGGTTTTGGTGCTGTTGACGAATTCCTGAAATCCTGTAAAAGATTCTAGTTTTTCTTTGTAATCGTCTTTGCTCTTCTTCATGCTTGCTGCAATTTTGTGTGTTGTTTTATTTTTTAAAGCTCGACGTGACACGAAAAATTGCAACGTAGGTTTGATTGTTCTTGCGTTTTTTATGATATACTAACTGCGCAAAATACAGCGATGAACAAACCAGCGGAGCAATTTACTCAGGAATTTTGCGGTAATAGGGGTACCGAGGAAAGTCGTTTCAGTGGACACATATGTGTAGTTAGGAGAGGCCTTGCATTGAGTCCACTGCAGGCGGAATTATGCGGCAATCACAACACCTGATGAGTAGAGACTATGCAATGCGTCATCNCTTTTCTTAANTGGACAGGGTGGAAGATGTATTTGGTCTCTTGCCGCCATAACCCAAACAAAACCAAGTGTGAAAGTAAAAGTGAAACTCTTTTAAGATTTGGTATATACAACGTTTGCAAAAATAAAACATTGCAGCTACAACAAAACTTGAAATTCAAACAATCTGTAGAATCTGTATCTGTAGAATTTTCCGGTTCAGGAAGGTTTGTTACTCTCCCACGCCCGTTAGTGAAATTTGAACGTATTGCATGTGACATCAAAGGATCCTTGTGACACACCCTGTTGCGAGGTACTCTCCAGGGGTGTAGTGCTAGAAAAAGGAGGTGTGGGAACGCCGTTCCCACGCGTTCCAACCCCACTACACCCGTGGCTGTAACCTACTCTCCATCGGCCTGAAATCCCATGACTAATTGCTCCTCNGAAAAGAATAGAACATATTTACGANGCAGAGGAAGAGTCGAGTACGCAAATATCATTGTTGGTGTCACAAACAGTGCTTACACAAACATGCTAAGACGCTATACACGAGATAACTTGTCATTTATTCATTTATGTTGCTCCAGGAGCTACACGTAGATATTGAAATGTAAAATCTAAGCCTTCAAGTAACGTCACAAGTGCAGAAAGGTGTTGGAACGCCGTTCCCACCATACTACACCCCTTGTCCTTCTTTTACTTGGAACGCGATAAAAGTTTGCTGTCACGGTTTTCAAATTTTCACGGAACGCCCAAGTCCTGCGATTGAAAACAGCTATAGTGTTCCTGATAAATAAAATTGTCTCCAGAGATCCCTGAGCTGTGGACGTCCAACGTTTTAGTGCAAGGGTTCTCAACCAGCGGTAAATTCATTCCGTGGGAGGAATTTCAGCCATCCTAGGAGTAAATTTAATGATGATGAAGTTACTATACTTTGTATTTTTCTACAGCGCTAGTGAGTAAACAAAAAACAGGGGGTAAATTTTACGTTAGGAAGCTGGCAAGGGGTAAACGGGAGAAAAAAGGATGAGAACCCCTGTTTTAGTGCATAACAGATTAACTACGCCTTGCCATTGCTGCTGGAGGATTGGTGCACATTTACGGTTCACTTTTTGGTGTTGCATGTTTGCTTTAGTGTAAGCATTTTAGTTTCGCCTTTGATAGTTGCGGGTTTGGCCTGTTGATAGTGACGTCATGCTTGTACCGCTTACCCACGCTGGTAAAACTCTTAGTTTGTTTCTGTCGAGGTTCAGAAACCGTTCTGAACGACTGACTCGCAGTTTGAAGCTTATTTCATTTGTCACAGCAAGAGTTTCCTATGATTGCCTTCCAGTCGCCGCAAGCGGTTTCAGTACAAAATACGAAGTTACAGGACTTAAGATGCACGGAACTTGCGATCGAGGGGTTGTCAAGTGGTGTTGACAACCTTGTGAACATTAGTCATTTGCAACTGATGATAACGGGCTAATATCGCAACAGATATTGTTGTGGTCATTTTCAATTACCTCAAGATCATGTTCACGTTAGAAATTGCGCTGAGGAAATAAAACAGTATATTTTTAATGCCATGAGACGAAAAGTGAAACGTATTTGAAAATTGCAAAAAAAACAAGTAATAGTTACTTTTACAGTTTATCAAGACTTGGAATCAGTGACAGAGCTGATTAATTCGTATGAACCTAACCTGGCAACCAGATACACAATGAAGTATGTAAACACTGCAAGGGTAATAATAATTTCTGTTGATAATAATTTCTGTAGTAGGGAACAACCTGTTATTTTCATAAAAACAAATGCCAGTGATGTAGCACAAATTTTTATTAACAACCATGACAAAAAGATTAATGAAGCTCTGCAGCAAATAGTAAAAAAAAAACGCGAAGCGACACTTTTAGCGTCCGACGACTAGACGGTTTACGACAACCAGTCGTAGCTCGTAGCGTCGCATTTATGGACTGCCGGTAATCGACCAAGACAAAGTTTCGTGATCACATTTGCTGCGCCAGCCTCGAATGTGAGTTGTAGAGAACGGCAATCACAGAATTTTCAACCCATATCATATCGGCTTTCGAAGCGTTCATTGAACATTTGGCGGTGAACATATTACGAACTACTTTGAATGAAATGAAAGATTTGTCCTTGGTTTTTCTTGCTCTCTGTATATTTATTCATGCTCCAAGAAAACCCTGCCATGGTTTAAATAAAAGAAGGCCTTGATTGAAATGATTTGCCATGGCTGGACAAANCTTGGATTACGCGCCTGACCAGTTTTAACCTATTCGAATAATGGCAAGGCGTTCACTTCACCTCGGCAAACGCCTTNCCTGAAATCAATAAATAATCAAGATAGGGATGTAGCGCAATAGCATGCACTTTTGCAATGGAAAGTTCTTCGCCAGACTCTCATAAACGACAGATTGTGATACAATGAGCGAGCTTGCTCATAAGTATTTAGTTACTCAGCATTTAGTACCGCTTTGATTTGAAGCGATGAGTTTTAATGTTCGCGAACTGAGTTGTGGCAGTATTCAGTGTGCTTTACTCTGTTGTCATCGCGTTGAACGTTTAACTCCACGACGTTGAAGCGGAATGCTTATAGTTGATGGTGAATACATGACATGAAGTTATAAAGTGCACACCATGTAACGGCGATAGTGCGTGCCAGGGACAATCTGAATAGATAAAACTGGCTACGAAATTAACAGCCCAGTAACAGTAGTCAGCAGTTCTCAGCTGAGAAAACCACAGGCGCCGAAAAATATTTGTTTGACTCATGGCCGTGCTACTTGAGGCTAACGTTCCGTAATTGACGACCAGTTTTGCTTTTCGCATCGGTGATAACAGCATCATGGTCACAGCGCGTGTGTGAAACTGCAGTTCGGGTGCGTTGTTTAATCTTGCTTTAGTTTTTTCATCATTTCATTCGTAAACTTTCGTTTCCAGTTTTCGGACTTATGCTCAGCAAATGGCTTGAAATCAATTTCCACTAATTTGCGAATCGATTCAACTGCGTCGTCTTTGTAGAGACTTATTGCTGGACTGAGCAAAGAGTTAATCTAAGAGATACAAGAAAAACTTGAATCAAGCAGGGAGATCACGGTACTTGAAACAAAATTTCGATACATAATATTTTGTAGTTTGCCTTAAAATATGAACTGAATGAAAAGTTATTCAAAATCGCATGCTCAGATCTTTTCTGCAAAAAGGTGGTCGCAGTGAAATGGAAAGCGTCTTATGTTGTTTACTGGTTTGACTCCATCGCTGATGAGATTTCACGTGGTGACAGCAGTAAAACGAAAATACGGCAACGCGATGAATAAAACATAAACAATTCCGTTTCATAACTCATTGTTTCCCAGGTTAAGGAAGGATTCATCTTGAATATCAAAACTTTGGCACAAAATATTTTAACTAAATTTGATCTGTAACTTATGTCTCGAATGTTTTGTTGCTTTTTCAAAACCTTTCGAGCGTGCTGATTGCGTTAAAATGGCAGAAACTTGATCGAAGGATGGCAAGCGAATACCTTTACCATTCAGATGTTGTTTTGATTTTGTACATGGTACTTGAGTTTAATTTAGAAGCGTACAAGCTTCACAGATTGGCGCAAAAATCGTGACGTTCGGTGAAAACGCTAAAAATATTTTTCGGAAAGTTGCATGTTTTGGTGATTTTCAGGATGTGTTAAAACCTCTTCTAAACCAATGTTTTGTCTTATTACTTTCTTCCGCAGGAGAAAGTTGAGAAGAACCAGGAAGAACATCAACATAGCCGATTGCAAACTGATGAAGCCAAAGGCAAAAGAAACATCTTGTCACGAAAGACACGATCTATATTCCAAGATGTATTTGCAGTCACGGAAAAAATTCAATATTGTGAAGAGGAAAACAGCATCACATGGCGCTTACTCAAATCAAAACACAAAACGCTTTGGTTCTTTGAACGGATTTGAACACAGTTCATACCTGGAAGAAAAAAACACAATTTTCAAGCTCTAACCTCTGCCGAAATCGGCATTCATTTGGCAATGTGTGTAAGCACAGCAAATGTGTGTAAGCAAAGCACAGCGGTCTGAAAACTAACATTCCGCTGTAAAAATGAGGAGGAATCCTACAAGGAGAGAACATTTTGCTGCGACGCGAAACCACCACTTTTTCCTCATCCAAAGTTATATTGACACATGATACTTAGCGATTTATTTTTCTGATTCATTTTCGGTTTCTCGTTCGTTCTTAGTAGGTAGTGAAGCTCACGAAAACATTTGCTGGATTTTGAAACTGACATTCAAACGAAAGATCGCTCAAGGGGATTGAGCCGATGCTCTCAACAATATTTTCTGACCCCGTAGAGACAGAAAGAACTTTATCGCAATTTCCCAGCAAGTAATTCTTTTGTAGGCTGGAAATATCCACAATAAGGGTGAAGATATAGCACCATCCAAACCTCCTAGCTTCTTAGATTGACTCACAAGCCTATCACTGTTGCCTGATCTTTACGCAACCATCTTTTTTGCGGGTTGATTTCAAAGAGTTGGAATTTGAAAGCTACAATACCCTGCAAAACTTCTGGGGATTGGCAATTTAGACAATTTCCTGAGATCAGATTGTTAACTTTACAGGCAATTGAGTGAGTTCTGTGATATTTGTATTGATACACAACGGCTCGCTTTATGGTTAAACCGAAAGTGTTGTTAAAATATGCGACGTATTTTTGTTGGGAGTGGTTGCGTAAAAACAAATTATTTTGTTCCGGATAACAGATGTTTCACCCAAGGTTACTCTCAATAAAAATCTAGCACATTCCCTCCAAAAAGATGCAGTGAAATTTTTACTATCGTGCTTTTGAAACAAAATAATGTCATAGGATTTTCCAAGCGTGAATTCAAAGCTGTGCGCAGATGTTCCGCACTGCTTTGGCAGTAATAAGTTTATAAGCTTCTTTAAATACCGAAAACAGTTGGCTTAATTTTGTTTTTTGTATCCCAAGCTCCATATGTCACGAAAGTGACTATTTTTTGTAGAATGATGACATTAAATACAATTAAATATGCCATCTTAAAATATATTAGCATTACATGATAGATACTTTCAAAGCTTCATTGAAGTGATTCTCAAATTGGGCTGAATTGCCCCCTTGGGGGCAATTTTGAGGGGCAAGGTGGCGAAAAAGCAAACGGGGCGATAGGGATAGAAAATAACAAAAATGGGGCGAAAACGCTCAAACACCATAAATCATTCGGTTAACTTCAGTAGCCTCCTATCATGATTTGTTATTTTCTTGCAAATTTTAATTTACTATGAAATTCGTTGAAGGTTGTTGCTAAAGTAATTTATCCGTTAACTTTTCGCTCTGGATCGTCTGTGTGCCCGGCTACAGTGTCGATTATTTTCACAAGAATTCTGAACCTAAATTTTAGCGTCGCAATGAAATTGCTTATTTCAACTATTTAATACTTTCAATAAATAAAATTATTTACATTTACTGTCTTTAGGTGGTGAAAACGACGTGTCGAGATTAAAAAGGTGGCGATGGAAGAAAAAAGTTTGAAAAACACTGCTTTATTGCCTTGTATCTTTTTTCTTTGAGAAAATACTAAGTAATCTGACGGTTAACGTCGTTCTGATTAATACTCCTTTATGGAAGAAAACGTCCTTCTAGAACAAAATGATAAATAAACCAGCGATATCAAGTTCGTTGTTTGTTTCAGGGCAATTCAAAATCATCTAATCCCCTAGACTGTTACACAGATATTTCAATAACTTTCAGGTATATTTGACGAATGTTGCATTTCATAAATCAAGATAAGAGCGCCACTGCGCCACTGCACTGCGAATTCTAATAAAACAATCCACCGCCTGAAATCTATGACTAAGGCCGAGTTTTTTCGTGTAGAGTGTGATACAAACTTCCGTCGAAATAAGATAATTTTGGGTTGAAAATTAAAGCAATTTTGTCTTACTTATGTGAGAGTCTTGTTCCGGACATATACAATGCTTTACGCAGGATTTCCATCATGAACAGAAACAATTATTGCCAGGCGGTGCATAGATCATTTCATGAACATAAAAACAACGACAGAAAAAAAAGAAAGTAAACTGAAAAATTTTTCTTTTTCGACGATGATGTATTCGTTGTTTTGGATGAAATGGTTGTTGTTGGAATGTCTAAAAACATTTGAAATCAAATTTTAGTTAGGAAAACTTTTCTACTACAAAACATTGTCATGCCACTTTTTATTCTTTGGCGATGAAGAACTGTGTATTTGCTGCAACCGTTTGACGAATCAATCAATTGGGCTCGGCTCACATGACTTTTCGATAATTTGGACTTGCACATATTTGTTTTCAAGTTATTAGTCTAGAAAAAGTTGATGCAGTCAAATATATCAGCAATTTNTTTTCTTGTTGCTGATTGATTCGGTAAACATCATGGTGAAATAGCCACCTCTCAAGAAAATTCTTAATTACTCCAAACAGCTTTTTGAGCTTTATAAATGATTTGCGGCAACTTAAATGAATTTTTCTTTACCAAAACCACCCTAAATATATTAATATGAAAACGAATTCAGGAAGGAAGATACATAGTGTTACGTGAAATCGATTTCTTATTAAAACCAATTTGCTGATAGATGCAACTTAGTCGCCATGTTGGAGATTAGTTACTTGAATACAGATATATGCAAGTTTCAATCTTCGCAACGCGAAGAAAGCAGACGCCAGCTGGCTGATTCCTCGAAAGTTTGTTGTAAACCCAGAGCTTAAAATGTCTGTTTAAACAAAATATGAGACTCTGTTTTGTTTGTGTCGCTTTCAGGAATTGATCTTCACGAAAATTTTGATTGTAAATTGAAATTGCAGCTTGTCTGTACTCCATGCAATGTTAATATATTTTACTCAGTTTAAGGTCAGCTGTGATCTGCAATGTGATGTACAAACGACACGGCAGAAAATCGATATCCAGTTACATTTTTTAAATAAAAACAGATCTTTTAGAATAAGAACATTCTCACCCGCGTAGTCCCATGAAAGGCTGAAACCTTTTGCTGAAACACTATTGTCCGTTCGAAATCGAATGGTGATGTTCATTGTGTCGTCGTAGGTGAGCTTCCTGACGCTGCTATTTCCACAAAAAACAAGGGGAATCTGCCAAAAACGCATTTTATAAAAGTTCCTTTTTGGGAAAGCGAAAAGTTTCTTCCAAATGTCGAATATTCCTTTTGCGTTATAAAACAAAAATTAGGAAGTGATGCATCAGTGTTTTCAACTTAACGTGGACATGTTTCTTCTGAATTCAGCAGTGAACTTATCAAATTTCATGCAACTTATTACATTTCAGATTTTTCCTGCTTAAGGGAGTGTTTTTGCTTGTTGTTGTTTTTCGTAAAAGAAAATATCTAACAAGGGTTTGTGGACGCATCAAGCTGTGCATACATCCTTCACGTAATAAATGAATAAGTAAACGTGAGTAAAGTGTAAAATTAAATGTCTGGGAAGCATGTCGCGAAAGTTAAAGTTGATTGCATTCAAAAATGAAATTTAGCCCGATAATGGTGACAAAAACAACATCAAACAAACTTGCGTTTTTTTCCTCGCAAGGCAACAGAAGCTTCTCTCGAACAGCAGAAGATGCGTATGAAAAATTAGAAAAACTTTGTGCACCTGCAGAGAAACAAGTGGTCGTTGCTCTAGAAACTTACAAGATGTCAGCACCCATGTTCAGTCATGTTTGATATTAGTTACTGCATACGTCAAGCACATATCCGCTCAAGTTTCGGTAACTTGTTCAAGTCACCAGTTTCCGCTTGGGAAGAGACAAGTAGCATTTGTTAGAAGTTGACACAGCGAAACAAAGTTTCACAAAAAAGCGTACAGACATTCAAGGAAATGTAATTTTTCCGGAATTCTTGTCTAATGATCACCGACGACCTTCCTATTGACAACGATCAGACAAATATCTGGAATTTTGCACAAATGACAAAACAATGCACAGAGCCGTTCACGGAGTCACCACTCCTCATGTTTTGATAGCCTGAACACCTGTTCTTGTCTTTGAAAATGGCAAATTTGGCCAGCCATTCATCGCCAACAGATTGAGCTAGAGAGCAGTTCAAACCCTGTAGGAATGGGATAAGCCCGGAAGTTTGCAATAAAAAAATATGATTGACTTGATTGACTGTCCAGCGTTTCTGGTTCCAAAGTTAAGCCAATACAAGTCCAAATATTTCAGGAATTTTCGGGGATTTAATTAACTTCCGGTAGTTTGGCCACAATTTTGGAACCACAAATGCTAGAAAATCGATCAAGGGCTCTAATAACTCGTATTATAGCCTAGAATCTAATAAAACTTTGAGCCATAAAATCGACTCGTTTGGTCGGCTCCCAGGGAATGATGACGCCATTGGAATGTAAACCGGATATGCATAAAAAATACTCCCATCATGTAAACATAAACAAAACATCCGACATCCAAAATTGAAACAAGTTTTTTATTACAAACTACAAGACTTTCCCCATCTTTAGAGGGTTTGAACAGCTCTGTAGCTCAATCTGCAAGTTCTTGCATTACAGTACGCCGAACTCAATTTTTGTGCAATGGATTCCTGCGAAGGTTTTTAATCCCTTTTAACTATTATTCAGTTTCCCTCAGCTGGTGTTCAATTTGCAGCGGACATGTTTTGCAAAATTAACGAATATCAGTATTTCCGTACTTTTTCGGGCGTTTGCAGAAAAAATGTGCTGCAGTGCAAAATCTGAACCGATTCCTATTTTCAATATATGCAGTTTTTACGTTTCAATCTGATACTTAGCTGGTATCTTGGCGCAACTCCTTCAAAGTATGAATGCACCAGAGGCGTAATGAGGGGGCAAGAGGGACACAATGCCCGCGCGCTGAAAGTCTCAACAATGTCGCAAGTGCCTTCTTCATAACAGTAAATTTGCTCCCGAAAGACCTTACAATCGAACATAAGGGGGCCAAACTTTTTTCTTGCCCCTGGCCCCATTTAACCTCGATACGCCCGTGGAAAGCACAGTGTTCTTTGAAATGAAGTAGGAATGTTGAAGGTACCTTCAGCAACAACATTCAATATTGCTCTCTTTAGCTTGGAGACGATCCCTTTAAGTTGAGTAAAATCTTCCACCATGAAAATACGATCATCTGAAGAATTCCCACCACTTGCAATCGTCTGCAGAAACCATCACACGAAAACACTTCAGCTTTTGAAAATAGTCTGATTTCCTAATAGTTGGCTTGAGTGCGACGCTGTTAGTTTGTTTTCCTTTTAAATATGTTGTAACATTAAAAACGATCATAGCACAAAGCAAAGGAACAATTGCTTAATTTCAAAGATACCATTGCTATGATTATGCCGTAGAAAGGAGTCCAATCTTGAAAAAAATCTGTAAGGCAATATGAAGCTATGGGCTTGACCAGAATGCAGTTCCTTTCATGCAAATTTGTGAATATAAGACACCAATATGAATCGTACAAATTTTCCCAGAAAGATATCAATCAATTCAACAGCAACTTACATTTTTAAGTAATTAACTATGCACCTTTGAAGGTGCATGAAACCAAATGCATTTAATATTGCAACAAAAAAACAATGCAAGATGCATATCAACTGGACAAGAAGTTTTTATAAGACTTTGTGATGATAGTGCAGTGATTTGCGCTCATTTTATTAGAAGTCTATGAATACTGGTTGTAATTTAGCTCAGACAGGTTAATATTTATTCAGTTTCGGCGCAGAGACGGGGTTTTTGCCAAACAAGGTAATGTTTGAACGACAAGGATTTTGGGCTGAGTCAGCATTTTTTACCTTGCAAACAAACTAACTAAAGATGAATTTCGAAAAAGTGTAACCAAGGCTATGATTCTTATCGTTAAGTAACGCGGTGATACCGACACATTTGGCGGTTTGAGCGATTTTTTGATCCACCAAATAGCTGTTTAGGCGGCTGTCACCATTCCAAGAACAAGAGGAACACTCCACAGAAAAGCCGGGAAAATTGGCCCTTGAAAATTTTTCTGGCCCACAAGACGTCATTAAGACCATTTCGTGACATCACATTGTCCCAAATGTTCTAAACCCAAAGTACCCAATATTTTAATCGAAAGTACAAGCACTTTCCCATCATTTCGTGTTTCGAATAGCTCTCTAGCACCATCGGCTGACGAGTTATGGCTGAAACCGCGAGAGCTCTCCGCGTGACCTACGCAGGCATTAAAACTTTTTAACGCCCGCGCCGGCCATTATGATCACCGGTACGTTTTGGCCAAAACTCGCCAGATGTTAGAGCTAGAGAGCTGTTTAAACGCTCTACGCATTCGTGAAGTCTTCTAGTTTCGATTGAAAAAAAAATTTGGGTTTCGGTTTGGGGTTCTCTAAGGTTGAGGTCATAGGTAACGGTGTTTTGCGTTTTTTATGCCACTTTCCCTGACCCTGGGCGCCAACCCAATGAGTCAATTTTTGGATCAAGTTTGTTTTGGAATCTAGACTATCATCCGAGACTACAGAACCCTTGATTGACTTTCTAGCATACCTGTAGCGAAAATTGTGGCTCAAAAATAAAAAAGTGGTGAAACTTGCTTTCCCACAAACGCCAACTTGGGTTATATTACACCCCAGGACATAACTGGCCGTATGTCGCCGCCAGATCATGCTAAAGAGCTGTTCAAAGCCCTCTAAAGATAGGAAACGTCTTGTACTTGCAATAATGAAAAACTGTTTCAATTTTGGATGTCGGGATTTTTGTTTATGTTTACATGATGGCCGGATGTTTATGCATATCCTGTTTACATTATAATGATGTCATCATCCCCTGCGAAGCGACGAAACGATTTGATTTTGTGGCTCAAATTGGTTTGGATTCTAGGCTATAACACGAGTTTTTAGAGCCCTTGATCGACTTTCTAGGGATTTCTGGTTGCAAAATTATGGCCAAACGTCCAGACAAAATTGGCCAAAAATTCGAAAACGCCACCCCCTTTCTGACCTCTCCCACAGAGAACCTTAAAGCTAACACTGAATAACATTTTTTCAACCGAATTTAGAAGACATTCCGAATCCGTAGAGGGTGTGAACAGCTCTCTAGCTCCAGCGGCTGGAGATGTATGGCCAAAAAAGTACCGGACATCATGGTGGCTGGCGCGGGCGTTAAAGGGCATTAAATGGAACGTATCGCCTTATCCAGCACTATGCCGTGTTCCATGGCATTCTAAACAAAGCACCTATTTGTGACGTACATAGTTACGTTTTTAGATCATTTTCAGTTTTCACTCTTTTCAAACTTGTGTAGACAAACGGCGTAACAAACTTAACTTAGAAATTATTTCAATATTCAAACCATTATCCCCCAGTTGTTGCAATACAAATTTAAAATTGTGTCATTTCGCAATGCTCAATTGTTTGGTTCTCTTCAGAAGGCATATTTCAGATTGTGTATTCGAATGCCCGCTGTGGTTGAGTCCACGTCTCTTTGATCATAGTTGTGGTTAAGGGCGGATACAATCAGTAAGGTTGGGGGGGACGATTTCAGCAACATTTGGTAGTCAAGTCTCATTACGGTTTCTGTAAAAGAGAAGAAGTATACTTCATAACACTACTGTGACAAAACATTGGACGGCAAAATGGTTTTCTGTGGCGAATGCTGTTTCTGAATTGTACAAAACCATGGTGAATAAAGTTACCTTCGTAGATTTTAAGGAGAGCCATCGCCCAAAGCAGCCCACTGCATCTGCCCTGGTTGTGGTTTCGTTACATCATGACTGGCATCAGATTGTTTATCAGCTTTAGTGAAAGCAATCATATGAGAGAATTGTATTCTTTCAGATACCGTATTATTCGATTGTTAGCGGCGCTTAATCGTAAGCCGCCCTTGATTGTAAGCCGCCCTTGAACATAGGTTACCTAAGCCTCTGACATACAGTACTTTGCTTTGCTAGCAGTAGAGCGTTTCGCATGTAACTAGCAACCCTGGAAATGATGTTTTCCCACTACGACTGCCTTGTGTTCATCACAATCCCTCCTGTGATGGATGTGCACGTGATGCTGAAGAAAATCAAATGTGACACGAGTGTTTGTTCGAAAAATCATAACCAAGGAAAGACTGAATGTCATCTAGATAAGCTAAAGAAAAAAGTGTAAGCCGACCTCAATTGTAAGCAGCACAAAATGATGAAAAATATGTATAAGCCGCCGCTCATAATCGAATAAATGCGGTATCAGTTGTGGCAGCTTGTGTTTTGGTTGATTCGTTTAAGTCTAGACATTGTTTGCTTTCTCTGCCCTTGCTTTAATACTTCAGCATACCCATAAGCAATCCCTTGCAGGTTTCAGGGCTGAGGATGCTTAGTGTTGCGTGAACTTGATTCGATATCACAAAATTTACTGATCGATTCGCCTGCATCGCCTCAAAGGAGACAGTTTCCAGGCAAAACATTCCCCCCCCCAAAAAAAATGTGTTGAGCATAGGTTAAAACTGTTGGACATAGTTTAAAAAATTTGGGCCCCTCTCGCAAAACTCTTCGCCACCCCTGGTGTCCCAAGCTGGTTGCGAGCCTGCTAATTTCTTGAGATAGATTTCAGGTTTGAATTTTCCAGATATGACGTTTTTATGCTTTTTTTTCTTTGAAGTTGCTTAGAATAGGTTTTTAACTGCAGAAAAAGCACATTTACTGAACACTAAAGTAACTTAACTTACTAGAAGCTCAGATCGAACAGCTTGCGATCCAACTCCAATGGCAAACGTTGTTATTTCTAAAGATTTCAAGTACTTCGCTGTAGAAGGTAAAAGCTCGGAGTCAGATGACCTACAAAGAAATACGTGTTAAGCTTTATTTTCACATTGAGCAACTCCATTTTATACAGCACAACACAAACTCAAATCAAAGTTCATGTGTTTCTTAATCTGCCACTAAACTCAAACGCTTCTCAAATTGTCCTCACACTTATTAGTTCATTTTTATTGACATACCACTCAGGCAATGATCATGAGTTTTAGGACATTGACTTTCAAAACTTTCCATTTATTTTACAAACTAAGGAATTAAAGATGAGAATATTAAATCTCGATGAACACAAATTTATGCATACTTTCCATCTGTCACAAGAATAAGAACTTTGGAGTTTCCCGTTCGGTTGAAGCGGTTCGATAATTTGAAGTCGTGAACTGATTTGTTGAGTGCATGGGCTGTGCATGTGGTGTAACCAATCAGTGTGACATTATCTACTTTTTCCTGCAAATTCAACTACATATCAGTCATTGATCATTCATTGTACGAAATCTCATCATACCATCAGCCGGGGTGGCCAAAATGCGGACCGCATCTGGCCCGCGGACCAGTTTAATCTGACCCCCTAAACACCTTACACAGTGTTTACGCACAACTTTCTGCAGTGCAACAAAATTGGCTGCTGCCTGTTGTTTAAAAAAAGTAAACAAACTGTTGTGATTTTTGTTCTTATTGCACTGCAATGCATTTTAACAACCTATTTTTGCACAGATTACGTACATCGCACTGTGTCTGGCCCTCCAATAACCAGGCAGGCGCGAATTCGACACCCAATGTTAAAAATTTGGCCACCCCTGCCATAAGCTATTGTTTGGAATTTCAGCAAACAATGACACTTCCTGCATCCAGATATGAAATTGTTTTCAGCTGTTACAAGTTTTTGCATTTTGCAATAAAAAATATTCGTAATTTTTATTCTTCAAGGTAATTATATAACGTCAAAGCTGCATTCATCTCCTAAATGCAGCATATCACTTGTCATACAGTGAAAAACCGTAAAAAGTATCATTTGGGTTTTCAGTCATGGTGAATACGGCATTGTAAACTTTGCAACCAGCTTATTAAATTTTTGTCATCATTTCCTTTAATTAATTCACCAAGCGGTTTTATTTCACGTTAAACGATTTTTGCAATTACTTTGTAAGTTATTCAGCAATAAGTTTCCAGTCAGTATTAAACGCCAGCTGTGACTAAAGGCTGCCTTCGCAAAAGCAAAGCGTTTTCTGAAATCAAAAATAAGGCAAGCAATATTAGAAACAATCAAGCGCTTCACAACCACGCAAACCTTGAAACAGTCATGACTCCTACATTCGCCCAATCGCATCTCCGTACGTAACAGTGGCTGCCCCTTGGGAGTTCTGAAAGTATAGAAAATGTGTTTGCAATGAAGAAAACGTAGAACTACCCACATTATTCTTACGGCTATTATCTGCTTGAACATGTGAATTGAAAGAAGATTTCAATGTAAAATCCGGTGTTACATTTGATGGTCTCCAGTCAGAGATTTCTGGAATACTCACTTCTAGAGGCATACTATGATCACGTTCTTACGATTTCTTATGAACAAATTGCAGCTTTAAGGTAAATTTGAAAAGATTGCTTCAGAAATTTTCAAATGCATTGTTGAACTAAGCCAGAGGTTTTACATTCATAACCTCTTAACAATGGAAAAAAAATTCTTAAAAAATCTATTGCTTCTCTAACAGGCTACACAGCAGTTGGATTACACTGGTCAACACAAAGTTTCTTTCTGGGATGAAAGTAGCCGTCCTTTACTAATTTTGGGGCGTGGAATCCGAAAATTAGTATTACAATTGTCGGTTAGCTCTAGTTTTCTAGATATGGGCGCCAGCAACATACGCTAGGGGGGCATAGGTGAACCCCTGGAATTCAGAGTCAAATACCGGTATATCTCTTTCAAACACAAATTTATCCCATTTACATGACAGGGCCCGAAAGCCCTTTTCAAAACAACCACCAAATTCCCTTTTTAATAACCACATGTTTCTAAGGCCTGTGGTGCCTATTACATTTGACCCCGTTCACAGATCATTTGACGCCCCATTCAAAAATACTGCTGGAGCCCATGTTCAAGATATTTGAGAGGACTGAGGTCACATGTATTATGATAACAACTATGCTTATAAAAGATGGAAATACACTGCGCATTCCTCCCATACTAATAAGAAGTTTTTCAGCAGCAGAGATAAAATATAGTTATCATGGAGGGCACATCTTAAGACAGTGCAAGTGATGTGAAAAGATTTTGCTGATTTTTATTAGCTACAGCACTTAAATAGGCGTGTAGCTTAGTTAATTTGCGTGATAAACAGTGAAATACAGTCAGGTAACGTTATCGAGAAATAGTAACCTAATTTAGACGAAGCAGAAGGCTTCTAGTGGGTGCAATAAACTTCAAAGTACAGTAACTGTCTAATATAGTTATATCGAAAACTTGCACTGTGTTCTTTTTTGTTTAGAATTGAGCTCTTTTAACTACGAGTACAATAACGTGTTAAAGTAGCTTTCAGTATATTTTGAAATGCCTCGTGTTTGTGTAAATTCTGCAGATAACTTCTGTTATATCCGTGGGGAATTCACCGTGTCTTCGCAGAAGCGTGTTTTGACCACTAGAACAAGAAATGCATATCATCAGTACTTTGGTTGTAAAGTCGAAGATCAGGACAAGCCTTGGGCTCCTCACATTTCCTGCAGCTCCTGCGTGACCGCCCTTAATGAGTGGTTGAAGAAGAGAAAGGCAATGCCATTTGCAGTGCCAATGATTTGGAGAGAACCTACGGATCACGTAACCGATTGTTACTTCTGTCTCACGCCTTTCCATGAATAAAGGATTCAACAGGAGAAGTCTTTAACAGAGTATCCTGACATAACATCTGCATCCTAACATAACATCTGCAATTCAACAGGAAGAAGTCTTTAATAGAGTATCCTAACATAACATCTGCAATTCGTCCTGTTCCTCACAGTGACAAGCTACCTATTCCTGAACCATGTGAAATAGGTCTGTTGAGTTCAGATGCAGAAAGCAGTGAAGAGTCTAGCATTTCTCTATAATTATAGTGAAATATAGTAAGCTCTCCCATATGTTGACCTTGCACAGTTCAATTTGTAGACAGACAGTACATCAGACAAGTTTCATTCAATTTTGCGTTACGTGATCTCAAACAATATTGCAAAAATGTTGTTTTCTTATTTTGTAATTCTCCACAAAGTCTTTTCATTCTTATTTGAATCGTTCATATGACTGCTGCTATTTGTGGTTATTAGTTTTAAATTCATGAAGCTCATATAAATCAACCTATATTTTGGGGATGGAAGAATGACGTTACCGTGTTGTTTTCATATTTTAGCTGAGGGCAAAATTGTTTTAAAAATAGTTGTACCTGATAACGAAATAAGTCTTTGAATGTTTTGGGGGTAAATTCCCGGTTCCAACCCTGGTTGCTGGCCTGAACCAGGGAATAGAAGATGTGGATTTACTAGACAGATATGTTAGTCAATGCAGACCAACAACTGAAATGTGCTACTGGCTCCTATTTTGAAATATAATAAAACCTGCTGCTTAGAGTGTGTTTGCTTTGGCTAAATTCAACCTGAAACAGGATCTAATTGATTTTACAAGATCAGTTGTAGCTGGGCTGTTAACGTCCACAGCGCCTTTCTCTGGACCCAGTGGAAAAAGAATTATGAACACAAACTGCATTACATCACCGTTTGTAAGCAGAAACGCAAGAACGATGTAATGCATACGGTAAAACGCTTTACAAAATTCCACAATTGTGATGTTAGATTGCATGAAAAATAGTTTTTAGCTTATTACAAACAGTGATGGTTGTTTTCAGCGTTTATTCAGTTCCGTGTGCTCGTTCGCATTGACTACACTTACTTTTGCATTTGTTGCCGATCACTTTAGTACAGCATTTGCCTTTTAAAGTTTTCTCGTAAGGATTTTGATTCTGATACCGGTTTGGAACATTGTTTCGAAAATGGAACAAAATTTTTCACCTCAAGGATTTCTTTGCAGGTCGCACTAACGCCTTGTGAAACACATCATTACATTCACTAAGTCACTTAAAAGCACTAAGCTGTCTCAATGCTTTCGAGGAATCGTCCGACTGCGCTCTGCTTTCATCTTTTTGCGATGGTTCAGACTTGCACATATTGTATCTATATTCAAGTAAGTACTGTCAACAACTGAAGTATTCTCCACAACGGAGGTAAGCGATCAAGCGGTAAGCTAGGAATCCAGTGAACGCAATTATTTGTAAAAGACATATCTTCAAGATTTAAGTCAGGGGTGGGGAACCTATTTACTCTCACAGGCCGTAATTTTATCCTAAAACTCTACATTTATCTAACTATGGGGAAGACCGACTTCGCTTGACTTACTGTCTAATTACCTGTTATCGTGGACCTTCGTTTTGACGCGATATTATACTCTAACTTGGGTAACGAAAAAAAGTTATGATGCGGGCCATAGGAAAACGTTCACTCGGACCGCATTTGGCCCGCCCGCAGGTTCCCCACCACTGATTTAAGTTGTAGCAGTTTGTACTGTGATATATTCACTTCAGTCTTGAGCTTGTTTGCTTCCATTATTTTAGCTTTATAACGTTCCACATGTCGCCATTGCTTGCAGATTCACGGACTGACGATGCGTAGTGTTACGTGAAATCGATTTCCTATTAACATTTGCTGATCGATTCCTTGCTCACTGCTAATGTGGCGAGTGCTTACTTGAATACATTCACTGGTATTTCTACTTTCCAAAAATGTAACATTACCATGAAGATCTTTTCTGCTGAGTTAGCATGAGAAAATGGAGTTCACTCAAATGTGAAAATATTTGACATTTGGAAATTGCTGAGAGAAAATGAATATATTTTTTAAAAAAAAAGTAAAGCCATGGTTGTACTAAAGTGAACCGTTATATATGTCTAACAAAGTGTTCTAGTGAAGCAGAAACGAGCGGTGATCCTACAAAGGTCATGTCCCAAAACAGCAGCAATGGTCAGGAGTGGGTTGATAGCGTGACACGAAGTGCAGCGCTTTATAAATCCATAATTGTCGTGACGCAATGCCATCTCCAGCTTTCAGTCAATATATGTATTGCACGCGAAATCTGCAAACATCCTTTGTGACAAAGTGAAGCTATTTCCTCTGGTGGCATGCATAGCATTGGCAGGGATCACATTTTGTGACTAACCGAACTCAGTTTATTGTATAAACACATTGCGCCTACAAATCTCTATACTCAGAGCAAGACTCACTTGTTTTCATTAATCAACTGCTGTCAGCAAACTACAAGCGGCTTCACTGCCCAAATAACCTCTGGCAAAATGGCTGTTTCCCACATATACATGTCTTGAATAGGTCTACTTGAACCTTACCACAACAACACACAGTTTTGTGCCAGTGTCACTGCAACCGCGTTTACGCCATCAATGAGTGTTATTTACTAGCGCCACGTATTTATGTTTGTGCTCTTTCAGCAATGCGTGATGTGTTCGTTGATAGTATCATACGCCCGTGATTTGTTCATTGTGTTTTTTGTGAAGACAGCAACCATTAAACGCAGAACGCTGTTGCCTTATGGCCAGACATATACACTGACTAAAGGGTTGAAAATCAGTATCCTTGAAGAAATGTTGTCACATTACAGTGATGTTTTACGTTTTTCAAACAACAATTTCTATTTTCCTGACAAAACTATGAAACATTATCTCCTCCTTTACGCATATCGAAACGTAAAGCAACAACACGACCTACCCAAGTCCACAAAACGATCAAAATTTTGTTTGTTTTTTTTTTTTGACGAAAACAATCTAATAAAAATGCATACCGGGTTTTCATAGAACACCACATAAAAAATTTTCGTCTGATTGTAACTTATTAACCAAAATCCTGCTTATGAAAGTCATTGTAAACAATTTTCACTTGCGAAATTACAAAAATTTGGGTTTGTTGTCATTCACGCGGGGTCAACACAATTTCACAACTTGCAACTTTATTTTACTGTAAAAATCATTGTAATCTTCCGTGTCAGCTTCAACAAACCATGAAATGTTCTAGCCAGATAGACGAACACTAGCAAGAGCCAAGCGTTTTTTCACAGATTTATGCAGTAAGGTTTCAATATTCCTTATACATTAATGATTTATTCGAGTGATCCATGACTGTGCTTTTGAAGAAACTAACTGCACAGGAAATGCAAAACTAACTGCACAGGAAATAACCTCGGTTTCAGCAGTTGTGTATAAGGTGATCTGCAGATGGATGTCAAGTAAACGATATCATTGCATATTTTTGATGTAGCAATGGAGAATGAGCAATAACTACCGCTGGCTGTCTTCATCGAGAAAAACGTGAACTTTTAAAGGTTCTTCAAATTTAATCATACGTAGACTCTCCAGTGTCATCTTCATTTATGACTACTTCTTTTTGTTTGAAAAAACATTTAATCATTTTTCACTACGGTTTTATGACAAAATAAACACTTTAGCCTCATCTTTATTGATGACTTTTTCTTGTTGTTTAGAAAAAACGTTACAAAACAGTAGATTTTTACTACGATTATCACGAGAGAAAAAAATGCAGACGTACTTTTTTGCGAAATGGTGCGAATACTGTATCATTCCCAATTGTGCAAATTCCTTTGAGATGTTGATGTTTAATGCAACAGCTTTAGTCCAGTTTTTAACAATTTCGAAATTATAATGTCCGATTGATCCCGATCCGTCCAACAGAAATATTAGATCAAGGGAAATGTTGCAACCTACAACAAAATGATTTGATTAATTTTGCATCGATTTCCAAAGGTTTGCTTTCAAAGAATTACATTCTTAGAAGATTAGACTAGAAAGTGATCCAAAAATAAAAAAATCTAGATATAAAACAACACAATTACCCACTTTACACTGTCCTATTATCGGCATCGCGTTGAATTGGGAATTCCACAAATCACTCAAGCACGACCGTGAATGTCTCACCGAGCTGCTTGAGCGCGCTTGTTTCAACGTTATCCGATTCAACGAATCCAACTAGCAGAAGTACAGTAGGTTGGGAATCCAATAATAAGGGATTCGAGCGGATAAAAATTTGGGTGCTTTGTATGAAGTATTGGGCGACGTTTTCTGTACTTGTTTGATACTGAAACCACTACCGTGGAAGAGATTAGCCTATTCAAGCTAATCTGTAGCAAAAATGACATATTAATTTATTTAATAGTTTTGCTAGGCTGTAGGCTAACTAAATGCAGTTAGTGAAACAATCAACTCAGCAAAATTGAATCGGTTAAGCAAACTACAAGGTTATTCGGTAGGTTGCAAGACATCAGATATTGAACTGACGGACTTTATTTCCCTAATACTGATGTAGCAGACACATTTTGGTCTGTACAAATTAAATACTGTTTTCATAAAAAGAAAACAGAAACTCAAACAGCTAACAACAAACTCAAGCCTGGTCAAAGGCAATGAAAAGGCAGTAACTAGTCAAGCATGAAAAACGTGACAAACAAAATACCACGTTTTTTACAAAGCTTCAAATAAAATACTCGGAAGTCAAAAGACAAGCTACATGCAAGCTAAATCAAATAAAATTTGATTTAGAAAAGTAAAAAACCAAAAACAAAGAAAAGAAGTAAACTGAGCCGAAGAAGACCCAGAATGATGAGGTCATGGAAAACTACAAAGAAAAAGGCTTCATCAATGATGCGTGTAAAGAACATGAAGAAAAAACCCATAAAATTGCCTTATGGCCACAGACTGATCACGGACTGACCATAAGACTGATCACGGACTGAGCACAAGTCTGATCACGAGACTGAGCACAAGGCTAGCCATAAGACCAATCAAGAATGATTAATGAGAAAATAAGCCTATAAAAGGCCTGATTTTGGCTACCAAAATCAGTTCGCTTTCCGACCATGGACTGAG
>JGI24159J19872_10002483_pt1 | contig 22009 bp, 9 predicted proteins | sample Ectturendosymbi4_FD_19872 | JGI IMG/M metagenome (IMG submission 19872) | reverse complement strand
CCCCCCTTAGCTACGCCAGTGCATACAAGTGCCCTTCGCGAGGTGAGCTGAAAGATTGAAGAAGGCAAGGATTGAAAAAAACAAAAAAGGATAATTTTTGAGATGCGAAATNCTCTGGCGAAAGTTCCATAAAAGGAAACATCTTTGCTATAAATTCAAATATATAAACTTAGAGAAAAACTGAGCTGCTTTTGTGCNGATCTATTTTACATAAATTTCAAAAAACGTTTTTCCTTCTTGATTCGTATATTCCAAACAGTGAGAATATTTTTCTGGCCCTTCTAATGAAAAACGGTTGATCATCTAGTCTAGTTCGTTTGCCAAAGCTGCGATATCGCGGCGTTGTACCCAACCACCACCAGCGCACTCACAGCGTTTGCAGTGAGTGTAACGTTGACCACCAACGGCAGATTGCCAAACTACACAACTCCACGTTAGTGGCGACATCATAGACTATATTCAGAGCTCAACTAATGAGCTTGCAAAAAGAAACGAAACGTTTTCGCCTGAAGATTGAGTGTGTTCTCATCATTACAACCATCTGAGCAAAGCATTTAACATTCATTTATACATACACAATATCTTAACCACGGCCGATAACTGGCCGCTTTTCAAAGCATTCAAAAACTCAGTGTAGGACTAACCGCTCGTTCTAATCCTCAACACAGGCTGACCCATGACCAGGGTTTTCCACGAGTAGGTTTCGGCGACCAGCAGCCCATAATTCATTGAATGAGATGGATGGTCGTGTTTCGTGGCCAAAGCTGGAAAAGATGCACACGCGAGTTCAAACCTAAGTTTAAAGTGAGATGGAAAAAACTGTAAGGTGAGGTAAAGTCCGATTATTTTAAATGAACCTCGAAGTTAACAATAGTTCTTTCGAATGAAGAACTACACGGAAATGGCGTTGATGACTTAGCAATGTACAGTGAATGAAAATACAATAAAATGCAGGGGTCACAAATGAGACATGGGGCCAACAATCAAGAGGTTATAGACGGATTCAGTGCAGAACTTTCTTTCGTGAGTCGTAGGAACTCATGATGGTTGTGGGGTGATATCTTAGTGGTGAAGTCCCCACCTCTCAATTGAAAGGTTGGGTGTTCGATCCACGGCCACAGAGTTAATCGCCGTAGTGCTCCTTGGGCAAGAACGTTCACCTCAACCGCCCCCGACAAGAAGAAATTTCAAGATTATGTGTGCCGCCACCTGAGCTATTACACAAAAGGAACTCATGTTTTGCAAACAATTCACAACGAACTTCAAACTCATTCGTTTCAACATTCATAGCAGATTTAGACGTACTACTTCATTTGGAGGGGGAATGAATGCATAATTAGATCGTCCCGTATAATAGGGGGAGTATAAAATACCTCGATCTCCTCTGGGTTTCAAGGTGCTTGGAATAATTTAGGAAGCTGTGATGTACGCAAGAATAGAATACGAATCGACCGCGATATCAAGATGCTGCCTCACTTTTCCCCAATTCAGTTTTTAAAAAGCAACCACATGAGCCAACAATTCAAACCTTTGCTATTTTTGCGTGGAAAAATCTTCATTGCTTTACATCGATAGCGTAAGCAAGGAACCAGAGATACTTTAAGCTGCTAAACTGATCGGGGCTTATAACAAACGATGACGTATAATCGAATTCGTCGCGTGACTGCTTTGAAGGATTAGAACAACAACAATGACAAGCGTCAGGTGATGGCAGGTAATAATATGAGTAGGACAAAAAACGAAGAGGTTCAACTGAGTATTACCGCGACACGTTTTCTTATATCTGATTAGATTGTGACCGAACATATCGTCTTTTTTCTCAGTTCTCGTCAAGCTCCACCCCACCCTATTCTTCGCCAGCACGTACAATGCCCATTAATAACATTTCTGCTAAAGAGCAAAGAACAGAAAGGAAAGTTTAACTTGAGCGAATTTTTAAACAGCATTTTGCTTTGGATGGAGATTTCAAATAAGTAGCTGCTGAAGATTTTTTAAGTGAATTCCTCAGTATCTATCATATAAGATAATCAGATAAAATTTTTTAGAAAAGTAGGCACACTATATAATTATGAAGAAAATTTGGCTTAACAAGAGACCTCAAACTACTTAGCTTATTGAAGCAAGAATTAGCAGTTATTCAAAACAATCAGAAAATAATTTTGTGTTGCTTTTGCTAATTTCCTAAGAAAAAAATTTCTGCATGGTTTCTCCGCTTACTCTGGAGCACATGGCCGAAAACTTAGTGATTTTTTTATTGATATTGTGGTTTGTTGTTGGCGCTTTATAACTGCAGTGGTCTTGTAGCGCCACGACTGAGTTCAGGGCCGGCCTTAAACCGATGCAGCTGCATTGGGCCCCGCGTCATAGTGTTTAGGTAGATAGTTCATTTTTTTCCAGATACCACTTGCGCTCGAGAATTCAGTAGAAACGGTTTATAAATCTCATTGTTAACAAACAACGCTTTCGTTAGAACTAGCGATGAATTTCCTCTATTGCTGAACGTTAGCAAACCTGCTCAATTCTCGTGCTTAGGCTTTAGACGTGCTCACTACCATGGTCGTATAACACGGTTGACTGAACACGATGACGTCATAAAACAACTGCTCAGAGGGGCCCCGCGCCTATGTCTTGCATTGGGCGCCGCAACTGCTAGGGCCGGCCCTGACTGAGTTGTACAATTTCTGCTTTTATGTTACTCGGTTTTGTTCTTGTGTTCTGGTTGTGTTCCCAGCAGCTCTTCGGCACACCGTGAGCCTGGTAAGAAGGCTGCAGTACCAATTTACAAGGTCTTGGTAAAACCCGGCCGAGAGTCGAACTCTAGACCTGCCAGCACCGAGGCGGACGCACTTACCACCAGACCACGGGCTGGTGTGGCCGGAAACGCATTGATGGGACTAATTGCGTTCGACAATACGAACAACTCTTGCCCTTTCTTTGCCAAAATGTTGCTAACGGCTGACAAGCAAGGCGTGTAGGCCGATGGCAATTGCAACACCTTGTTTTGCACGTCACAACGCATCAGGGTCGTCAAGCGCTGATGTCGCACGGAACTTTCCACAACCATTCAAAACGCGACAAACTCTGGATTTATCTTGCGCACTGGTCCGTGACAGAACGTGTTTATCCAATCAGAAACAGTCACAGTTACTGACAGCACAAATACTTAACAGGCGGTCCAAGTTTCCCATTAAAAAGTTTAAAAAATCACTGGTACAGGAAATATTTGTTGATTGTCACTGAACCTCCTTCACCTTCGGATGATCCGGCCACCGAGTCTTTGTCCGAGGACCGCTTTTCTTCCATGCCCGGCCAGCGCGTCAGAACAGACAGGCCAATGACCACTTCGGACGCAGCGACGTTGTCAACAAACAGGTAGCTGGGCGTTCTGTCTTCAACAGGAAACCCCTGAAAGCAAAAGCGGCTCCAGTCAAACGTAACTCGTGACATCACGGCTCCAACTTCAAGGCCTCCCAGTACCTTTAAACTTTACCTGCAACCGATTGACTAAAAATACAGAACTAAGGGACAAGTCAATGCAACCTTAATTGGGGGTGCCCACATGGGGAATCTAACGTTAAACTCCACACTCACGTGATCTTCTTTGCACTGCAGTCGTGAACTACGATCGTCACCTATTTCACTTTAGATTAAACCAGGAGTTCCCAACCTGAGGTACATGTACCCCTAGGGGTGCATTTGCTCAATTGAAGAGGTACATTTTAGGTTATCAATAGAAGGGAAAATATATGTATATATTATTTATTTCTAAATATTCAAAAATATAAATTTCTATTAAAAATTTAGTGAATTTCTGTTACTTTACCCAGCCTTTTTATCATAAGAATCTTTAGGGGCACATGCTCATCTGTCGAAATGCTGAAGGCGTACCTGGTCAGAGAAAGGTTGGGAACCTCTGTATTAAACCATACTTCACATTGTATTAAACAAGGGGTCTCCAAACGTTTTTGTCAGAGGGCAACACAAGCTACTACACAACAGTTCGAGGGCCGGACATCTTACGTAATGTAATTGTTTCGAGATATGTTACATTCTACCAAAGCAACGAGTTTTTCGCATACACATTAGTTCTTCATAATTATTGACGAAATGTTTTGCGGCCGGGTGTAAATGGCTTCGTGGACCTGATGGAATGGCTTCGCGGGTCGCATTTGGCCCGCGGTGGGTACTTTGGAGATCCCTGTATTAAACCATGAACGGAAGGTTGGAGGCACGCAATGTTTCGCCAGAACGACAAGTGCAGCTTGTGATCCTTCTGCACGGCATCTGCAAAACTTGCCGATCAAAGCCTGGGCCAGCTTTGCGTGCACCATCACAGGTAAGTGCTGTCATTTTAACCAGCTTATCGCGACATTCCTGGAGCAACGTGTCTGAATTGTTACAGTGTCAAGCATACCTCGTACGATTTCGGCAAGACTGGACTTGCAGTGCCAGTCTTGGCAATATTCGTGAGAGAGGGCGTCTGGTTCATCTGAGCAGACCTGCAAGAAAGCTTAAAATAAATTCGTTGCTCTGCAAAAGCTCGCACAATAGACAGATGGAGGCATCGTTTTGACTTCTGCCTTTCAATTGATAGAATGCAGTCACATCAAATCAGTTTCACAAATGGCAACGTTCGCGACGCGAAACAGCTGCAAAAATTTACCCCTTTTTCCCTCCCGATCCAGCCGCAAGCACGCTTTGTCTGAACTCTCCAGCAGTGGCTGTATACGGATAGGTGTATGGTTTGTGGAATATCAACAGGTTGCTAAAAGCGAAAAAGAGCAGCCGGTCAGTCAGCGAAAAAATGCAGAGTATTGCGAAGCTTGTAACGAAATATCGATATCTTTTTAAGTCAGAACAGACATATTCTGAAATTCAACGGGTAGCTGCACTTGTTGGGTACATTGGTTTTAATTCGAGAGCAAACGTAAAGAATACAACAAAAACTGCTACTTTTGCAAAAATCTGCGGTGAAGTTTAAGTAAGGCGATATTAATGTGGTACAGACGAATAACATGCAACGGTCGCGCTTTTTGAGACTTGTCACAGCACACATGAACCGACAGCGCAAAAACTGACGTTGATTCTCCTTGCGGTTGTCTGCGGCGACCACTACATTTCAAACGGTGCTTCATCATTTGTGATGTTGTTTTCATGCGAAACGTTGCCACAGTGGACTTTTTAGCAACACAGTTAGGATTAGCTAGTTCAGGGCTTTGCTGTGCAAAGTGCAACAATATAGAACACGTTTTATAGTTTCTTCAATCTTTCAATTAAAGCCCAAACACTTGTATTGCATTAGCTGCATTGAAGTACGTTGAGTGCCAACAATTAACGGAAACGCACAGTTTAGTTAACCAGAGAAGCAACTGATTGAAAAAAATTACCTGAAACTATGGCAAAAATCGCTGAAATCCACCCAGGTCTTCTTTGCTACCGGTGACGTCGTTTCCTGCAGACACACGAGCTTCAATTTTAAAATGCAATGACAGATGTTTCAGATCACAGTCTAAAGAGTGGTTCGTCAGTTGGTGAACTTTCAGGCGGAAAAATAAGACATTTCTTTGAAGGCGGCTAAGCACAGATCTACAAAGCAATGGGAAAACCGTTATCGTGTCCGTAAAAACTGCATGTTTGGACACACCTAAAAAAAGCACCTCTCGTCCAAACTAACCTGGGATTTATCTTTCTTTGCAGATGAACTGTTTGTTTCGCCCCCAGGAGTGCTTCTGCCTGAAAACAGATAGGTCGTGAGAACGCCACAGAAACATTTCGGTGTTTCTCACCGGCCAAAAAATGTTCATTACTGTGAAAAAACGCAAACTACAAAAGTTAGATTTTTTCCAAAGACAAAAAAATGTGAACAGTGAAGAAATCAGACGCATCACCAGGTTTATACTGATGGGGTATTGACACAAAAAAGGGGGACACAAGCAGCGCAAGACTTAAAGAGGTCACCACCGATTCTTAGTTGGGNGGGCATGGTCAGGAGAAATGCGAAGCGACACAGGAANCAAGCACCTTTTGTGCTATTTTTAGCGCTTGAGCCACGTTTATGCGACGACTGATCCTCAGGAAGGAAGTGGTCGACTTGCTCCGGTGTGGCGCCTTGCTTGGCAGGCACTTTTTCGACCTCGATCCTGGTAGAGCAGAAGCGCATGCATGGCAAACGTAAAAGAAAACAACGGCAAAAACAAGTTGACACGCACAAAGCGTCTCGCAATGTTACTTCAACCAACAGCCAAGTAGTTTTTGGCGACTTTGAAAAACCAAGCGACTGATGAGCTTTGATGAGCAGACGTGTTTGACGTATTCGATAAAAAAAATACGAGTGGTGCGATTGCGCATGTCGCTAAACTGACGTAGAGTGTCCAGGGTCGACATCATTAAAATGTTGAAATCACTGATATTTCAGTTTGTAAGCCACAGCGCTCTTTTCGTGGCTTCTCCCTATAAAGCGCTGTGACAAGAAAAGTACAAATGCATAGCAACTAATCATCAAGCATTTCTCCAGAAAATTTGGGTTCACAAAGAAAAAAAAAAGAAACAAAAAAGAACACACTGCTTCGCTGGAATTCAGGCAAAATTTCAAGTGCAAAAATTTTCCGATGTCGAGTCTACCGCAGCTAAGCATGACTAGACCACGTGAGCCGAAGTGCATGGCAAAAGCGTGTCAACTTCACTGTCCAATCACAAAGCAACATTGCGTTTGTCAAACTGCAATTGATACACACTTACGTTGGCACGGATTGCTCTGTTATTTCATTCAACGGTTCTCCCGGTGAAACGTAAGACGGAGGTCGGGAAGTTGCATCAAGCTTTCGCAGGGGGTCTATACGGAAACCGAGGTACGGCGAAGAAATCTCAAGCCACTGGTCTGGCTTCGGTGGCTCTGGTTCCGCTAAACAATATAGGTTACAAGATAAAAACCCGGACGTTTCTTGCCAGCCAATAAAAAATGTTGAAAAAATTAACGGCCAATTCGCGTACACTGTGGTTCGTCCGATGGTACGGAACGTTTTTTGAATGGACGAATCAACTTCCACCTTGGAACGATCGGCTCCGGTGGTGGCGCCACAAGAGGGCATGAGCGTGTCTGCGTAATCATGATTGGATGAGGATGGAGTTGAGATAGTCCGATCTTTCTCAGGTTTTCACTTGCGTTTGCCTGTGAAGAAAACAAACAAACTAAAAGCACTGCTTAAACAAAAGCAGCCCGCGCTGTACGAACGACATTCGCACAATTTCAAACTTACGGTGCGCCTTAGTTGCGAGAATATTCCTGTGGAAGACGGTCTTTGATTGAACATACCGAAAACTACGGTTTCCGGTCGAAGGGGCTCGGTCGTTGATTCTCCATCTGCATAAACAACGTATTGTCCGAGTCGCAATGTTTTTATCATTGTGAAAATTGCTGTGAATTACGTAGAAATTACAACGGACTAGATCATAATTCATATGTGGACCTGCGGACGGGAGGTCGGACTGCGGTCTCCCAGAGGAGCTTGACTTCTGTTTTTCCTTGTCATCTTTCTTTTTTTGACCGTCTTTGGCACCTTTGCCTTCTGCAAAAAATACGGCCCAGGGCACTTTTACAGCGATTTAACATTCATCGGATCTCGCACGACTAGAAAAACATGCCACACTTTGAAAAATTGTAGCAGCAACAATCAGAGGCGTAATGAGGTTAGATGGCGCCCGGGGAAAGAAGCAAGTTTGGAGCTCCATGTTCGAATCTGAGGCCTTCAGGAAGCAAATATACTGTATTGAATAAAGTACTTGTGACTTTGTTGGGACTTTTCGCGCCTCCGACAGTTATTTGGAGCCCCCGATAGTGATTTGACGCCACCATAATGATTCTGCGCCCGGGGAATTGTGCCCCTTGCCCTTGTTACGCTCCTGGCAACAATACGTCATTGGATACCTTTCCCGCTCCCTTTTTCAGGTCGTGCAGGTACGTTTTCAGGGACTTCCATGTCAAAATCTTTCTTGGAAGATGCTGAAGAGCTGGATGGTTCTCTAAGCATAAATAGCAAGGTATTGCAACACCATCTGCAGCAGACCACAAAATCACACAAAACTTACTTCGTATGAACTTCTTCGCTGGGCAATTTCCACTCAGGAAGAATGTGCTTAAGTAAATGCCACGTTTTCGTCTTATAGTTTTGTCTAAAAATATAAAAATGTTGCCAGCAAAAAAGTTAGAATGTGCACATAGGTTGAAACGAATAAATCACATGGTCTGTGAAATAAATATACTTCTAAAAGGCATGTCTTGGACTTTTAATCAGAACTAAAAGCTCAAAAAGAAACTGAGCATTCAAAAGCAACTTATCTATTCAAAATCAAAAATGGTTTCAAAGTTTGCAAACTTAAAGAAAAATAAGCAGCTACACACGAGCAGGAAATCATCTACTGGAACAAACTAAATGAATCAACAATAGAAGCCATGTAAACTGTCAACAGGAAGTTTTGTCCTAGAATTAGTAACAATGATTTTAAAGTCAAGTTCAAATTAACTTTTTTTCAATAATATATGTTCATTTAAGAATATAGTGATATCAAAAGCCACATTTTTACCAATTCTTTAGTTTGATTGGTTTGAGCTGAAATGATTTCTGTGTCTAAGTTCATTGTTTCACATAACTAGTAACGTTGCATGTGCTCTGGGACAATGGTATGACCACTAATATACATGAAAATTGACAAAAACATCATACTCACTGAACAGGAATGACTTCAGGTATCCAACCCATCAATGCTTGCACTGCATAAAAATTCCCAAACTCAGTGGTGCTGCTGCTCAGATTGTAACTGAAAAAAGCCCAAATTATTTGACACATGTTGCTGCAGTCAAGCACAATCAAGGACAGTACTTACTCTATAGCGGCTAATTTAATGAGAGCCTTGCACAGCAACATTGGCCACAGTTCATGTTCAAGAGTTGTTGTAGGCAAAAGTATCTTGCCATCAGCATCAAAAGGCATGGTGTCATCAACTACAATTTTCCTCCAGCAGCCCTGAAAACATAGTAGCTGAATGGTGAAAAAGAGTGATTGTGTGGGAAGCACATATATGTCAAACATGGTAAACTCAGAGAATGGATTTTTAACACTGTGTAAACAATAAGCCTCCTATTTTAACAAACGTAACAAATTCGGTTTGACAGGAAGATGAACTTGCAGTCTCATGCAACTTCTACAGTGCATTTTGTGCTCTTTAAAACTTCACACTGGGCATAAGAAACATTAATTTAAACATGATGCTTTCTCAAAAAATCCAGTAACATTAGTTACAGTATGGTAGGTTAACAGTGAAGAAATTGTAGAAAAGCTTACAATGGCATACAACCTCCAAAGACATATGAGAAGCTGAAAACACAAAATCAAGCATTCCAAAAATTATTTAACAACTTACCATCCAATAAAGCCTAACAACATACTTTCCAAATGAGTTATAAAGTGGCACATGACCTTTTCCAGCTTTACACAAAGAATAGATATGCTCCCAAGGTTTCCACACAATATCATCACCACTTTCAGGACTTGGACTGAAAAATCAAAAGCATTTATGAAACAAAAACTTAACATTGAAACTAATTGTGAAAGAAAAAAATAGATATTAAAAGCACTCATGAAACAAAAAATAAACATGATAAGCGTTTATAACACAAAAGTTAAACATTAAAAACATTTGTGATACAAAAAATAAACATCAAAAGCACTCAGCTCCAGAGTTTAAACTGCATCACATGAAACTAGACCAGTGTTTAGCAATGCTTTATTATAGGTGGCCCAGGCTGATTTAGGACAGAAATGGTGAAATCCATAACTTTGCTAGCATTTGATTACGTTTTCAGTTCACATTAGTTACCATGCAAACAACCGGTAATGCAATGCAGCAGTTGTAATACAAGCAGTAATCTTTTGGCTGGCTGACTACTGGTGTGTTTGCAAAATACATGTTGCAAACAGTTTTTTCAGCTAATTGCATATCCCACCTGTGAATATATGACAGGTCACTGGTTGTAAAACACCAGTCTAAATAAATGATTTTAACATGTCACTTGCCTTTGCAAAGGTGTGCTTTCACTAAGGGACATATTCCACAAAGCAACAATCTGGCCTATGATTGCTCGCATCACCTGCAGGTTAAAATAATCAAACATAGTGAAAACTATGGGAAAGGAAAGATTAAAGCAAATCAAGGTGAAACTTACTTCACTGTGGTACAAGTGTTCATTTGGTTTCACCAAATCAAAGTTTTCGCTTTCAACTACAAATGGTGTTTTTCCTTCCAAAAAATCCTGCACAAAAAGCATTGCACACATCAGCAAACAGCTGTGTCAAAACATGTTGTTTTTGTAGAGTTCATTGGAAAGCAATTTTTGTTACAATAACATGAAGTGAATTATTAGAGCATCTTGGACAAGCAATACTTGATAGCCTTATGTTCAATACTATCATTTCTTTCTATTTAACAAAACTCAGTAGTGCTCCAGTAAAATCAGCTACTGCCTTTCAAGTGTCATTACTACTAAAAAAATGCAAACACACAACTGTGCATAACTGGATATGTACTGTTGCCAACCAATAGCAGGCATTAAAATGCTCCATCTATGCCTTCGATGTATGCAAAAAGGCATAGCAAGAATTTTTTTCTGGAGGTATTTGGCTTTAATTCAATGGAATAAGTGACTTTTCTGATAAGGCAAGAAGAATCAACAGTACAAATGACTCAGTGCAAGACTGCAAGTATAAAAACAAAACAAAACACACACTGAAATATTATTTTCAACTTCGGGGTAATCAAGGCTTGTTGTGTATATGATGTAATAAGTTATTGCAAAAGTGTACAGTGTCTGCTAAAGGCAAAGTAAGTGGGTATTTTTAGTTGAAAATCATCAGAGTAAAAATAAATTTTTATGCAGTGTCCACCTGTGGTCTTTTCCAACATTCAACATGTATAGATGGTGGCATCTCAATCCTACCCTCAGCATCTTCAAAATACTGAGGAATTGGACTCTTTCCTTTATCTTTACCCTTTGCAGCTCCATCCTGAAACAAAAAACAATTAAAATAAAAGTTCTTTCATTTAAAAATTATTATTTTCAAGCAACTAGTTTCCATAAATGTGACAAAGTGCAATCAATCAGCATATTTTGTAAATAGGAAATCGATTTCAAGTAACTCTGAACATTCTCAGTCCTGAAATCTTATTCAAACAGAATCTTGTAAAATACATTGTAGACAATTAATTAAAGATTTGATGCAATAACCAACTCAGTAACTGACATCTAATGTGTTTTTCTATTTTCTTATTTAAAAAAGAGCTTATTCTGTTCTACAGCTTATCCCCTCATGACTGGAATGCAACATAAATGCCCAAAAATTGATGAAACACAAAGTCCAAATGAACTTTGCATAGTTTTAAGTACATGCATAGACTCTACAATATCTTCATAAGGATAAGCTGCAGAACAGGATTATGATTGGCACATCTGCTGTGCAGTGGAAGATCCATCACTAAACTATTTTTACAAAAAAGGGCAAAATTCTTCATGAGCCATTATGCAATTGTGGTGATTGTGAGTCACTTTTGTTTGATCCATAAACAGATTAGCTTAATTCAACTATATTTGAAAAAAGAACTGGTTGCCTGACCAATTATGTTTTTTACTAAATGTTTGAAACACTTTACTTCATAGTATGCAACACACAATCTCTAAGCACTAAACAAATTCAATGAGTTTGCAAAATATGTTATACTCTCAAACTCAAGCAAAAGTTTTTTAAGCTTGTAATGTGTTTAGAACTTTCCATATACAAACAAAGTTCTTTCAAATTTGCTATGTGTCAACAGTGTGTTATATTTTAAGAATGTTAAGATTCATTCATAACGATACATTTCTACAAATATACTGATTTGTACTCAATATTTCTCAGCTTTAAGTACACCACAAAGAGGATTAATATCCTGCTCTAGTCTGCTCTTTTTTAAAGTTACGTTCTTCAAATAGACTTGTCTGTGTTAAAATATAGTGTAACTGTGCACAAAACCCTAAACAGCACAATCTTGTGACAAAAAATTTATGTCCATTCTGTCTGCAAACAACAATGACCTTGTTTACAATACTAATACAAAATTTCATCAGCCTACATTTTACTGATCAATAAAGCTTTTGTACTGTATAGTAAACAACTTTTAAAAATAAGAGCTGTCAATGGTATCTAGTAAATGAATGAGCAATTTAAGATGTTGGTTTTCTTTCAATAGAACTTTTGTATTGGTATGGCCCTATTTCAACACTGTTTGTTGCAAGCACATTTATTGGTCAGTGCATATGCATTTATAAGCTCATCCAAATTGATTTAGAAAATCTTAAGTTAGCCTTCTTGTTTATTTCCTACAAAATGACATCTACTTAACTTCAAAGATAGACTTGAATTAAGCAAAAATATAGGTTTAAACTTGAGGATGCTAAACAATACAATACATAAAAATTAATGTAACATGACAGATCACTATAGCAATATCTTCATGAAACACAAACCCATTTTTCAGCATTTATTTCATTTTCTGAAAACTCTGGCCAGAGAGGGAAACTTCGAGGCTTGCTTTTGCTGTCAGCTGAAGCCACACTACCAACCAGTGATGATGCTCTGTTGAAACAATAAACAACAATAAGATTCCTTCATAATGAAACCATCTTTTATGTTGTGAAAGCAAATGCAGCCCATCCTGAACCACGAAGCAACGATTTAAAATTTCGCCAACAAGATTTTTTATTTTATTGTATAACTTTAAACCTTTGAAGTCATTTCTTGCTAATATCCAACTTTTTGTCTCATGTGCTGGGATATCTTCGTAAATGATAAGCAATACCTAATGCTCTAAAATTATCTTTCAATTTCAATTGATTTTTATAAACTATTGTATCATAATGATAAATTTGAAAAAGTCTCAAATTACTGCTCTGTGCCTTAGCCAAATGCATCAATCTTCACGGTGAGGAAAATCATAATAGCATACTACGGTATGAATTTAACCACAAATAGACATCAACACACACTTCTATACACTAAAACACTGTTCAGTGTTTGTTCCACATCTCAATACCAAACTATTTGAACTAAGAAACAGATTCTTCTTCACCCAAACAAACTAGTGTTTTGCTTTTCTTAGTTCCTACTCCATGAAAAAGAAGAGATTTTTTTCAAACTAGACAAATAATATTTTATTAATTCAAAAACATATTCCTGCATTTATCACACTACATAACAACTCAAGAAGAAACCAGTAAGTACAGCATTAGTTCTACTGAAAACTCAAGTAAGTAACACCAGGATTATTACACTTGTACATGTTAGTTTGTACAACTGTTGGTTAGCAAAAAACGAAAGTAATCATAATCTAAGTTTTTATCTGAGGCATAAACAGGTTTAAGAATGAGATCACTTGGTGTCAATTGAAAAAAGTTGCTTCTTCAGCACGTTGCCTAAATTTACAAGAATTCTTCAACAGCAGATTATTACACAAATCATGAAAACCAAAAAAATTGTGTTTTGTTTCAACAAAATCAACTCTAACAACCTTTGTATTGATGAATGAATTGCCTATTTATTCATTATGAAAGATGCAGTTTGCAAAGCTTGCCAAGTTCTTAAAGCTTGACCATTCAACATTTGTTTCATTGTTTTCATTCAAACAAACAAAAAAAAAGTATTTCAGTATGTCAGTTTTAAAACAATCATGCTATACTGAGAACTCACAAAAAGCACTTAGTGCTTAATGATTTAAATTTCATGCCCATTGAGTTCATACCAGAAATTTTTTTGATGAATGATAACTTCAATCGAAACACTCAATTTTCAGATTTTAGTCTGATTTTATAGTATTGCAAAAGGATTACAATTTTTGCATTCCAACAATCACACCATACATTTTGTATCCAATATCATATACTTAAATCTATTTGCCAATTTCTTGCACAGTGGCAAGTTGTAAGAATTATCCTATGTGTAATTACACTAGGATGTTACCAAACAACAACATGAATTCATAATCAACCAAAGGGATCCACAAAAGCAGTTTAGAATTAACAAAAATTAAATACAAAAGGCCAATTAGTGTTAAGACAAATGCTCAGGCTATTGCACAAATGGAAACTTTTATTTAAAATGTACCAAAAAATTAGATAGTCTAGTAAGTTTTAGTGTGCAATGTTTGGAAAAAAGAACAGCAGTTGTGAAGTTCTATGTGATCGTTTTACATTAGTTGGACCAATGTATATAAATAAACTTCTGTATACTTTAAGATAATAAGTAAATATCTTATATGATTTAAGTTTGATGTTGTAACTAATATCTATCAATCCCACAGACTTCTTGTTTACTTCATTTCAATCTTTTTGAGCAAAAATACTACACTTGTCAAGCCAGCAGCATGCAAACATGTTAGACCACACAAAATATCACTGTCACATGCTTTGGAGCACTAATGAAGCACACGACAACAGGTCTGTTTCAATATGACAAACCTCTTTGTTTTTGCTGGATTGTCTGACATGATTTGATTGACTGATGAAACACCTTTGTGGAAATCCAAATGTCCTAGTGCTCAAAAACTATGCCAACCATGATTAAATTACATTTAACAAGTTATGATAAATGAAACACGAAATGATTGTAATGAACTAAAATAGAATGTACATAAAGCATTTATAAAGCACCTACAAAATTAAGATCCACGTAATATTCAACTGTAGCATCAAACTTGAAAGAAGCTATAATTAAGTTATATCCTTGGTCATGATAAACTTGAATTTTTAACACAATACAATTCCAAATTGTGATAGGTATAAAAATGCTTAAAACAAAATTTTATTACTGTATGTCATGGAACATAACAGGAAGTCTTATGGCTATTTTAAGAAATACAAGAGATTTCATTAAGTTTTGCACTACCTATGTGCTTGTTTGAAACACCTAGACCATGAACCATCCAAAAATGCTGCATTGATGACTTATATTACCAAACATTTTGTTAATTTTAGACATCCTGCTTTCTTCAAAATGTATGAAATATTGTCTCATATCATATGTAGTCTCAACAGCAGGGCATTTTTGGAAACAAATTGCCAAGTTACATACTGAGCATAATGCAATTTTAGAAAACAAAGAAAATTACTTGCTATTAGATGTGCTATCATGATAATTAGATTTTTTTAATAAGAGCTTTGTATCAAACAAAAAAAACTTTGGGTTAAAAAAGGCAGACTATCTAGACTAAAAAAGTTTTTTCTTCCTTTTCAATCACATTTTAATAGAGTTACGGTACTTGATATATCAGTCACAACCTAAAACATTGCAAAGCAAAAAAAGATGATTAAAACTGCTAAGCACCTTTATAGAACTTTTGGCATGTTCTAAAGCCAGCATTTCATTTCACCATTTAGGGTGAATCAGTAAGTGGCATAAGATTTAAGGGTGCCCCAATATCTATTCTGCTTAATATCATTTATGTTGAGTGGTTCCCAAACAAGCATTCAATACAGATTTTATAATTAAGCATTACAATTTCATGCACAATCAAAACATATGTTAAATGAATGATTTGATTTATAGAAAAAGTGTATTTACAAGATACGAAGAGCCTACAACGTTTTTTGCAATGGCATAGAGCTAAGTGATTTATCACTTTAATTTGAACATATTTATACATAACATAAAGATGCAGCTGTTAAATAAAGTTAACCATTCATGAAAGTTAAAGATGATTTAGGTGTTTTACCTTTTTTAAATTTAAAAGTTTACCAATTGATTCCTAAGTGTGTTAGATACTTTTGCTTAAATCATTGTCTTATTACAAAAGGCATTACCATCTACTTAAAATATACGTAACATAACCGACAAGCAATGAATAGATCACATATTTATGATAACAACAATTAGGCAATTAATAAAACAACACAAGCTCTGTTTGAATCAGAGATAACTGATGATGCATTTTACTAAATAATTTAATTTTCAATTATATCACAAAATTTCTCATACAAATATTTTGCAGGTATCTTATAGTAACTAATGAGCAAGTTGTTATTATTCTTGCCTGTTATTTTGCACTGATACATTTCAGTTATTTGTTTAAAGAAGATCGAAAACTTTCTGTCATCTTCCATTTTCGAACATTGTTGTCTGAATTGACTTAATTTTTTTCGATCACTACACAAAAATTCAGTCAAGGACAACAGAAAAAAACAGATTCCTACTGCCCATCACTTGGATTAGAACCAGAGTTAATAGATCACCAGCTCAAAAATTTTTCTGCTAGAAAAATAATTAGAAATAATTTGAAAGTTTGTTAATGTTTTATAATTTGACTTTGCTTTGCACTAATTTATTTTAATTTGCTACTATATATTAATAATTTCTCTTTGCTAATGTTGCATCAGTATGCCCTCCGACATCAAGTTCCAACAATGTTAAATAATGCTGAATGCAACCATGGTCATTAACACACAGTATTAAAGAACAATAGTTAGCATACTAAACAACAATAGTCTGCATGCAATATCATTAGGCACTCCCGAAAAGAGTAGAAAGAACAAGTATAAAAAAAACTAAACTGAATATTTATAATTTTTTACTTGTTCATACTTAACATTAATCAATTTTTGCTCATAGGCTACTGTACTATGAAATTTTTTATGATTGTATAATGCTTATAAGTTTTGACTTTTCAAAGACAACAGTTACTAAAAATAAATGAGCCAAGCATTTTTAGCGGTATTAGTGATCATAGTGATATAGCAATACTACAGTAATAATCATGTCAACCATCATAGTGACGTTGTAGTAAACACAAACAGCCTACAAGGATCCAAAACAATTAAAGGCTAAAACTAAGCTAAAGTAAAAAAATGCTGAATAAATTAAAAAATACCACATATTGATTTCCCTACATTTAAATATATACTGTTCATTTTAACCAATACAAAAATCTTCAAATGGAATGTTTAGGATTAAGCAAGCTAGAAATTTTATAAAATCAACATTTCACTCTTGTTACAAAGTTCAGAAAAATAATACCACAAATATTGTAGCATGTTGATCTACAGTATGAATATTCCAAAAAATCAAACTTGGGTACCCTGTAAAAGGCGGAGCTCCGTGAACAGCAGAGCTTGGTTGCGGAGGTTTCATGACGAAACCAGAGTCGCTAAAATCGATATTTTGCATTGAGTAATGACAAGTAAACAGTAGTAAAAATAATTTCATTGCAAAAGGTGATATTACACTTCGGTAAAAGAAGTCTATTCTGAAGTTTGATCATTTTTGCTTAGTTTCACAACGGGCTTCACAACGGTTCACGGACAAAAAATAGGTTTTAACAGTTGTGAATGTATAAATTTTTAAACATCGCAAACATCCATGTATTAGATGTTTGGGAAAGCGCATATTTATTTACAATAATTAAATATTTTTCCTTCGCTTTTTTGTGTTTATTCTTTTTGCAACGCAACTTTTTTCCACTCCGGTTACGTCATCAAACCTCCGCAACCAAGCTCCGCTATTTACGGAGCTCCGCCTTTTACAGGCAACCTCAAACTTGGACCTGATATGTCCAACACTGATCAATTAAGTTAACACATTTGCATTAATTATCATCAGATCTTTAAAGTCACTGCATGCAACAAGTCGTTGTCCAATGCCATAAAATTAATATAATAGTATAAAAGTGTCACAAGGACATTTGCCTATTCACTGAATTGATTACACAGATGTTTCAGACTGGTCTGATATACTTGTAATCCTTTTTTCTTGGTCAATGACGTTTGCACAACTCGTGAGCATTTATCAAAATTACCTGTGGACCACGTTTTACATTGATTTTCAGCTTGTTTGTTTTGTTTTGCAGTTAGGGTCTTGTTGTTATACTTAGTTATAATACTTTGAATGATATAAATAATAGAGTTGTTTTCTAGGTTCCAAAATCCAATGAACAGTAATAAAATGACTGTGTGTTTTGATTCAAAACAGCAAACAAGTTCATATATAATAAGCAGCATGACTGCAATCAAGTTTATGTAAAAACACAGTACTTACGGTGGCTGAGCCAGACTGGCAGTAGCTGGCTCAGGTTTTGGAAGACCAGACGTTATTCGATTATTCGGATTCTTTTTCATATTTTTTGACATGCTTCACAACAAACATAATCTGCCTGAGCTAACAGATCTGAAATCCTACCTTGGTTCACAGTTAAAACCAGCGTATATCAAAGGATTGGGATACAACTTACTGCATTCCCGGCGTGATACTGAACTCTGCAGTGGTGCTGGTAAGGACGACCCTTGTCACTACTCAGTTCCATGCAGCATTGTATCTATAACAACCAGCACCGAGCTCTTTACTGCTAGCTGTGGTAAAATGTAGAAACAAAGTAACCGGCTGAGAAAAATCTGTCTCAGCATGGTATCTATAAAGTTATATAACGACTAATGGTCTCAGTTTTCGTCAAGTAAAATTACAGCTTCACTACTGCAAGGAAGTAGAAAAAGTAAACATCCTCCTTTAGTAGCACGCTTTCGTTACTATTAAAACAAAGGCGACCATGCTATGATTTTTCAAACTGAGTCCAGATGGCAGTGATGTGCCCGAGTCATTTTTGTCGAGTCAGAGTCACAAGCCCTTCTAGTCAGAGCCGAGTCATCCAAAATTTTTTAGAGTCGAGTCACAGGAATTGTCGAGTCACTTCGAGAAATTGGTTTGCAAGCTCGAGTCAATGTCGAGTCACATGAAAGTTCACGGTTTTTCTATGACATTTTTTTATGCTATGAAATGGCGCCCAACATGCTATGGCACCCGATAAGTTCGAAAATGGTGACCAACATGCTGGTTCCCGATAAATTAGGAAATGGCGCCCAATGTTGTTTTTCTTGGATTGCAGGTTATTTATATCTAAGTTTTCTAACTTTGCATTTTACTTGCCTCTTTCACTCTCAGTCATTTGAAAAAGTCTAGCCCAACCTTCTCCAAGTGTTGCAACCTCTCGGTTAGCGTTACGTTGAATGTGCGATTCACTGCAAACGGGATGTGCGTGAAGAATAGCACCCATATATATGTGGAGCGAACAAGCAGAAATAGAATGAGCATGACAGCGCCAGATTTAGGGGGGGGCCAAGGGGCTCGGGCCCAGACCCCCCCACCAAAGAGAGCTCCCCACAGTGGTAAATTTTTTTTTATTATCTCAATGACCTTGGCATTAGAGTGCGGACTGTTGACGCTATTATACTGTAGGCCTACTAGCTTTGCTGATGAACCGTGATACGGTAATCAGTGTATTGTACATAGCTTAGTGTAGTAGTTTCTAGTAATTATAGCTAATCCAGGGGTGCAAAAATGTGGTCGCGCACTCGCGCAGCGCGATCAAAAACTTGGAGCGCACAAACATTTTCTTGCAGTTTACACTTTATGCATATGAATGCTGTATGGCAAGCTTATGTAGGCATTAATAAAAATATCTGCGCGCTACTAACATCCACAGACGTTTTTGCACTCCTGAGATAATCAATACTGCTGAAAAATGAAGAAATACGACAGAAGTATCCTTTTTCAGAAAAGGACTAATTAATTTTGAAGCTGAGTGGATTACGTGTGGTTGCATTTGCACAGTTCCCAAAGAAGAGTGAAAAGACTATTGTGACTTTGTGGATATTGCGTACCAAAATCTTATTTCTCGTAGCGTAACCAGGTGGCTATCACTTTATCCTAGTTTGCCAAGGATAATTCAATTGTACTCAGCTTCAAATTCATACTTCATGTCCATCGACAAGCCAGCTGTTGTTCTGAAACGTTTTTTTGGAATTTCTTCAAGCGACATAATGAAACTCACGGCCAATGGAAACGATATCAATGACATATTGCAAATGTTTCGATAACTCCTGTTATCATCATCATCAGTGCATTGCAAATTGATAACAGGAGTTATCGAAACGTTTGCAATAGGCCGTTGATATCGTTTTCATTGGCCGTGCTTTTCATTACAATGCTATTTAGCACTTCCGCTTTTCGTGTACCAAAGTTTTTTGAGCAAATTCTGTTCGTATTAATCATTTGTGGTTGCTTTTACTGAGCAAGTTCAGAATATTGAGAAGTCAAAAGCATAGTTGTTGAGGTTGCATCGTCTTCCGCGACTGTGAAGGCAAGGATTCATTAGAGACATTCTGATCTACATATCAAGCAAAGTTAATTAAATCAGCACTAACAAAATCAAGCGAAGGCAAGGATCATGACTGTGATTCATTCATGTCAGATGCATTTGTATTGTACACGCCTTGTGTTTCACATCTGGCTAAATGGACCACTTTATTTGCTGAATTTAAATGCTTTGACAAGATTTCTCCGTTTGCAAACAACTAATTGGGAAAATGATGAAACATGTAAGTAGTATCTGCTTGAGAGAAACGTTTCTATTGATGAAGCTGAAGTAAACTGTTTGACCAATGCCAAAACTTCTTTGAGTTCGTGCAAAAAAAGCATCGATCAAATGCAATTTATTGTAAAATCATGGATCAAGAAAGATGGGCAAAATATTCTGCAACTTTTACTGCCATTAAACGCTTCCAGGACTGATAAAGATTGCACAGTTCAAGATTGTTGCTATTTGTGCTAATGTGGAACGATTTTTTCCTTGGTGCAGCCCAGCCACAAACCAAGAGAAAAGAGAAACCTTTTTAGTTGAACCAGTTTCTGTCTAAAGCTGGTATGCAATTTAAAACATCTGTCACGCAAGCAGTTTCATAAAATTGTAAAAGGCGATTCTACATATTTAGGAAATTTAAGAAATCTGTAAAATATTCATGGGCTAAATAGGTTAACTTTTTTTCGAGTTTTGGCTAATGGGCCCCTTCAGCTAAGCTTTGTCCTCCCTGGTTCAAACTTCTAGTTACGCCACTCGGTCAAACATAAATGTCTCTCCTACATGGTGGCTTTCCGCTGTAATGAACATTAATTTGATGTAGGCGTAACATACGTCCCGGTTTAGCCGGGACAGGCTTTGTCCCGGCGCCCCGGTCAGTCAACCAAAAAGTCCGGGTTTGACATTCAGTCAGCCAATATGAATAGCATGTGGTCTGATAACAGAAGCAGAATGTGAAAGTCCTTATAATCTGCAAAAGTCAATTAATACTGACATTTCCTGCTATGATTTTTACGAGAAAATAAAATCGAACAAAGATTTCTAGAAGAAAATATTGTCTACAGAAAAGTATGATTGGGCGAATGTGTAAATTTACAAATGCTTGAACATTGTTTTGTTTCTTAGTAAAAAGTATTATTTTAGTTTTTCTTGGTGTCTATAGGAATCCAAAACAGGTATATACTCCAAGAAAAATATGAACTACATTTATCTGATAAGGCTCGTTGTTCTGAAACGTCCCGGTTTTCAAGCACAAAAACATGGTATGCCTAATTTGATGTGATTAACCCTATCAAATCCAACATAGGCTTGTGAATATCGTCAGAACCGTGCCAGATAGTCTTCAATTTTTACGTCTGTGCAGAGGTGCTTGACATTCTAAAAATTGACAAAAACTAGACTGATTTAGTGTTTTATATTTCAATCTAAGGGAACTTGGAGCTTTGTTTGGGTGGCTAAACCCACCAAAGCCCCCCCGTGGCGACGGGACTGAATATCGTTAAATATGACCTAGCGTGATTGTTCACTGGAGACACCTAAGCACCACAAAATGCAATCGCACACTTGCACTGCTATGTCAAATACAAGGCAAGTGTTGGAAAAAACATTTCTAACAAATTCAAAAAATGCAATGCAAAAATTCTTTAAAAAGTAACCTGCAGCAACCCCAGGAAAACGTAAAGCTAACATAGTGTGTGCTGTTTCTATCACCATGCATAATCGACTGGCTGCAAGCTTTGCTCCACTGGTGTGATAACAATGCAGTATTTATTGTTGACGTTTCGAAAGTCTGTGCAAACTCTCGTCCTCA